>Ga0247813_10000730_pt1 | contig 27652 bp, 25 predicted proteins | sample UWRJL169409C1_FD_180719 | JGI IMG/M metagenome (GOLD analysis project Ga0247813, IMG submission 180719) | Plant litter microbial communities from Arlington Agricultural Research Station in Wisconsin, United States - UWRJ-L169-409C-1 | ecosystem: Environmental > Terrestrial > Plant litter >...
CGGCGATCATCCCGGTCAACCGCAACGACGAGTCGGGCACCACCGAGAACTTCACCGAGTACCTCTCGGCGGCGTCTGAGGGTGCCTGGACCTACGAGCCGAGCGGCGACTGGCCCATCTCGGGCACGCAGTCCGGCTCCAAGACCTCGGGCCTCATCGACACGGTCACCGGTGCCGAGGGTGCGATCGGCTACGCCGACGCCTCGCAGGCCGGAGACCTCGGGACCGTCGCCCTCAAGGTCGGCGAAGAGTACGTGCCGTTCTCGCCCGAGGCTGCGGCCAAGGTCGTCGACGCCTCGCCGCGTGCCGAGGACGCGACCGACAACCGTCTGGTCGTCGAGCTCGACCGCACCACCACCGAGGCCGGCGCCTACCCGCTCGTCCTCATCTCGTACTCGGTCGCCTGCTCGCAGTACGACAACGAGTCGGACGCCGCGAACGTGCGTGCCTTCTTCAACTACATCGCGAGCGAAGAGGGTCAGGCCGTCGCTGCTGACCCGAGCGTCGCGGGCTCGGCCCCGATCTCGGACACCCTCCGCGAAGAGGTCCTGGCAGCAGTCGACGCGATCACCGTCGCCGGCTGACCAGCGCTGACCCACAGGCCGCGTCCGGTGCGAACCGGACGCGGCCACGGTGCGCTCAGGAGGTCTGAGCGCACAGGGCCCCTGACGGGCCGGCACGAACCAGCGACACCCTGCACCGACCACCGGGGCCCACGGCCCCACCAGCTGACGGAGATCCCGTGGCCGTTCTGAGCCCCGCACCGACCAAGAAGTCCCCTGAGGAAGAGCCCGCCGTGAAGCAGAACAAGGGTGGGTTCGCAGGTCGGCTGTTCCAGTTCCTGTCGACAGCGGCAGGCGTCACCATCTTGGTGACCCTCGCGGCCGTCGCCGCGTTCCTGGTGATCCGCGCCTGGCCGGCCCTCACCGCCTCGCCCGAAGAGCTCCAGAAGATCTCGTGGTTCAACTCCGACTCGATCCTCGGGTACACGGGGCCGCTGATCTTCGGCACGCTCCTCGCCTCGGTGCTCGCCCTCGGCATCGCCGTCCCGCTCGCCCTCGGCATCGCGCTGTTCATCTCGCACTACGCCCCTCGCCGCCTGGCGCAGGGGCTCGGCTACGTGATCGACCTGCTCGCCGCGATCCCCTCGGTCGTCTACGGCCTGTGGGGTGCGCTGTGGCTCGCGCCCGTGCTCGACCCGGTGTTCCGCTGGATGACGGACTTCCTCGGCTTCATCCCGCTCTTCGCCGGCTACCAGCCGCCCGCCAAGAACATCCTCACGGCGTCGGTGGTGCTGGCAGTCATGATCTTGCCGATCATCACCGCGGTCGCCCGCGAGGTCTTCCTCCAGACGCCCCGCCTGCACGAGGAGGCCGCCCTGGCCCTCGGCGCGACCCGCTGGGAGATGGTCCGCATGGCCGTCCTGCCCTTCGGCCGCTCCGGCCTCATCAGCGCCTCGATGCTCGGTCTGGGCCGCGCGCTCGGCGAGACGATGGCCGTGCTGATGATCCTGTCGCCCGGCTTCCTGTACTCCTTCCACCTGCTCAAGCCGGGTCAGCACCAGTCGATCGCCGCGAACATCGCCTCGAAGTTCCCGGAGGCCTCGGGCCTGTCGGTCAACGCACTCATCGCGACGGGTCTGGCGCTGTTCGTCATCACCCTCGCGGTCAACATGCTCGCCCGCTGGATCATCTCTCGCCGCAGCGAGTTCTCAGGAGCCAACTGATGACCACCGCCCCCCTGATCTCGACCCCCGCCCCGCTGCCCGAGGGCCCGCGGCCCGGAGCGCTGGACTCCGGACGTCGGCGCTCCCGCCTCGCGTCCTGGGCCCCGTGGGCTGTCGCCGGCGGCTCGGTCGTCGTGTCCTTCCTCGTGGTGCTCGTCCTGGGGACCCCGACCGTCGCCTCGGTCGTCGCGCTCGCCGCGGTGCTCTACGCGGTGTCGATCAGCGTGGTCTCCCGCGTCGTCGAGGGCCCGCGCTGGGCCGCCGACCGGGTCGCGACCACCCTGGTGACCTTCGCCTTCGGCATCGCGCTCATCCCGCTGGTGTCTCTGCTCTGGACCGTGGTGCAGAAGGGCTCGACGCTCTTCTCCTTCACCTTCCTCAACACGAACATGCTCGGCGTCTTCGGCGACATGACCGAGGGCGGCGTCTACCACGCGATCATCGGCACCGTGCTCATCACGACGGCGGCCGCGGTGATCTCCGTCCCGGTCGGCATCCTCACTGCCGTCTACCTCGTCGAGTACGGGCGCGGGCCGCTCGCCAAGGGCATCACCTTCCTCGTCGACGTCATGACGGGCATCCCGTCGATCGTCGCGGGACTCTTCGCCTTCGCGCTGTTCACGCAGGTCTTCGGCCCTGCCTACCGCGCCGGGATCATGGGCGCCGCGGCGCTGTCGCTGCTCATGACCCCCGTGGTCATCCGCTCGGTCGAGGAGATGCTGCGACTGGTCCCGAACGAGCTGCGCGAGGCGTCCTACGCCCTCGGTGTCCCCAAGTGGCTGACCATCGTCAAGGTCGTGCTCCGTACGGCTATCGCCGGGATCGTCACGGGTGTCATGCTGGCTGTGGCACGCGTCATCGGTGAGACGGCGCCCCTGCTGCTCACGGTCGGCATCATCACCCAGGTGAACTGGGACCTGTTCGATGGTCGCATGACCACGCTCCCGGTCTTCGCGTACAACCAGTACTCGCAGGGCGGCGTCGGGGTCGACCGCGCCTGGGCCGCAGCGCTCACCCTGATCCTCATCGTCATGCTGCTCAACGTGCTCGCACGCCTGATCAGCCGCTTCTTCTCCCCGAAGGCTTCTCGCTGAGACTGCCCTCTCGGGAGTCCGCACAGAAAGGCACCACATGTCCAAGCGCATCGAGGTCAACGACCTCAACGTCTACTACGGGGACTTCCTCGCGGTCGAGGACGTGTCGATGACGATCGAGGCCAGGTCGGTCACGGCGCTCATCGGCCCCTCAGGCTGTGGCAAGTCGACCTTCCTGCGGACGCTCAACCGCATGCACGAGGTCATCCCCGGGGCGCGCGTCAAGGGCAAGGCCGTCATGGACGGGCAGAACCTCTACGCCGCCGACGTCGACCCCGTCGAGGTCCGACGCCAGGTGGGCATGGTCTTCCAGCGCCCGAACCCCTTCCCGACGATGTCGATCGCCGAGAACGTGCTGGCCGGCGTCAAGCTCAACAACAAGCGGATCTCGAAGTCCGACGCCGAGGACCTCGTCGAGCAGTCGTTGAGCAAGGCGAACCTCTGGAAGGAGGTCAAGGACCGTCTCGCCCGTCCGGGCTCCTCGCTCTCCGGTGGTCAGCAGCAGCGTCTCTGCATCGCCCGGGCGATCGCGGTCAAGCCTGACGTCCTGCTCATGGACGAGCCCTGCTCGGCCCTCGACCCGATCTCGACGCTCGCCATCGAAGACCTCATGGCCGAGCTCAAGGACGACTACACGATCGTCGTGGTCACCCACAACATGCAGCAGGCCGCGCGCGTGAGCGACCGGACGGCGTTCTTCAACATCGCCGGTACGGGCAAGCCCGGCAAGCTCATCGAGATGGACGACACCTCGACGATGTTCTCCTCGCCGACGCAGCAGGCCACCGAGGACTACATCTCGGGCCGCTTCGGGTGATCGTCGCTCCTGGTCCCGCTGCGAGGCGCTCTTCGGGGGGAGAGCGCAGGGCGGCGGGGCCAGGCTCGCGTCCCGCGTGAGCTGCACGGGCCCCCGACGTGGTCCGTGCCTCGTGCAGGGCGGGCAGCGTGCAGCACGCAGAAAGGGCGCCGACCACGTGGTCGGCGCCCTTTCTGCGTGGTGCGAGCCGCTCCTCGGAGCTGTCGCGCTGCTGCCTGCTGCTGGTCAGGAGACCTCAGGGCATCTGGGGCGAGGGGATCGAGGAGATCACGTCGCGGTACTCCGGCAGCGTGCCGTCGAGGACGGGGACGGCGACCGAGGTCATGACACCGCTCGGGTCGGTGATCGTCATGGGCAGGTTCGAGCCCGGGGCGACGGGGACGGCCTCGAAGAAGGTCGCGGTGCCGTCTGCGAAGAAGTTCACGGTGTCGCGGCCGTCGATCGGCACGCCGAGGGACGCCGTGCCGTCGGCGGTCGCGAGGAGCAGCTCGCCCGGCTCGGCGCTCGAGTTCGTGGCGCCGCCCAGCAGCCGGCCCGGCTCGCCCTCGCCCTCGGTCACGAGCATGAGGTTCTCGACAGTCATGGTCCCGGCGACGGCCCGGACGCCGTCCGAGGCGGCGTACGGCTTGTCCGTGGTCACGGGGGAGCACGCGGACAGCACGAGCCCGAGGCCGACGACGCCGGCGGCCAGTGCTGCGCGGGACTTCTTGGTCTGACGGATCACTCGTACTCCTGTGTCGGTGTGCGGACAGCGCGCCTGGCGCGCGAGCACGCCGGCAGTCTGCCGCAAGCCTAGTTCGTCTGCCGATCCCCAGGAAGTCAAGGGCCTATGGTCCGTGCCACAGATCTGACGTCTCGCGCTGCGACGTCGTCTCGCGGGCTGACCGGTGCCTCCTCGCGCGCGGCCGGGGGCGGGCGGCGACCACGCGGCGACCGGGCTGCGTGGGGTGCTCGTGCGGACCGCTGCCCCGGTCGAGGACCGGCTCCGCGTTCAGGGGACGTCGCGACGGGCGCGGAATTTCAACGTTCTGCCGTGGTAAGATGGATATCCGCGAAAGGGGACTGCCACAGATGACGTTCACAGTTGGGGAGACCGTTGTCTACCCGCACCACGGTGCCGCTCTGATTGAAGAGATCAAGACTCGCACCATCCGCGGCGAGGACAAGCTCTACCTGAAGCTCAAGGTAGCGCAGGGGGACCTGACCATCGAGGTCCCCGCTGAGAACGTCGACCTCGTCGGCGTCCGTGACGTGGTGGGCCAGGAAGGTCTCGACCGCGTGTTCGAGGTCCTCCGTGCCCCGTACACCGAAGAGCCCACGAACTGGTCTCGCCGGTACAAGGCCAACGTCGAGAAGATCGCCTCGGGCGACGTCATCAAGGTGGCCGAGGTCGTCCGCGACCTCTCCCGTCGTGACGCCGACCGTGGCCTCTCCGCAGGCGAGAAGCGCATGCTGGCCCGCGCCCGCCAGATCCTCGTGTCGGAGCTCGCTCTCGCCGAGCACACCGAAGAGGAGAAGGCCGAGGCCATCCTCGACGAGGTCCTCGCGTCCTGACGGACCGCGTCGACCACCCTGGAACCCGTCCCATGACTCCGTCGGCCGTCGCGGTCCTCACCGCGGCCGGCTCCGGCGCCCGTCTCGGTCTCGGGTACCCCAAGGCGCTGGCAGAGCTGGCGGCGTGCACCCTCGTGGGGCACGCCGCCAGTCGTCTGTCCGCCTCCGGCGAGATCACCCAGATCGTCGTCACCGCGCCTGCGGAGCACCACGCCGCGGTGAGCGAGGCGCTCTCCGCCACCCCGGGCATCACCGTCCCGTGGCGGGTGGTCGAGGGCGGACCGAGCAGGCAGGCCTCGGTCGCCGCCGGCCTCGCCGAGCTCGCCCGCACCATGGACCCCGCGGCCCCCCACGACGTGGTGCTCGTTCACGACGCAGCACGACCGCTCGCCTCGGCGGCGCTCGTCTCACGAGTTGTCGCGGCTGTCCGTGAGGGCGCGGGTGCTGTGGTGCCTGGACTGCCCGTGACCGACACGATCAAGTCGGTCGCAGTGTCGGCCGACGGTCCTGAACGCGTCACCGGGACCGTGGACAGGTCGGTGCTCCGGGCCGTCCAGACCCCCCAGGGCTTCGCGTGGGAATTGCTGCTGCGGGCCCACGCGGCCGGCGCTGACCGCGCGCAGGACGAGTCGACGGCTGCGACCGACGACTCCTCGCTCGTCGAGGCTCTCGGCGAGGCCGTCCACGTGGTGCCGGGCGAGGCCGCAGCGCTCAAGATCACGACCACCTACGACCTCGCCGTCGCCGGGCTGCTGCTCGCGGAGACTGTCGCCGGCACGGACGCGGCTGACACCGGCAGTCCGGTCACGAGCCAGCCCACGACCGTCGTGCCCACGACCGCCGTGCCGACGACCCGCGTGTGACCACCCCGTCCGACGACCGGAGCAGCAGACCGATGACCAGCGACCAGCCCTACCCCCTCCCACGCATCGGCACGGGCACCGACGTGCACGCCTTCGCCGACCCCGCCGACGGGCGCGAGCTGTGGGTCGCCGGTCTGCACTGGCCTGGGGAGAACGGGCTCGCCGGGCACTCCGACGCGGACGTGGTCGCCCACGCGGCGGCCGACGCGATCTTCTCCGCGACAGGCCTCGGCGACCTCGGGTCCAACTTCGGCACGAGCGCTCCGGAGTGGGCCGGGGCGAGCGGCGCAGCCCTCCTCGCGGAGGCCGCAGGGCGTGCTCGTGCCGCGGGGTTCCGGATCGGGAACGTCGCGGTCCAGCTCGTCGGGAACCGACCCCGCCTCGGTGCCCGCCGTGCGGAGGCCGAGCGCGTGCTCAGCGAGGCCGCCGGAGCGCCCGTGACGGTCACCGCCACGACGACCGACGGTCTCGGGCTGACCGGCCGCGGAGAGGGCGTCGCGGCGCTCGCGACAGCCCTCGTCGTCCACGAGGGCTGACCGCCCCGGGGTCTGTCCTGCGCGCAGCGCCAGGTCTACGCTGGGTGGCACCCGCCCGACGACGCGCACCAGGAGCCAGCCGTGCAGAAGATCTTCCCGTGCCTGTGGTTCGGCGACCAGGCAGAGCAGGCCGCCGAGTTCTACGTCTCCGTGTTCGAGCGGTCCAGCATCCTCGAGGTGTCGCGCTACGGGCCCGGAGCGCCCCTGCCCGAGGGCACAGCGCTCGTCGTCACCGTCGAGATCGACGGCTCGGTGGTCCGCGCCCTCAACGGCGGTCAGGACATCCCCTTCTCCGACGCCACGTCCTTGGTGGTCCAGGCCGAGACCCAGGACGAGGTCGACAGGCTCTGGGAGGCGCTCACCGCAGACGGCGGGGCCCCGGGCCGCTGCGGCTGGCTCAAGGACAAGTTCGGCTTCTCGTGGCAGATCGTGCCCGAGCGGCTCGGCGAGGTCATGCAGCAGCCCGACCCCGCCGCGGCGATGAGGGTCATGGAGGCGCTCATGGCGATGGACAAGATCTCGCTGCCAGACCTCGAGGCTGCCGCGCGCGGCTGAGGTCAGCCGGACGCTCTGCTGAGGTCGGCCGGAAGAGCGGCGGAGGTCAGCCGGGCGCTCGATACCGCCGCGAGCCGATGTCCACCCTCACGGACCCCCGTCCACCGCTACGGCCCCCGTCCTCCGCCACGCACCGGCGCGAGCTCAGCCGAAGAGACGTGTCGTGTAGGCGTTGGCGAAGAGCCGACCGGGGTCGTAGGCGTCGCGCACGGCGCAGAAGTCGTCGAGGCGCGGGTAGAGCCCGGCGAGGTCGTCCCTGCGCAGGGAGTGCAGCTTGCCCCAGTGCGGGCGTCCTCCTGCCGCCCGGAAGATCTGCTCGACGCCCTCGAAGTACCTGTCCCGCGGCATCCGGGCGTACTGGTGCACAGCGACGTAGGCCGACTCGCGACCGTAGGCCGTCGACAGCCAGACGTCGTCGGCCGCGGTGAACCTCACCTCGACGGGGAAGGGCACGTGAACGCCCGAGACCGTGATCCACCGGTCGACCTCCCGGAGCACCTCGACCACGTCGGCCCTCGGGAGCGCGTACTCCATCTCCGCGAAGCGCACCCGACGCCGTGACACGAAGACCTCGTGCGACGCCGCCGCGTAGGTGCGGGGGGCGAGAGCCCGTGAGGCGACCGCGTTGATCTGCGGCGTGAGCCGGGGCGCGGCCGTGGCGATCTCGTTCGTCAGCCAGAAGACCCCGTTGGAGAGCAGCTCGTCGTCGACCCACCGTCGACCCGAGGCCCACGTGTCCAGGGCGTGGTGGGTGAGCCGCCGCGTCAGGCGATGAGCTGCTGACGACGGCGGACTGACACCCGGGACGCCGTCCCACAGGAGATCGGCGCCAGTCCCTGCAGGCCCGCCCAGCCTGTCGTTGCGCTTGGTCAGGGCCCTGCGGGTGTGCGGGAACCAGTACATCTCCATGTGGTCGTGCGCGTCGACGAGGTTCCCGGGGCCGTCGAGGCGCTCGAGCACCTCGTCGAGGGGGCAGGGCTCCTCGCGGGCGACCAGCCAGAAGGCCGGGACGGCCAGGATCGTCACGGCCAGCACCACCCCGACCGCGCCGAGGCCTAGGCGTGCGGCCTCGAAGAGGTCTGGGGAGGACTCAGGGCTCGCCTCGAGGACCTCACCTGCCGCCGTCATGACGCGCACGCCCCGGACCCGTGCCGCCAGGCCGGTGAACCTGACGCCTGTCCCGTGCGTCCCAGTCCCGAGGGCGCCCGCGACGGTCTGCTGGTCGATGTCCCCGAGGTTCTCGAGGGCCAGGCCCCGCCGGGCGAGGGCCAGGTTGAGCGCGCCCAGCCGCATGCCGGCGCGCACGGTGACGAGCGCTCGACCGTCCCCGAGCGGGAGCACACGCTCGACCTGCTCGTGGTCGTGCCCGTCGGCCGCCCGGACCGACCGTCGGTCGAGCCGGGCGAGGTCGACCATCGTCCCCGACGTGGTCGCGGCGCCCGTGAAGGAGTGGCCGCTGCCCACGACCCGCACCCCCTCGCCGCGCTCGGCGGCGCCGGCGAGGGCCTCGCGGAGCTCGTCGGTCGAGCGTGGCACGACGACGGCCCGCGGCCGGCACTGCGCAGTGCCGCCCCACGTCGTCCAGAGAGCGGGACGCCTGCCAGGCGGGATCCTCATGCTGAGCACTATGGAGCCCGTGCAGACCATGGTCAAGCATCCAGATGGTGCACCATGATGGTCTGACGTCTCACGGCGAGAGCGCCGAGGACGACGCACGACGGACCAGCAGAAGAGGAGCGCGGCGCGATGGGTTGGTCACTCGAGGAACGACGCGGGCGCATCATCGACGCCGCCGTCCAGCTCGCCACCGACCGTGGGATCGAGCACCTCACCCTGCGCGCCGCGGCGGACGTCGCCGGGATGTCGTGGGACACCGCCCGCGAGAGCTTCGACGACCACGCCGACCTGCTGCGTGCCGTGAGCACAGCGGTGACCCGGCTCAACGTGCCCGTCGACGACGTCGACCTCACGGCAGTCCCCGCGGGCAAGAGCTTCGAGGACCGGGCCCTCGCGGTCGCCCACGGGTTCTGGGACCAGCTGACCTCCGACCGCGAGCTCCAGCTGGTGAGCTTCGAGATCTTGGTCCTCGCGCTGCGGCGCACGGCACTGCGTCCGCTCGCCGCCGGCCAGCAGGAGGACCAGCGGGACCTCGCCGCGCAGGTCCTCACCGAGTTCGCCGAGAGGGACGGCGTCACGTGGGACCGTCCGGTCGCCGAGGTCGCGCGCTTCGTGGCGACGTTCCTCGACGGCCTCACGACCTCGTGGATGATCGACGGCGACGACGACGCGGCCGCAGCCCAGCTCGAGCTGCTCGTGCGGTCCCTGGCACTCTTCGTCGAGGACCCGTCCTGACCGGCGGGCAGCTCGTCGCGCGGCTCGACGCCGCGACCGCCGGGCTGCCCGCTCCTCTCGCCGTCGTCGACCTCGACATCTTCGACCGCAACGCCGCCGCGCTGGTCGCCAGGGCGGCCGGGACCCCGGTGCGCCTGGCCACCAAGTCCGTCCGTGTCCGTGCCCTGGTCGAGCGCGCGCTCGCGGTCCCGGGCTTCGCAGGGCTCATGGCCTACTCGCTCCGCGAGGCGCTGTGGCTCGTCGAGACCATGCCCGGCGCGGCGACCGACGTGCTCGTCGCCTACCCCTGCGTCGACCCGGTCGCCCTCACCGAGCTCTGCAGGTCACCCGAGGCGCTCGCGCGCATCACGCTCGTGGTCGACGACCCGGCGCACCTCGACCGTGTCGTCGCGGCCAGGCGCGCCGCAGAGGGCCCGGACACCCCGGTCCGGCTGTGCCTCGACGTCGACGCCTCGTTGAGGGTCGGACCCAGGCGCTGGGCGCAGGTCCACCTCGGGGTCCGGCGCTCGCCCGTGCACACCCCCGAGGAGGCCGCGGCCTTCGCCGCGCGGGTCGCGGCGACCTCAGGCGTCCGGCTGGTCGGGCTGATGTTCTACGAGGCGCAGGTCGCCGGTCTGCCGGACACGAGCCCAGCCGTCCGGCTGGTGAAGCGGCTCTCGGTGCGGGACCTCGACAGGCGCCGGCCCGCCGTCCTCGCGGCGGTCGAGCGGCACGTCGGGACGCTCGAGCTGGTGAACTCCGGGGGTACGGGATCGATCGAGACATCCGCGGCGGACCCTGTCGTCACCGAGGTGGCCGCCGGCTCGGGGCTCTACGCACCAGGTCTGTTCGACGGGTACAGGGCGCTCGGCGTCGAGCCCTCCGCCTTCTTCGGTCTCGACGTCGTGCGACACCCCTCGCCGCGTGTCGTGACGGCCTTCGGCGGCGGGTACGTCGCCTCCGGGCCGCCGTCGGTCGTCCGCCAGCCGCGACCGGTCGGTCGCGGGCTCAGGCTCACGGCGCGAGAGGGGGCGGGCGAGGTGCAGACACCTCTCGAGGTCGCCCGCGGTGCCCGGGTCCCCGCGATCGGCGACCGCGTGTGGTTGCGGCACGCCAAGGCCGGGGAGGCTCTCGAACGCTTCGACCAGGTGCACCTCGTCCGCGGCAGCGCCGTCGTCGAGACCGTGCCGACGTACCGCGGCGAAGGCCAGAACCACGGCTGAGCCCGCCGACGACCGCCCCGGGCCGGCGTCTTGGAGGGTGGACACCGCCGTCCAGGTGCGGCGATGCCACGCTAGCGTTCCCGCCCCGGTAGCCTGGGGCCTGTGAGCCTCCGCCTGTATGACACCGCTACGCGTGACGTGCGCGACTTCGTCCCCCTCGTCGAGGGTGAGGTCGGCGTGTACGTCTGCGGGGCGACGGTCCAGGGGATGCCGCACATCGGGCACATGCGCTCGGCCGTCGCCTTCGACGTGCTCGCCCGCTGGCTCGGGCGCACGGGCCACCGGGTGACCCTGGTCCGCAACGTCACGGACATCGACGACAAGATCCTCGCCAAGTCCGCCGCAGCCGGCGAGCCCTGGTGGGCGTGGGCCGCGACGCACGAGCGCGCCTTCACGCACGCCTACGACGCCCTCGGCAACCTCCCGCCGACCTACGAGCCGCGGGCCACCGGCCACGTGACCGACATGGTCGCGCTCATGGAGCGACTCGTCGCCGCCGGTCACGCCTACCAGGCGGGCGAGGGCGACGTCTACTTCGACGTCCGCTCCTGGGAGCCCTACGGTTCCCTGACCAACCAGCGCCTCGAAGACCTCACCCCGGCGACCGAAGAGGTCGACGCGGGGGTGAAGAAGGACCCGCGCGACTTCGCGCTGTGGAAGGCTGCCAAGCCCGGTGAGCCCACGACGGCCTCGTGGCCCACGCCCTTCGGCCGTGGGCGCCCCGGCTGGCACCTCGAGTGCTCGGCCATGGCGCAGCGCTACCTGGGTGACACCTTCGACATCCACGGGGGCGGGCTCGACCTGCGCTTCCCGCACCACGAGAACGAGCAGGCCCAGTCGCGCGCGGCCGGGTACGACTTCGCACGGCTGTGGATGCACTCGGCCTGGGTCACCCAGGGCGGGGCGAAGATGAGCAAGTCGCTCGGCAACGGGCTGCTCGTCACCGAGGTGCTCGGCCGGACCCGTGCGGCCGTGCTGCGTTTCGCGCTCGCGGGCGTGCACTACAGGTCGATGCTCGAGTGGACGGCGGAGACCGTCGCCGACGCGGACACCACGTGGGACCGCTTCGTGGGATTTGTCGACAGGGCGTCCGAGCGGGTCGGTACGGTGACCGTCGACGAGGTCGTGGCAGCCGATCTGCCGTCGGCCTTCGTCACGGCGATGGACGACGACCTCAACGTCTCGGCGGCCCTCGCGGTCGTGCACGAGCACCTCAAGGCCGGCAACACAGCGCTGGCCGGGGGCGACGACACGGCAGCCCGCACCGAGCTGGTGCTCGTGCGCTCGATGCTCGACGTGCTCGGTCTCGACCCGGCCGCATGGGCGACCTCGTCGACCACGAACAGCTCAGCGACGGCGCTCGACGCGCTCGTCACCTGCGAACTCGAGGCACGTGCGCAGGCGCGCGCGGCCAAGGACTTCGCCACCTCGGACGCCATCCGGGACCGCCTCGCGCGGGCCGGGATCGTCGTCGAGGACTCGACTCTCGGCGCGCGATGGACACTCGCGGCCACGACTACGGAGGACCAGGACTGATGGCAGGCAACTCACAGCGCCGCGGAGCGGTGCGCAAGCCCGGTTCGAAGAAGGGCGCGAAGACAGGTTCGGGCGGATGGGGACGGCAGGCCCTCGAGGGCCGCGGCCCGACCCCCAAGGCCGAAGAGCGTCCGTACCACGTGGCGGCGAAGCGCAAGGCTGGTGCCGAGCGCGCTGGCGCGACGGGCACGGCTCCGCGCTCCAACGGCCGTCCGAGCGGCGGCAGCCGTCCGACAGGACGTGGCAAGGGCCCGAAGAAGTCGGGTTCGGCTACCCACGAGATGGTCTCGGGGCGCAACGCCGTCCTCGAAGCGCTCCGTGCCCGCATCCCCGTCACGACGGTGTACATCGGCACGCGCCTCGAGGCTGACGACCGCACCCGCGAGATCCTGCAGATCGCCTCAGGCCGCGGTTACAACCTCCTCGAGGTGACCAAGCCCGAGCTCGACAGGCTGACCGACGACTCCGTGCACCAGGGTGTCGCCATCCAGGTCCCGCCCTACGAGTACCGCGACCCCGAGGACCTCCTCGACGCCGCCGCCGAGCTCGACCAGCCTGCGCTGATCGTCGCCCTCGACGGTGTCACGGACCCCCGTAACCTCGGCGCGGTCCTGCGCTCGGCGGGTGCCTTCGGCGCCCACGGCGTGCTGGTGCCCGAGCGTCGCTCCGCAGGTGTCACAGCCTCGGCGTGGAAGGTCTCGGCCGGTGCTGCGGCCCGCGTGCCCGTGGCCCGTGCCACGAACCTCACGCGCACGCTGCTCGAGTACAAGTCGGCGGGCTGCTTCATCGTCGGTCTCGACGGGGGCGGGGAGGTGTCGGTCGGAGACCTCGCCTTCTCGGTCGACCCGATCGTCCTGGTCGTCGGCTCCGAGGGCAAGGGCCTCTCGCGCCTGGTCCGCGAGACCTGCGACGCGATCGCGTCGATCCCGATCGCCTCGGCTGTCGAGTCCCTCAACGCCGGTGTCGCGGCGGGCATCGCCCTCTACGAGGTCGCGAAGGTCCGCGCCGAGGCCTGACGGCCACAGACAGCACGAGGCGTCGGCTCCGGCCGGCGCTCACCACGACCCCGAGACCCACGGTCTCGGGGTCGTCGTGCATCCGCGAGGTCGCCCGGATCCCCACGAGGTCGCCCGGCTGCCCGCAAGGTCACGCGATCGCCCGCGAGGTCGCCCAACCGAGCACGAGGTCGTACAGACACGCCAGAACGGACTCGTCCAGAGACGTTCTTGGCGTGTCTGTACGACCTCGTGGTTGTCGGTGCGACCTCGGGGGGGGCAGGAGAGAGAACGAGGGGAGGAGCAGGAGGGAGGCGCGGAGGGAGAAGCCCCTGCTACTCCTGCTGGTCTGCGGACTCTGGGGGGAGGCCGAGGATCGCCATCTCGTCGGGGCGGTCGCGCAGGACGTTGTCCACGTAGCTGGCGACGGCCTCGGAGAGCGGGACGTCCCGGCCCTGCTTCTCGGAGATGAACCAGCGGTGGTCGAGGACCTCGTGGAACAGCTGGGCGGGCTCGAGCTTGCGGCGCTGGTCGCGCGGGACGGCGCGGACCGTCGGCTCGAAGACCCCGGACAGCCAGTCGTGCGCGACGAACTCTTCTTCGTCGTTCTGGCGGTCGGTCGCGGCCCTGTAGGAGTCGAGGTCGTTGAGCAGGCGTCGGGCCTGGTTCTCCTGGACGTCGAGGCCCGTGAGGCGCAGCAGACGGCGCGAGTGGTGCCCGGCGTCGACCACCTTCGGCTGGATCTGCACGCTCGTACCGTCGATGTCTGTCGTGATCTCCAGCTCGCCGACGTCGAAGCCCAGGTGGTTGAGGCGCTCGATGCGGGCGGCCACGCGCCAGCGGTCCTCGGAGTCGAAGGACTCCTCGTCGGTGAGCGCGCTCCACAGCTCGTTGTAGCGGTCGACCAGGGCGTCGCCGATCGCGATGGTGTCGACGTCCTCGTCGAGGAAGTCGCCGGCCGCGAGGTCCATGAGCTCGCCGATGATGTTCGTCCGGGCGAGGTCGACGTCGTAGTTGCGCTGACCGTCGGTCAGCTGGGGGTGCAGGTCGCCGGTCTCGGCGTCGACGAGGTACGCGGCGAAGGTCTCGGCGTCGCGGCGGAACAGCGTGTTGGACAGCGACACGTCGCCCCAGTAGAAGCCGATGAGGTGCAGACGCACGAGGAGCACGGCGAGGGCGTCGATGAGACGCGTCGCGGTGTCGGGGCGCAGGGTCTGGCTGAAGAGCGAGCGGTAGGGCAGCGAGAACTGCAGGTGCTTGGTGATGAGCACGGCCTCGAGCCGTTCACCGTTCGCGTCCTGCCGGCCGGTGATGACCCCGACGGGCTCGACGCTCGGCACGCTGATGCGGCTCAGCTGCCGCAGCAGTTCGTACTCGCGGTAGGCGACGGACTCGCCGATCTCCTTGACGGCGATCACGCCGCCGGACATCTTGACGAAGCGCACGATGTGCCGCGAGATACCGCGGGGGAGCGCCGCGAGGACCGACGAGGGCCACTGCTCGAGCGGGACGTCCCACGGGAGGTCGAGCAGCGCCGGGTCGGGCGAGGCAGCGGTGATCTGGAGGTTGTGCGCCACGGGTGCGGTCCTTTCCGTGGTGGGAGCCGCACGCGGGCGCTCCGACCGTGGGGTCGCGGTGCGCCGTCGACCGGCGCGCAAGAGTGTCAGCAGTCAGTGGACCACATGCGTGGCCCGGCACGGAAAGCGACGGGACGAGACGAGGAGCACAGCAAAGGGCGGGTACCGACCAGCTGGTCCGTACCCGCCCTCGCTGTCACGTCACTGGCTGGAGAGACGCAGACCCGTGCTGGGCGAGAAGACGTGCTCCTGGCCCTGGCGGATCGAGACGTAGATGCGCTCGCCCTTGGCGGGTGCGGTCCGCGGGTTGATGCGGACGATGACCTCGTGGTCGCCGGCACCGGCCGACGAGAGGTCGGCGCCGCCGAGGTCACCCTTGAGGGTGCCGTAGACGAACGCGTCGGAGCCGAGCTCCTCGACGATGTTGACCTGGACCTCGAGGGCAGCCGGGTCGGTCTCGCTGACGATGTCGAGGGCCTCGGGACGGAAGCCGAGGGTGACCTTGCCCTTGTCCTCGGCCGTGAGACCAGCAGCAGCCTCGCGGGACAGCGGGATGCGAGCCTTGCCGATCTCCGCGACGCCGTTCGTGACCGTGAAGGTGCCGAGGTTCATGGCCGGGGAGCCGATGAAGCCTGCGACGAACACGTTCTTGGGGGAGTCGTACATCTCGCGCGGCGTGCCGACCTGCTGGAGGAGACCGTCCTTGAGGACCGCGATGCGGTCGCCCATGGTCAGCGCCTCGGTCTGGTCGTGCGTGACGTAGACGGTCGTGACGCCGAGACGGCGCTGGAGCGACGCGATCTGCGTACGGGTCTGGACGCGGAGCTTGGCGTCGAGGTTCGACAGCGGCTCGTCCATGAGGAACACCTGCGGCTGGCGAACGATGGCACGGCCCATGGCGACACGCTGACGCTGACCACCCGAGAGGGCCTTCGGCTTGCGGTCGAGGTACTCGGTGAGGTCGAGGATCTTCGCGGCCTCTTCGACACGGCTGCGGATCTCGGCCTTCGGCTTGCCGGCGATCTTGAGCGCGAAGCCCATGTTGTCGGCGACCGACATGTGGGGGTACAGCGCGTAGTTCTGGAACACCATCGCGATGTCGCGGTCCTTGGGCTGCACGTCGGTGACGTCACGGTCACCGATGAGGATGCGGCCCGCGTTGACGTCCTCGAGGCCTGCGAGCATGCGCAGCGAGGTGGACTTTCCACAACCCGAGGGGCCGACGAGGACGAGGAACTCGCCGTCTTCGACGTGGAGGTTGAGCTGGTCCACCGCAGGACGCTCGGTCCCGGGGTAGATGCGGCTCGCGTGGTCGTACGTGACCGTAGCCATGGCGATACATCCCTTCACCGGCAGGTACGTGCCGGACGATCCGTTGTGAAAGGTGTCAGAAGCGTCTTCGCTGACACACCCACACCTGCGACGGTGTGAGCCAGGACTCATCCTGCCACAGAATCTGGGGGGTGGTGTCTCGGACGGGTCTCGGTCTCACGAGGTGCTCGTGCGCGTGGGGCCGAGACCCGTCCGGAGGTGTCAGGAGAGCAGGTCTGCCACCGTCGCGAGGACCTGCGCGGCCTCGTCGACCGAGGCCACCCGGAACCGCGCAGCGGTCTCGCCGGCACCGACCTTGACGGTGACGTCGGTCGGTGCGAGCACCTCGAAGGCCCGCTCGTCGGTCACGTCGTCGCCCATGTAGAGGACGGCTGCCGCGCCGAGCTCGTCACGCAGCCGGGTGAGCGCGAGCCCCTTCGAGGTGTCGAGCACGGCGATCTCGACGACGTCCTTGCCGGTCATCGTGTGAGCGCCGTAGCGGGTGCCGACGGCACGGGCGGCGTCCCCGGCGCGCTCGGCCGCTCCGGGCTCGGCCCGGCGGGTGTGCAGCACGGCGGCCGAGGGCTTGTCCTCGACCCAGGCGCCCTCGGCCTCGGCGGCGACGGCCTCGAGCCCGGCGCGCACGCCGTCGAGGGTCGCGCGCTCGTCGGGCGTGAGGGCGAAGGGGTGCTGCTCGACCGAGGACGTGCCCTCGGCACCGGAGGTCTCGGCGTCAGCGGACGCGGCGACCACGTGGCCCTGCTCAGCCCCGTGGCTGCCGACGAGCGACGTGCCCACCGGGGCGCCCGACAGCTGCGCGAGCGTCGCGAGGTCGCGCCCCGAGACGAGCGCGAGGCGGACGTCTGCCTCGGGGAGAGCGGCGAGCCGCTCGAGAGCAGCCGCAGCCGCGGCTGTCGGAGCCGATGCCGACGGGTCGTCGAGCAGCGGTGCGAGCACCCCGTCGAAGTCGCTCGCGACCAGGACGGGGTGACCGGCGGAACGCTCCGCGACGAAGGTCGCGAGCGCTGTGGTGAGGTCCTGCTCGAGCGTCATCGTCATCCTCGGTCGTGGGACGCGAGGTCCCGTCGGTGCGCCGCTGCGGTCGCGTCGCCTCGGGCGTCGTCAGAGTGGGTCTGGTCGCCGTCCTGCGGGATCGCGAGGGTGTCGAGGAACCGGCTCGACCACTTCGCGACGTCGTCGGTGAGGACCCTGCGGCGCAGCCGGCGCATGCGCTTGCGCTGCTCCTTGGGGTCCATCGTGGCGGCGCGCAGGATCGCGTCCTTCATGCCGTCGATGTCGTGCGGGTTGACGAGCACGGACCCGGCGAGCTCGTCGGCGGCCCCGGTGAACTCGGACAGCACGAGCACGCCCGCGTCGTCCGAGCGTGCGGCGACGTACTCCTTGGCGACGAGGTTCATGCCGTCGCGCAGGGAGGTGACGAGCATGACGTCGGCCGCGAGGTACAGGGCCGCCATCTCCTCGGGAGGGTAGGAGTGGTGCAGGTAGTGGATCGCGCTGTGGCCGATCTCGCCGTACTCGCCGTTGATGCGCCCGACGAGGACCTCGACGTGCTCGCGGAGCTCCTGGTACGCGCCGACGTTCTCGCGGCTCGGGCTCGCGACCTGCACGAGGGTGCAGTCGGCCGGGTCGAGGCTGCCGTCCTGCAGGAGCTCTCCATAGGCCTTGATGCGGTGGCGGATGCCCTTGGTGTAGTCGAGACGGTCGACCCCGAGCATGACGATCTTCGGGTCACCCAGGTCGTGCCGGATCTCCCGGGCGCGGGCCTGCACCTCGGGGGAGCGGGCGAGCTCGTCGAAGCGGCGCGAGTCGATCGAGATCGGGAAGGGCGCAGCGCGCACCGTCCGGGCCGGGGCCCCGTCGGTCGCGGGGACCTGGATCATCTGGCCGCGCGTGGTGAGGTCGGTCAGGCGGCGCACGGCGCGCGAGAAGTTCGCGGCGTCGCCGGCGCGCTGGAAGCCGATGAGGTCGGCGCCGAGCAGCCCCTCGACGACCTGGCGTCGCCAGGGGAGCTGCTGGAAGATCTCGAGCGGGGGGAAGGGGATGTGGTCGAAGAACCCGATGCGCAGGTCCGGGCGGATCTTGCGGAGCATGCCCGGGACCAGCTGCAGCTGGTAGTCCTGCACCCAGACCATCGCGCCGTCCGAGGCCTGCGCGGCCGCGGCCTCGGCGAAGCGCTGGTTCACCTTGCGGTAGGTGTCCCACCACTGCCTGTGGAAGGCAGGGGGCGCGATCACGTCGTGGTAGAGCGGCCAGAGGGTGTCGTTGGAGAACCCCTCGTAGTAGCGCTCGACCTCGCCCGCGCTCAGGGTCACCGGGACCAGGCGCATGTCGTCGGCGTCGAAGGGGTCTGCCTCGAGGCCTGGGGAGCCGGCCCAGCCGACCCAGGCGCCGTCAGCGCTCTGCATCACGGGCTCGAGCGCCGTGACCAGGCCTCCTGGAGATCTCTGCCAGCTGACGGTCCCGTCGTCGTCGACCGACATGTCGACCGGGAGGCGGTTCGCCACCACAACAAGGTTGAAGCCATCTTTACCCACGCGTGATCAACTCCTTGGATGTGGTCCAAGGGTATAGACACTGTGCGCACGGTGCTCAATGAGCCCGTGTGAGGCTGCTCTCCAGCGTACGGTAGCCCGATGGAGCGGATCGGACTAGAGCCCGGGACCGAGGTCGGCGGGTACAGGATCGTCTCGCCCCTCGGGGCGGGCGCGATGGGGGCTGTGTACCGCGCTGTCGACGGCGGCGGGAACGTCGTCGCCTTCAAGGTCCTCCACGCGCACGTCGCAGCAGACGCCGACATGCGGGCCAGGCTCGGTCGCGAGATCGCTGCGCTGCGCCGCGTCGACCACCCGGCCGTGGCCCACCTGCTCGACGCCGAGCCTGACGCCTCCGACATGTTCATCGTCACCGAGCTCGTCGACGGCCCGACCCTCGAGGCGGAGATCGCCGACGGCGGACCCCTCGGGCCGACAGACCTCTACGAGCTGGCCGACCAGCTGGCCGACGCCCTCGTCGCCGTGCACGCCGCCGGGGTGATCCACCGCGACCTCAAGCCCAGCAACGTGCTCATCAGCCCGGAAGGGCCCGTGCTCATCGACTTCGGGATCGCCCACGGCCTCGAAGACGCCCGCATGACCTCTGTCGGCTTCGTCATGGGCACCCCCGGGTACCTCGCGCCCGAGCTGATCGACCGCGGTGACCCCTCGCCCGCGAGCGACTGGTGGGGCTGGGCCGCGATGCTCGTCTACGCGGCGACAGGCCGTGCGCCCTTCGGTGTGCGACCCCTCGACGCCGTCATCGCCCGCGCCCACTCTGGCGATCCCGACACCGCAGGGCTCGGGCCTGTCACGACAGCCGCGCTGCGCGGCGCCCTCGACGCGAACCCGGCCCGCCGGTGGTCGGCCGAGCGTGTCGTCGAGGCGCTCCGGGTGGCCGCCGACCGCGGGGACACGCCGGGGACCACGTGGTCTGGGCTCGGCGGCTACGGTTCTCTCGCCCCGGGTGCGGCAGCAGCCGCCGGTGCCACCCAGGTGCAGGGGCCGCAGCCCTCCGGGACAGAGGTGCTCGGCCGCCAGGTCGGTCGACCGGCTGGTGCGCAGGTCTCCGGGACCGAGGCCTACGGCTCGTGGCCGGGCGACGGCACCCAGGTCGCCTCGGTGGCGGCGCACGAGGGGACAGGCACAGCGATCATGCCCGTCACCTTCGACAAGGAGCCCTACCCGCCCCAGCCGATGCCACCGTCGTACGGCCCGGGCGGTGACGGTCAGTCTCGCTCCGCGGGCCAGCCCGGTCCTGCGCAAGGACAGCCCGGTCAGCCGCAGGGCTTCGACCCTGTCCTCCCCGGCTACCAGGGAGGACCGGAGCGCGGTTACGTCCCGCCGCCCGTGCCGCACCGGCCGCTGGCCGTCTTCGCGCTCGCGGTGCCCTTCGTCCTCGCCGCCGCGACCTTCCCGGGGCGGGCGCTCGTCGCGCTCCTCGCCGTCGTCCTGGTGTGCCGCGTCGTGGGGATCAGCCACTCGAGCCTGCACGGGCGGCGCGAGCAGCGCGGGGTGCGAGCCTCTGACACCGCTCAGGCGGTCCTGCGGGCCCCGTGGCACGTGGTGCGCGCCGTCCTCGCGACGATCCCGTCCGTGCTCGTCGCGGCGAGCGCCGTCGTCGTGGTCTGCGGCCCTGTGTGGTGGTTGCTCACCACGGACAGGCTGGTCATCGGGTCGAACGGCTCGGGCGGGGGCACAGCCCCGGACGGGGGCAACGAACCCTGGGTGTACGCGACGCTCCTCGGGGCCGCGGCTCTCCTCGCTGCCGTCCTGCTGTGGTTCGGGCCGGTGACCTCTCTCGCTCGGCACGGGGCGCGGGTGGTCCTGCGGACCGTGGCGCCGGGCTGGATCGGGACCCTCGTGATCGTGCTGCTCGCGGCACTCGTCAGCTGGCTGTTCCTCGGCGCCGTCCTCGACGGGAGGGCCGTCGAGTGGGCGCCCCTCCAGGAGCCGCCCAGGTTCGATCGGTAGGGTCTGAGGCTGTCGCAGACCCGGCGGAACCCCGTCTCCACGCACCCTGTCGTATCGCCCGAGAGTCCTTCATGCTCAGCACCCACCCTCAGAGGTCCACGGCGGACCGCCGCGCCCAGGCGCAGGCGAACGCCGACCAGGCCGCGCGCGACCAGGCGCGGCGGGACCGTCGTACCCGCGTCGTCCTCGGGGCGGCCACAGCGCTCGCCGTCCTCACCGTCGCGCTCGTCGTGTGGTTCGTGCTCGGGCGTGGTGGCCCTCAGGTCGAGGGGATCAGCGAGCTGCCTGAGGGCGTGGACGCGCCCTCGGTCTCCGACGCCCACGGTGGCATCTCCTTCGGTGCCAGCGGCGAGGCCGGGTCGACCTCGGGCGAGGACGCCGTGCGCGTCGACGTCTACGTCGACTTCCTCTGCCCGGCGTGCGCCCAGCTCGAAGACGTCAACGGCGCCGACCTCGAGAGCCTGCGGTCCGAGGGGTCGGCGACCGTGGTGCTCCACGCCATCAGCTTCCTCGACGCCAAGTCCGACGGCGGCAGCTATTCGACCCGCGCCGCAGCGGCCTTCGCCTACGTGGCCGACGAGGCCCCCGCCCAGGCCTACGACTTCCAGGAGGCGCTCTTCGACAGCCAGCCGACCGAGGGGTCTGCGGCGCTCAGCGACGAGCAGATCGAGAGCATCGCGGTCCGGGTGGGCGTGCCCGCAGACGTCGCCGAGGGCATCGACGGGCAGCGCTACAGGGACTTCGTCGGTGCGCTCACCCAGGTGGCCTTCGGCGACCCGGACCTCCTCGACGCCCAGGGCCGGTTCACGACGCCGACGATCCTCGTCGACGGCACGGTGTTCGAGGGCGACTGGAGCAGACCGGGTGAGCTGCGGGCTGCGGTCGAGGCCGCGGCTGCGGACTGACAGGCGCCGACGCGCCCTGACCGACACTGACCGACCTCGGTTTCCCTCTCCGTGCCGAGCAGGTAGAGTGGCGCACCGCACGGACCCACCCGTGCATGCCGCCTTAGCTCAGCTGGTAGAGCATCCGCCTTGTAAGCGGAAGGTCGTCGGTTCGAACCCGACAGGCGGCTCCGTCGCTCGACGCGGCCCCGACCCGTCTCGCACCTCGCACGACGCGATCCGACCCACCCCTCCAGACGTCTCCTGACGGCAGCGCCGTTCCGGTAGCGTCTGTCCGAGCAGGCTGCGCGTCCAGCGTCCGTCCAGGATCGCGCCGTACTCTCCTCACGCCGACCCTCATCCGACGAATGGTTCCGAACTCATGGTCACCAAGCCCCCGCAGTCGCCCAAGGCAGACCGCCGTGAAGCTGCGCGCGCCCAGGCTCTCAAGCTCCAGCAGGAGCAGCTGCGCCGCGAGAAGCGCACGCGCATCACGATCTTGTCGTCGATCGTGGCGGGGCTCGTCGTCGTCGGGCTCATCGTCTGGCTGATCCTGCGCAGCGCCGGCCCGGACTTCACAGGCGCGAGCGAGATCCCTGCAGACGTCGCGCGCCCTGCGACGGCGACCGAGAACGGCGGCGTGACCTTCGGGGTCGACGGCGTGGCCGGGACCGACTCGGGCGCGGACGCCGTGAACGTGGACGTGTACCTCGACTACATGTGCCCCATCTGCGGTCAGTTCGAGGACACCAACTCCGAGGCCCTCGACCAGCTCCGTGAGGCAGGAGACATCACGCTGACCATCCACGCGATCTCAATCCTCGACCGCGTGTCGCAGGGCTCCGCGTACTCGACCCGCTCCGCGCAGGCCTTCGCCTTCGTCGCGGACCAGGCACCGGAGCAGGCCCTCGACTTCAGCGAGGCGCTGTTCGCCCAGCAGCCCGCCGAGAACACCGCGGGTCTCTCGGACGAGCAGCTCGTCTCGATCGCGGAGAGCGTGGGTGTCCCGGCCGACATCGCGGCGAAGATCCCGGACCTCACCTTCAAGGAGTTCGTCGACGCGAAGACGCAGGTCGCCCTCGGCGACCCCGCGCTGAAGAACGACCAGGGCAGCTTCGGCACGCCGACCATCCTCATCAACGGCGAGCAGGTCACCTCGAACTGGACGGTCCCGGGCAACCTCACGACCGAGATCCAGGAAGCCAAGGGCTGACACCCGCACGCAGCACGCACAGGAGGGCCCCGACCGTCACGGTCGGGGCCCTCCTGTCTGCCGTCACGCGAAGGGCGTGAGCTCCGGGTACTTCGCGCTGCGGGTGTCGCCCGACGAGCGGCGTCGCAGGCGCCGTGAGGCCCAGGGGCCGACGTGCTCGCGGAGCCAGTGCGCGTTCTCCCGGACCCACTCGATGCGCGGGACCGGCGGCAGCGGCGTGAGCGGGTCGTCCCACGCGGCGTCGTCGGGTGCCTGCCCGAGCCCGACGAGGGCAGCCTCGGCGACACGGCGGTGGCCGTCGGTCGTGAGGTGGATGCGGTCGTCGGCCCACATGCGCCAGTCGTGCAGCGACCGCATGCCCCACAGGTCGAGGACGTGCGCCCCGTGGCGCTGGGCGATCGACCAGAGATGGGCGTTGAGGATGCCTGTGCGGCCACGGGTCATGCCCACGAGCGGGCTGTCCGAGGCGTCGAAGCCTGTGCCGAGCAGCACGTCGGCCCCGGTCTCGCGGATGCGGACCACGGCGTCCTCGATGCTGCGGGCGACCTGGTCGACGTCGACCGAGGGCCGCAAGATGTCGTTGCCACCCCCGATGAGGCTGACCAGGTCGGGCTTCATCTCGAGGGCGACGGGTAGCTGGTCGCCCAGGATCGACCGGATCTGCTTGCCGCGGATCGCGAGGTTCGCGTAGAGCAACGGGTCCTGGCCGGAGTCGATCCGCCTGTGCGAGAGCGACCTCGCCAGGAGGTCGGCCCAGCCGCGGCACTGCGCAGGATCGGCGGGCTCGGCGTCCCAGAGACCCTCGGTGAAGGAGTCCCCGACGGCGACATAGCGCGCCCAGGGACCCGGCGCAGGCAGGTGCACGGTCCCTTCGGAGGGGTCGGTCGGTGCATCGGTCGCTGGGGCGGTGTCGTCGTGGTCCACCTGTCCATTCTGTACCTGGCCCCGGACAGGTGGATCCGCCAGGTCCCGGTCGTACCTCTAGAAGAGTGCGTCCTCCGTCGACGGCAGCGACCAGTCGACAGGCGAGGTGCCCTGGGCCACCAGCAGCTCGTTGACGCGGGAGAAGGGCTTCGACCCGAAGAACCCGCGCCGGGCCGACAACGGGCTCGGGTGGGCGGACTCGACCACCGGGACGTCGCGCAGGGCCGGTCGCAGCGTCGCGGCGTCCCGTCCCCACAGGACGGCGACGAGCGGACCACCGCGCTCGACGAGGGCCTCGATGGCGCGGTCTGTCACCTGCTCCCACCCGGCGCGTCGGTGCGACCCCGCCTCGCCTGCGGCGACGGTGAGCACCCTGTTGCAGAGCATGACGCCCTGCGCCGACCACGCCGAGAGGTCGCCGTTGGCGGGGGCGGGGACCCCCACGTCGTCCCGGAGCTCCGTGACGATGTTGGCGAGCGAGCGGGGGAGCGGGCGCACGTGGGGCTGGACCGAGAAGGACAGACCCATCGGGTGCCCGGGGGTCGGGTACGGGTCTTGTCCGACGACGAGGACCTTGACGGCGGCGAGCGGGTCTCGGAAGACGCGCAGCACGTCGTCGCGCGCCGGGAGAACGGAGCCGGGGGCTGCGTCGGCGAGGAGCTCGGCGTCGAGACGGTCGATGGTCTCGGCGACGGGTGCGAGCGCCTCGGCCCAGTCCGGAGCGACGTCGTCGAGCAGGTGGCGGCGGTCGGCCGAGGGGTGGGAGCGGGGTGCGTCTGCCATCTGGAGAGCCTCGCAGACAGGCCCGGGTCGGCGCACGCCGGAGCAGCCGGAGCCCTGCGCAGGACGAATGACACGGGTGTCATTCGCGCGTACGATCGGACGCGGTGAAGCCCTCGTCGCGTGGGGACGCCGTGCTGCGAGCCCCGGCCCGCACCGCGTCGGTGATCCACGACGTGGGCCCGGGCGCGACAGCAGGTACCGCCGAGACCAGACCGAGGAGCAGACGATGATCGAAGCAGTCCCGAGCATCGACGAGGACACCCCGACGTCCTCCGACGACGCCTCGCCGGAGCCCGCCCTCTCAGAGCGGGACGCCGCGGTCCTCGACTTCGAGAAGCAGTGGTGGAAGTACGCCGGGGCCAAGGAGCAGGCGGTCCGAGAGCTGTTCGACCTCTCGGCGACGCAGTACTACCAGGTGCTCAACACGCTCATCGACTCGCCCGCCGCGCTCGAGGCAGAACCCATGCTCGTCAAGCGTCTGCGCCGCATGCGGGCCACGCGTCAGCGGGAGCGCACGCAGCGTCGCAGCCAGGTCTGACCAGGACCTGCACACCCGCCTGCCCGCCCCTGGGCCGCAGACCCGTTAGCCTTGCCCGGTGAGCAAGTACCCCGAAGACGAGTTCGACCGGACCGACGGGCTCGGCCTCCCCGCCGGCGTCCACAGGACCCCGCGGTCGGCCTGGAGCAAGACCGCCCCCTTCCTCGTCGTCGTCGTGCTCTGCGCGGCGCTCGCCGTCGCAGCGGTCTACGTGCTGTCCCGCACCCCCGGGTCACCGCTCGACCAGAGCAGCGCGAGCCCGAGCGCGAGCGCGCCGGTGGAGGACCCCGCTGCTGAAGACCCGGCTGCGCAGGACCCCGCGGCCGAGGACCCGGTTGCTGAAGACCCGGCTGCCGAAGACCCTGCCGCTGAAGACCCCGCGGCGGACCCGGAGACCCCCGCCGAGCCTGAGGCGCCCGTCGCTGACACGTCCGTCGCCGTCCGGGTGCTCAACGCGACGGGCCGCTCGGGCGCTGCTGCCGGTGCCGCCGACACGCTGTCCGGGGCCGGCTGGTCCGACGTCTCGGCAGACAACTACACAGGCGACCGGCTCAACGCGTCTGTCGTCTGGTACCAGAGCGAAGACCTCGCCGACGAGGCGCAGGCTGTCGCAGACCTCCTGGGCATCCCGGCCAGCCAGGTCACCCTCGTCCCCGAGCTGCGCGGACCGCTGTCCGTGATCCTCGCCGGGTAGCACCGTGGACGCGTACGACGTCGTCGTGGTGGGGTCGGGGCCGAACGGCCTCGCCGCCGCGGTCACGCTCGCCCGGGCCGGCCTCGGCGTCCTCGTCCTCGAGGCGGAGACCGAGGCCGGGGGTGGCGCTCGCACGCAGGCGCTGCCCGGGTCGGACACAGGGCTGCTGCACGACACGTGCTCGGCTGTGCACCCGATGGCGCTCGCGTCGCCGTTCTTCCGCGAGTTCGACCTCGCTGCACGCGGGGTCGAGCTCGTCGAGCCCGAGGTGCAGTTCGCGCACCCGCTGGACCACGGCGAGGCCGGACTGGCCTACCGTGACGCCGCCCGGACCGCTGCTGGCCTCGGGGTCGACAGCGACGCGTGGCTCGGTCTCGTCGGCCGGCTCTCCGAGCACCCCGACGCGGTGGTCTCGGCCGGTCTCGGTGACCGCCGGAGCATCCCGGGCGAGATGCTCTCGAGCGTCGCAGGCTTCGTCGCGACGGCGCGCTTCGGGCTCGGTGTCCTCGAGCAGGGCACACCGCTGTGGGGTCGTCGGTTCCGGGGTGAGGTCGCCCCGGCGCTGCTCACGGGTGTCGCTGCGCACGCGATCGCGCCGCTGCCCACGCTGTCTGCCGCCGGGACGGCCCTCATGCTCGCGACCCTCGCGCACTCGCACGGCTGGCCGCTCCCTCGAGGCGGTTCGGGCGCGATCACCGCTGCGCTCGTCGCAGACCTCCTGGCACACGGCGGTGAGCTGCGGACCGGCGTCCGTGTCGCCTCGACGGCCGACCTGCCGTCCGCACGGGCCTACGTCTTCGACACGACCCCACGGGCCGCCGCCGACATCCTCGGCGCGCGGCTGCCGGGGACGGCCGAGCGCGCGCTGCGCAGGTTCAGGTACGGCAACGCGGCCGCCAAGGTCGACTTCGTGCTGAGCGGTCCCGTGCCGTGGGCCAACGACGGTGTGTCTCGGGCGGGGACAGTGCACCTCGGGGGTTCACGACCTCAGCTGGTCGAGGCTGAGCGGGCTGTCGCCGCGGGGCGGCACGCAGAGCATCCGGTGACGCTCGTGAGCGATCCTGCTCTGCTCGACCCCGGCCGGGAGATCGGTGGGCTGCGGCCCCTGTGGACCTACGCGCACGTGCCCGCAGGATCGACCGTCGACCCCACCGAGGCCGTCACCGCGCAGATCGAGCGCTTCGCACCAGGTTTCCGTGACGTGGTCGTCTCTGCCCACCCCACCACCGCGTCGCGCATGTCCGAGCACGACGCCAACTACGTGGGCGGGGACATCGCGGCCGGGTCTGTGACCATGTGGCAGATGTTCGCCCGGCCGACGCCGCACCTCGACCCGTGGGCGACTGGAGCGCCCGGTGCCTACCTGTGCTCCGCGTCGACCCCGCCGGGGCCCGGGGTGCACGGGCTGGGTGGGTACTTCGCCGCGCGGCAGGTGCTGCAGCGGGAGTTCGGGACCAGGACCATGCCGAGCCTCGCGCCCGAGCGGGGTTGAACCTCTCGGTGGTGCGGGCCGGCGCCTGAGCGCGTGCGGGCCCCGCGGGCCTGTTCGAGCGGGACCCTACCGTCTCCGGGTCCGCGGCCCGCGGTCTGCGGGGTCGTCGTCGCCGCGCTGCATCGGGCTGTCCGACGACTCTGCTGGTCGTGTCAGCCGCGACCGGCCTCGGCCTCGTCGAGCAGCACGAGCGTGAGCAGCACGTTCGCGCTGCTCCACGCGAGGGGCGCGAGCTGGGCCGGGGAGCCGTCGAAGAGCACCTTCTCGGGGATCGAGCCGAGCGTCGTGCGGTGGTCGTCGAGCCACCTCAGCCAGCGCACGGCCCCGGTCTCGTCGCCCAGGCCTGCTGAGGCGAGGGCGAAGACGCTCGTCGTGGGTGTCCACGAGATCCCGTCGCGCTTCCAGCTCGTGCCGGGCGCGAGCCCGCCAGCAGGACGGGCCATCCGGGTGGGGGCGGCGTCCCAGGCGCTCAGGACAGCG
>Ga0247813_10000731_pt1 | contig 27535 bp, 21 predicted proteins | sample UWRJL169409C1_FD_180719 | JGI IMG/M metagenome (GOLD analysis project Ga0247813, IMG submission 180719) | Plant litter microbial communities from Arlington Agricultural Research Station in Wisconsin, United States - UWRJ-L169-409C-1 | ecosystem: Environmental > Terrestrial > Plant litter >...
CTTACACCGTAAACCTAAACCCAATTCCATGCAAATTTTCTATCGAAATACCTTCTTCATTCACTAAAATTTTACGCAGTCGCGAAATAAAAACATCCAGACTGCGTCCCATAAAATAATCATCAGTTCCCCAAAGCGAAGTTAGAATTTGTTCTCTTTTTAAAACCGAATTTTTATTGTCCAGAAATAATTTCAATAACTCGGCTTCACGTTGTGTCAGACTGATTTTTTCACTTTCATTAAATAAAATAAAATTGTTGGTGTCAAATTGATACTTTCCAATTTCGTATACCGATTTTTCTATTGGGATATTTTTCTGGGAACGCTTCAGGAATATTTCAATTTTTAGCAGCAATTCTTCAATGCTAAAAGGCTTTACCAAATAATCATCGGCGCCTAGACGCAAACCTTTAATACGGTCTTCTTTTAATGTTTTTGCAGAAAGAAAGATAATCGGAATATCAGTATTTAATTTTCTGATTTCGGTAGCCAATTCAAAACCATCCATTTTTGGCATCATGATATCAAAGATACAAATGTCAAAATTTTCTTTTTTAAAGGTTTCTAATCCCAATTGTCCGTCGCAACAATGAATTACTTCATAATTGTTTTGTTCCAAATTATCTTTGGTCAAAAAAGCTAATGTTTCATCGTCTTCGGTATAAAGTATTTTGAATTGTTTCATTTTTTATAGGGAATTGACAAAGTTATCGTAATGCCGTTTGTTGGGTTGTTTTGTACTTTTATTTTCCAGTTGTGCAAGTTGCAAATTTCTTTTACATAATACAAACCAAGTCCAAAACCATTCACTTCATTGCTTTTTTCGTTTTGGGCACGGTAAAATTTATCAAATACAAATGACATATTTTTAGGAGAAATTCCAATTCCGTTATCACTAAAAGCTATTTTAATAACTGAATTTTCTGCGGAGATTTCAATCGTGATTTCCGGTTTTTCATTACAGTATTTTATAGCATTATCCAGTAAATTATAAACCAAATTAGAGAAATGAAAAACATCAGTTTCTATTTGATATTCAGTAGAAAGTGTTTCGATTTTAATAGAAGCTTCGGGATATTTTAACTGAATATTTTCGATCGTTTCTTCGATAATCGGAACAATTAAAACCGTTTCTTTTTTTAATTCCAAAGGAGCATAATCTGATTTGGCAACGTTTAAAATCTTTTCAATATGATTGTTCAGTTTATGACTCTGATTGATAATGATATTGGTGTAGGTGTGCAATTTTTTATCGTCTTTGATAGGATTTTGTTCACTTAAATATTTTGATGCAATTAAAATAGAAGACAAAGGCGTTTTGAATTCATGCGTCATATTATTGATGAAATCCCGTTGCAGTTCAGAGTATTTTTTTTGCTGCAAAAGCGTAAAAATCGAATAAACATAAATCAATAAAATCAAAATTAAAGCGATCGAAAGTATAAACCAAAATCGCATCGAACTGAATAAGTAAGTCGTTTCGTTAGGAAAACGAATCGCAAAATAATATACTAAATTTTTATGCTTTGGAAAAGAAACTGTTTTTTTTGTTTTTTCTTTTTCAGCAAACGAAATGTATTTCCCGTAAACCATCTCATCACTTTGGCAATTGTACACTGCGTATTCAAAATCAGTTGTGATGTTCATTTTTTTAAACTCTGATCTTAAATAAAATTCTAGAATATCCGGTTCAAAATCGTTCTGGATATTTACAATATAATAGTCATTTGAAATTTTCTGAACAGGATTCAGACAAGACGATTCATGATCTTTTCCTTCGTATAATTTGCGGGCAACTTCCAGCAAGGCTATGTTGGCTTTCTGGCTTAATTTCTTTTGTTCTAAAGTAAAAGCCTCTTTCGTCCAAAGCAACTGCGCCACCAATATGCTAATAATGGCGACAAGTCCCAGAAGGATAATACTATTGAGTTTATTTATTTTCAAGAAATCGGTATTTAGAGTGTAATATTAATCAAATTTAGGCTTAAAAACACCGATTAACAAGTCATTAACAAAGATTTGAAAGCGGTTAACAGCGATTTGGTTTTGTCTGAAATATCTTTGTAAAACAAAATTAGAACTATAAACCATTAAATTATATAACTATGAAAATGATTAAAATTTCGATGTTGGCTTTAGCTTTAAGCTTAATGTCTTTTTCGGCAATTGCACCAATACAATCTATGACATCTGAAACAAAAGTTGAAGCAGTAACAGCTTCTACAATTGTATGGAAAGCAGAAACTATTGATGTAGGTCAAATTCCGCAAGGAACGCCAAAAGCAATTGTTTACGAATTTAAAAATACAGGAAAAACTGCCGTTGTAATTACAAACGTTCAGGGATCTTGTGGTTGTACTGCAACAGATTATACAAAAGAGCCTATTTTACCTGGAAAATCAGCTAAAGTAACAGCAACTTATAATGCAGCAAACAAAGGTGGGTTTACAAAAACAGTTACTGTAACAACAAGTGCGGAGACAACTCCAAAAGTACTTACTCTAAAAGGTACAGTAATCTAAAAATAAAGGTTGGTTATAAAGCAGAAGCTCCGGATATGTAATGTATTCGGAGTTTTTTTTTGTTTTTTATAAAGTAAAAATAAGATTTTTAAAGCAGTATTAATTTTTTTGGAAACGCTTTGATTTCGCCAAAACTTTTCTATTTTTATTAAAAAAAATATTATGAAAATTTTGTATCCGCTTGTTGCTGTAGTACTTCTTGTTAGTGCTGTTTCCTGTAATAAAAAAGCAGACAAGAACACAGAAGAATCAAAGACTTCAGAAAAAGTGGTTCCTGAACTTAAAATTACAATTGACAGTTCCGGCATTTCCACATTTTATCAGGCGTATCCTAAATTGATTAAATTTCAGAGCGAGGTTCAGGCTTTGTACAAGAAAAATAAATCTACTCAGTTATGGCTGGATAATAAAGGTGTTGTAGAATATGCAAATACTTTATTTAATAAATACAAAGGATTAGATCAGGAAGGTTTAAAAGCTAATTTTCCTTATAATGAAAAGATCAATCCTATTTTTGAACATACAGCCGATAACAAATTATCAAAAGCAGATACCGATTTGATGATTACCAATTTATATTTTTATTATGTACAGAAAGTTTCCGGCGTAGACGAAAAAACAACCCGATCATTAGAATGGCTTTTACCTCGAAAAAAAGTAAATTATCAGGTTTTTTCAGATTCGATTTATAAAAAAGCGACGATTAGCGACGACAAGAAAAGCAAAATGTTCAGTCAATATTATAAGCTTCGTGATGCGCTTCATCGATATAGAGAGATTGAGAAAAAAGGTGGATGGAAAACTATCGAAACCGAAGAAGGTGTTAAAAGTCTGAAACTGGGAGATTCTGTTGCAACAATTGGACAAATCAGAGAAAGGCTTTTTATAACCGGAGATCTTAAAGAAAATAGCAAAAGTAATATTTGTGATTCGACATTGATAAAAGGAATCAGAAGCTACGAATTGCACCACGGATTAACACCAAAAAATACCATTTTACCGGAACATATTGCGGAGCTCAACATTCCTGTTTCAGACAGAATTAAAACCATTATTGCCAATATGGAGCGTTGCAGATGGATTGATCCTGAACTCGAAAAAGGGAAAGAATACATTGAAGTTAATATTCCAGAGTTTAGATTGTATTTGATTCGCAATCATGAAATTGCATTTGTATCGCCTGTGGTAGTAGGAAGAGCAATGACCAAAACCGTAGTTTTTAGCGGAATGATGAATAATATTGTGTTTAGCCCGTATTGGAATGTACCTACAAGTATCATCAAAAGCGAGATAAAACCAGGAATGGCCAGAAATAAGAATTATTTAGCACAGAAAAATCTGGAATGGAATAATGGAGCAGTTCGTCAATTGCCTGGAAAAAACAATTCGCTTGGTTTAGTGAAATTTTTATTCCCCAATTCAAATAATATTTATTTGCACGATACGCCTTCCAAAAGTTTGTTCGAAAGAGAAAGCAGGGCTTTTAGTCACGGGTGCGTTAGGGTAGGAAAACCAAGAGAACTAGCCATCGAAATTTTAAAACAAGATCCAAGCTGGACTACGGAACGTATCGATAAAGCCATGCATGCCGGTAAAGAAAACTGGGTAAGTCTAAAAAAGAAAATTCCGGTTTACATAGGTTATTTCACCGCCTGGGTAGATCGTGATGGCAATTTGAACTTTTATAAAGATGTTTATAAAAGAGATGAAAGTCTGATAAAATTACTTACCGAAGAATAAAAGCTAAGAGAGATTTCGCCACGAATTGCACAAATTTTTTATTTACAATGCTAAAAAATTTAATTCGCGAAAATTCGTGTAATTCGTGGCAAAAAAAACTTTATTTCGGTAATACATCAACACACTTATAATAACGTTTGCTGTAATGATCAGAATCTAAATCGCTAATCGTTACGCTGCCGGCTTTACCGGATGAGGCATGAATAAATTTAGAACTCATACCGTTGGCTTCGCAAATAATACCCACATGCCCAACAATTGTTCTGTTTTTATAGCCATAAAAAACCAGAACATCTCCCAATTTAAAATCTTCAGGCTTTTTTGAAACTCCTAAATTTTTATATCCGCTGGAACTTCTGGGTACGCTAACATCAAAATGTTTGAAAACATAATTGACAAAGCCCGAACAATCAAAACCTTTTTTGGGATCATTTCCTGCATACAAATAATGTATTCCTAAATATTGTTTTGCATAAGTAATAATAGAATCGCGATCTATTGCAGTCCGTATTTTTTCGGTTGGATAACTAACGGACTTTTTTTCTTTTGGTAAAGTAAAAGAAGAACATAGAATCATAGATGCAAATGCGATATATAGGGCTAATTTCATTTTTAAGTATAATTATAAGATTTTATTTATGAATATATAACGTTGCTTTTGAATATCAAAACAATGTTATACAAATAAGGAATTGTTGAATAACAAGAACGGAAGATACATCTTTTTATTTTGGTGTTTTTTTATTGCTTTTTGATGTTTTAGTATCTTTAGTGCTATCGTATTTCAAATATATTTGTGAATCTCATTTATATTTTAACAAATAAATTATGTTTCTAAAAAAAATAATGTTTTTAATTTCGTTTTTGCTGATTTCGATTGTTTCGACTTCACAAAACAAAACAAATACTTTTCTATATCAGGGCCGTGTTGAAAAACTTCCGGATAATAAAGTTGTTTTAATAGGAACGGCTTCTTCGGTTTCTTTTAATTTTTCAGGTAATGAATGTTCGATTTCTCTTCAAAGTGTTGATGCATGGGAACATCATAATTATGTTTCTTTAGTTTTAGATGGAAAATATATTAGGAAATTGAGAATTGAGAAAGGAGCACCGCAGTCTTTTCCAATAAAAACAACTGTAAATAAAAAAGAACATACTTTAGAAATTTATAAAACGACAGAAGCGCACAGCGGTGGAATTTTATTTGCGGGAACAACTGCAAAACTGACTTCGATTTCGGCCAAAAAGAAAAAGAAAATTGAGTTTATTGGAGATTCAATTACTTGTGGCGCGGCAAGCGATCCATCAGATGTTCCTTGTGACAAAGGGGAGTATTTTGATCATCATAATGGCTATTATGCTTATGGTCCAGTACTTTCGAGAGCAATTGGTGTTGATTATCTGATGAGTTCAGTTTCCGGAATTGGGATGTACAGAAACTGGAATGATGAAAATAAAGAAGAAGGAATTATGCCCGATGTTTATCAGAATTTGTATTTAACGAAAGACAATTCTAAACCTCAATATGATTTTGCTTTTCAGCCTGACATTATAAGTATTGCATTAGGAACCAATGATTTTTCTGGTGGAGACGGTAAAAAAGAACGTTTGCCTTTTAATGCTGAAAAATACGTTTCAAATTATATCAATTTTATAAAAATGTTGTACAAACACAATCCAAAAGCACAAATTGTCATTACCAATAGTCCGATGATAAACGGTCAGAACGCGATTGTTTTTGAAGATTGTCTTAATAAAGTAAAAGCTGCTTTCGCAGAAGATAAAACGCATAAATCCATCTTGATTTTCAAATTTAAACCTATGACGCCAAATGGCTGTTCAGGACATCCGGATGTGGCTGATCATAAGGTTTTGGCTCAGGAATATGCTCCGTTTTTAAAAAAGTTGCTAAATGAAAAATAATATATTTAAGTTTATTTTCATTCTGATGATTTCCAGTACTATGATGGCAAACGTTACACTTCCGAATATTTTTGGTGATAATATGGTTTTACAGCGCAACTCCGAAGTTAAAATTTGGGGCTGGGCGAATCCTAAAGAAGAAATCAAATTGGTTTCTAGCTGGAACAACCAGGAATATAAAGTGACTGCCAATAATCAGGCGCAATGGGAATTGCATATCAAAACGCCCGAAGCCGGAGGACCTTTTACGATTTCTATAAAAGGATATAACGAAGTTGTATTGAAGAACATTTTGATTGGCGAAGTTTGGCTTTGCACCGGACAATCTAACATGGAAATGTCTGCAAGCTGGGGAATTGATAATGGCGATGAAGAAGCTAAAAATGCGACAAATCCTAATATTAGATTTTTTACGGTTCCAAAATTAACTGCTACAAGTCCGCAAAATAATTTACTTGGAAATTGGGCTGAATCGACTCCCGAAACCATGAAAAACTTTAGCGCCATTGGTTACTTTTTTGCCAAACGCTTACGTGAAGATTTAAAAAATGTCCCAATTGGTTTAATTTCATCTAACTGGGGCGGAACTCCGGCCGAAATCTGGATGCCGGAAGAAGTTGTTCAAAATGATCCTATTTTATTAGAAAATGCTAAAAAACTAAACGAACAGGAATACGGACCGCGCCAGCCCGGACGTGCTTACAATGCCATGATTTATCCTTTTACAGGATTTAAAATTGCAGGAACGCTTTGGTATCAGGGCGAATCTAATGTTGGGTCATTGGTTTACGATAGAACATTGTCGGCTTTGATTACTTCTTGGAGAAAAGCATGGCAAGACGAATTCCCTTTTTATTTCGTTCAGATTGCACCATATAAAACCGGCAGTAATAATTTCTCAAATGTTACGGTTAGAAATTCTCAACGAAAAATCCTGAAAGAAGTTCCGAAAACCGAAATGGTTTTAACAAGTGATATTTCGGATACTATTGATATTCACCCAAAGAATAAAAAAGATGTAGGAATTCGTTTGGCAAATTTGGCTCTTGCCGAAATGTACAAAACGAATAATAATTTGGTAAACGGACCACTTTTTAAAGATTTTAAAGTCGAAAAAAACAAAGCAATTGTTTCTTTTGATTATGCCGACGGATTGTATTTTAAAAACAAAACATCAAACCAGTTTGAATTGGCTGGAGCCGATGGAATCTTTTTTCCTGCAGAAGCTTCGATAAAAAATAATCAGGTGATTTTGTCGAATAAAAAAGTTTCAAATCCTGCAAAAGTGAGATTTGCATGGGGAAATACAATACAATCTGACTTGTTTAATAAAGCGAATTTGCCTGCTTCTTGTTTTATTACTGAGTAAAAGGAATTTTAGATTTTAGATTTTTTGCCCACGGATTTTACGGATTAAACAGATTGATGCTGATTTTTTTTGTTTTGTCAGACTGAGCGAAATCGAAGTCCCGCAAAGTAAATCGCCAAATTGAATTAATAAATAACATTTTGAATATCAAAATCTCGCAAAGACGCAAAGTCGCAAAGCTTTAAACTTTGTGCTTTAGTGCCTTCGTGGCAATCCTAAAACCAATGAAAAATAAAATAATAACTATCGGGGTTTTTGCCCTGTTTACTGTTGGAAATATGAATGCACAGAAAAAACCGTATCTGGATAAAAATAAGACTGTTGAACAACGAATTGATCTGCTTTTGCCTTTGATGACTTTAGAAGAAAAAGTGGGACAAATGAATCAATACAACGGATTTTGGGATGTAACCGGACCGGCTCCAAAAGGAGGAACTGCGGAACTGAAATACGAACACTTGCGTAAAGGCTGGGTTGGTTCGATGCTGACTGTTCGTGGTGTAAAAGAAGTTAAAGCTGTACAGAAAATTGCGGTTGAAGAAACCCGCTTGGGAATCCCGTTGATTATAGGTTTTGATGTAATTCACGGTTATAAAACGTTAAGTCCGATTCCGTTGGCAGAAGCGGCGAGTTGGGATCTGGAAGCGATTAAGAAATCGGCGGCGATTGCGGCAGATGAAGCTTCGGCATCCGGTATTAACTGGACTTTTGGTCCAAATGTAGACGTTGCAAATGATGCACGTTGGGGACGTGTGATGGAAGGCGCAGGTGAAGATCCTTATTTGGGAAGTAAAATTGCGATTGCCAGAGTTCATGGTTTTCAGGGCGAAACCATTGCTGATCTGGCTAAGGTAAATACGATTGCAGCTTGCGCCAAACACTTTGCAGCATATGGTTATGTTGAAGCCGGACTGGAATATAATATTGTTGATATTAGTACTTCTAAATTGTACAATTCTGTTTTGCCGCCTTTTGAAGCAACGGTTCAGGCGGGAGTTCGTACGTTTATGAATTCCTTTAATACCTTAAATGGCGTTCCGGCAACGGGAAATGTTTTCCTTCAAAGAGATATTCTGAAAGGAAAATGGAAGTTTGATGGTTTTGTAATTTCTGATTATGCTTCGATTCGTGAAATGATCGCGCACGGTTATGCCAAAGATGAAGCCGATGCAACTGCAAAAGCCGTAATTGCAGGTTCTGATATGGATATGGAATCGTATTTGTATGTGGCAAAATTAGTTGGTTTAGTGAAAGAAGGAAAAGTAAAAGAATCCTTGGTTGATGATGCCGTTCGTAGAATCCTCCGTGTGAAATTTGAATTGGGTTTATTTGATGATCCGTACAGATATTGTGATGAAAAGCGCGAAAAAGCAGTTGTTGGCAGTAAAGCCAATAATGAAGGCGTTCTTGATATGGCGAAAAAATCGATCGTATTATTAAAGAATGACAAAAACTTGCTTCCGCTAAAAAAAACCGGACAAAAAATTGCTTTGATTGGAGCTTTGGCAAATGATAAAAACAGTCCGTTGGGAAGCTGGAGAATTGCAGCAGATGATAATACAGCCGTTTCGGTTTTAGAAGGAATGCAGCAATACAAAGACAATCAATTGGTTTTTGAAAAAGGAGTTGATTTGTTGTCACAGAAAGCAACTTTTTTAACAGAAACAGTATTTAATACGACAGATAAAAGCAGTTTTGAAGCAGCAAAAACAGCCGCAAAAAATGCAGATGTTGTCGTGATGGTTCTGGGAGAATACGGATTTCAAAGCGGTGAGGGCAGAAGCAGAACCGATTTGAATTTTCCGGGATTGCAACAAGAATTATTAGAAGAAATTTATAAAGTAAATCCAAATATTGTTTTGGTTTTAAATAATGGTCGTCCGTTGAGTATTCCTTGGGCTGCAGAGAATGTCCCTGCAATTGTAGAAGCGTGGCAATTAGGAACTCAAACCGGAAATGCCGTGGCACAGGTTTTATACGGTGATTACAACCCAAGTGGAAAATTGCCAATGTCGTTTCCTAGAAATGTTGGTCAGGTGCCAATTTATTATAATAAGTACAGTACGGGAAGACCAATTGACAGTGATAAAAATGTTTTTTGGTCGCATTATATGGATGTTGAGAAAACGCCTCAATTTCCGTTTGGTTTTGGATTGAGTTATACGAAGTTTGATTATAAAAATCTGAAAATCAATAAAACGGCTTTTGCAAAAGGAGAAAGTGTTCAGGTTAGTGTTGCCGTTACCAACTCCGGAAATTATGACGGAAAAGAAGTCGCACAATTGTATATCCATGATGAATTTGCAAGCATTGTTCGCCCAATAAAAGAATTAAAAGGTTTTGAATTGGTGAATTTGAAAAAGGGAGAAACCAAAACAGTAACTTTTACTTTGACTGAAAAAGAGCTTGGTTTTTATGATAATGATGGTAATTATTTGGTAGAACCGGGAACTTTTAAAATCATGGTGGGAGGTAGTTCTGATAAAGGTTTAGAGAGTGGCTTTGAATTGAAGTAGCTAAGAAATAATCTCGCAAAGGCGCAAAGACGCAAAGTTTTATTTTTAAGATTAGAATGAATAGCGTCCAGCTTTAGCTGGATGGAGATATGAACACAATTGAAAAGGGCTTTAGCCAAACCAATAAATTTTGGCTAAAGCCCTTTCTATTCAAATATTTATCGCCCTAGCTGAAGCTAGGGGCTATGCAAAAAAAACTTTTGCGTCTCTGCGTCTTTCCTAGATTATAAAAAAAGCTGTATTAATAAATTTCTAAAATCATTAATTCTTCATTTGAAATAAATGATTGAATAGTTTCTTTTTTTGAAATGAGAATTTCAGAAATTTGCTTTGTACTTTTATTGAAAGTTTTTAAAACTATTACTTTTGGAGGTACTCCTTTTAAAAGCAATAACTTTTCAAAATCATCATCATGAGTAAGTATGGTGAAATTATTTTGTTTTGCAAACTGCCAAATTTCAATGTCTTTAGCTGGTTGATTTACAGGAATATTATTTGCATGTAAACAATTTGAAAAATCATTCGCAATAAGTTTTATAATTCTCCATGAAATATTGGCATCCAAAAGTAATTTCATTATGCTGCAATTATCTTTGTAATATTTTCTCTATTAGCAGCAAAAGCCAAAGCAGCAAGAATATCTTCCTTCTTTAATTCAGGAAAATCTTCAATAATTTCTTCGGAGGACATTCCTGTAGATAACCATGAAAGAATATCTGAGACACAAATCCTGGTTCCTGCTATGATAGGTTTACCAAATCTGATATCTGGATTTATCGAAATTAAATTTTGCCAGTTATTTTCCATAATTTTATTATTTAAACAAATTTACAAAATTAAAGACAAATTAGATTTTTAATTATTGAAGTTAGTTTTCTACCTTTAAAACCTATTAAAACACCAACCAATTAATCTAAAATAATGAAATACAACAGATGCGGAAAAAGCGGGTTATTACTACCTGAAATTTCTCTGGGCTTGTGGCACAACTTTGGTTCAGTAGATAATTTTGAAAATGCAGAAAGTATTGCTGTAGAAGCTTTTGATAAAGGAATCACCCACTTTGATTTGGCTAATAATTATGGACCGGTACCGGGTTCTGCCGAAACTAATTTTGGTAAAATCCTGTGGCATAATTTTCAGGGAAATTTGCGCGACGAAATCATCATTTCGACCAAAGCAGGTTACACCATGTGGGATGGACCTTACGGCGATTGGGGTTCCCGTAAATATTTACTATCAAGCTTAGACCAAAGTTTGAAAAGAATGAAAGTTGATTATGTCGATATTTTTTATTCGCATCGTCCGGATCCGGAAACTCCAATTGAAGAAACGATGCAGGCTTTGGATTACGCCGTAAGAAGCGGAAAGGCTTTGTATGTTGGAATCAGTAATTATTCAGCAGAACAAACGAGAGTTGCCGTCGATGTTTTAAAACAATTAGGAACGCCATGTTTGATTCATCAGGCCAAATATTCGATGTTAGAACGTTGGGTAGAAAATGGTTTATTGGATGTTCTGGAAGAAAAAGGAGTGGGCTGTATTGCATTCTCGCCTTTGGCACAAGGACTTCTCACAGATAAATACCTAAACGGAATTCCGGAAAACTCAAGAGCGCACAATCCAAATGGACATTTGAAAGAAAATGAAGTTACAGCTGAAAGAATCGCGAAATTAGTGCAGCTGAATGATATCGCCCAAAACCGTAACCAATCTTTGGCTCAAATGGCATTGGCATGGTTACAAAAAGACAAACGAATTACATCGGTTTTAATTGGCGCGAGTTCTGTTAGACAATTAAACAATAACATTGATTGTTTGCAAAGTCTTGAATTTACACAGGATGAATTGAATGCGATCGAAAAGATATTATCGTAAAGCGTAAGATGTGAAATGTATTCTGTAAATTGTACACACGCATATCGTAGAGACGCACAGAAGTGCGTCTCTGTCGTATATAAACATAGAAAACCCGACAATCATAATTGTCGGGTTTCAAAATCTAAGAGGGTGCTTTTAAGCTATTTCTTCAATTCCATGTTATATTTCTTCACAATATCCAAAGTCGATTTATCCGTAGAAAAAACAGAATTCAATCCTTGTGGTTCCTGCGGAGGATCTGTCGTTAAAGGATCTCCGGGATTCCATTTTCCGTCTTGGGTAACAGGTTTGCCTTCGCCGCCAAATCCCCAAAAATTCGCTGCCTGTAGCGGACCATTATTTTTTACACTTTCGGCAACTCTGCCAAAAATATAATTGTAAAAATCATCTCTGTTTATTGTTGATGTCGTTGCCAGTAAACTTTCGTTTTCCCTTCCCAAACCAAATTCTTCAATAATAATGGGGCGTTTAAGATTGTTTGCTACCTTAATATGCTCATCAATATATTTTCCGGCATTTTCAAGTGTTATTGGTATTGTTTTTTCGGCATCATCCGCCTTAAACCAATTCCAGTTTTTCGGCCAGATATGCATCGTCAAATAATCAATGTTCGGATTTTGGTGCGTTCTTTCAAAAATTTCCATACTGTCATTCGAACTGTTTTTCCCTTCAGAACCCGTGGAAACCAAATGATTTTTATCTAAACTATCAATCAAATTCACAATAGTATTGAGCCATGATGTAAATTTCGCTTCATTTTCTACCGTAAAAAGTCTTGGTTCATTGCCAACTTGCCAGGACATAATTGTGTTGTCTTCGGTATATTTCTTTTTTGAGTATTTGTTGGTTCTTCCAATGATAAATTTTACATGATTTTCTAAAGCTTTCATGCAAGGCTCGCAACTGTAAAATTGTTGGGTATACGCCATAAATTGCGGCCATGTATTTGGGGCAATATTCGGAACCGGAATCGCACCTTTGCCATTCCATTCTAAATATTGCGACATTCCGCCCGACCATTCCCAGTTGTTGGTCAGGTATAAAACCGCATACATTTTGCGTTTGCTCATTTCGCTGATCAGAAAATCCAATCCGTCAAGCAAATCTTCGTCGTATTTTCCCTGTTCATATTGCAACGCCGGACGAACCGTAAAATCATATTTACCGCCATCGGCACCAACCAGAATTCTTAGATTATCGATTCCGTTTTTTTGCATCAAATCCAGTTCGCGAAGCAATCTTTTTCTGTCGCCTACTTTTTTCGAAGCCAGTAAACTTCCGTACCAGTAATTCGTTCCAATATAAGCGTACGGTTTATCGCCTTTATAAAATTGGGTTCCCTTGACCGTAATTCTTTCCTGCGCCTGACAAGCCATAACAGAGAACATTAAAGCTAATCCGAGGGTTTTTAGAAATTTATTTTTCATTGTTTATTTTTTTAGGAGCTAATCCCGCTGTTCCTTCCAATCTTTTGTATCCGCCGCCGCGGACACAAAAGGATTTTCCCTCCCATCGGGGCTATGGGGTTTACGGTTTTAAGATATCTTTTGTTTCTTCAATTTTTCCCAATCTTGTCATTTCGACGGAGGAGAAATCACACTCGTGAATCGATAAAGATTGACGATTCTCTATATGGAGTTTCTAGTGTGATTTCTCCTCCGTCGAAATGAGAAAAAAACTGCTTTTGTTACTGTGGTTACTTCGTTTCTTGCAATGGCGACGGAGCATTTAATTGTAAATTAAATTGAATCAATTCGATTAATTAATTCCATACAAGCCCGGCTATTATGATAAGGACATTTCCAAAAACCGGCCTTATCTTTTTCAATCAACGAATAATCACGATAAACTCCCCAAAACCATTCGCCGTTTTTAGTGTCCAAAATATTGTTTTTAATGAAATCCCAGTTCTTCAGAACGATATCTAAATAAATTTCATTTCGAGTTAATTGATACGCATTATAAAAACCAATTAAAGCTTCTGCCTGAACCCACCAATGTTTTTCAGCAATCAGCTCGTTATTTTTCGGATCTAATTCATACCATAAACCTCCATCATCATCCAAACCTTCCTTCGTGACTTCGGCCATTTTAATGGCGTGTTTTTTATAATTGATTATTAGATTTTCATCTCCTGAAATTTCGGCACACTGCAATAAAAGCCAGGCTGCTTCAATATCATGACCATACGAAATCACGTCTGGTTTTTCAATCCATTCTTCATTAAAAAATAATCTCAAATGTCCTGTCTCACTATTAATGAAATGTTTTTCTATAGTCTGTAATAATTCAATAATTGTGTTTTGCAGCTTTTTGTCTTTCCAAACCTTAAATAAATTTGCATACGCTTCCACAATATGCAAGTGAGTATTCATGGTTTTCTTTTCGTTCGCATCTTTTTCACTCAGACGCAAATCGGCAATTGGTTTCCATTCTCTGGTAAAAGCTTCTAAATAGCCTCCGTTTATGGAATCGTAACTGTGTCTTTCTATTTGTAAATATAAATTGATGGCGATTTCTAAGGCCTTTTCGTCTTTAGAAATAACATAATATTCTGAAAGACCGTAAATCGTAAAAGCTAAAGCATAAATCTGATTTTTAGTGTCTTTTGGCGTTTTATCAACATTGATGCTCCAAAATAAGCCTCCAAATTCTGGATCGTAAAAATATTTAGAAAGAAATTCAAACGCTCTTGTTGCTAATTTTTTATGTTCTTCATTTTTAGTGACCTGATAACTGGCAGAAAATGACCATAAAATTCGCGCATTCAAAACAGAACCTTTCTCTGTAGTAGGAATCAAATTATCGTTGAAGTCAATCTGACCAGTAAAACCACCATTTTCGTTGTCTAAAGTATGCTCTGACCAATATTTTAAAATAGAATCGAGTTCAGCTGATAATTCAGTTTTAAGTTGCTTTAATTGTATTGACACGATAATTAGATTGTTTTGTTTTTTTCGATTTGATTGATGATCGTTTTTACTGAACCTGCAGAAATAAAAGTATCGGCTGGAGCATTTGTAACATAATCAACCAGTTTTTCGACAGATGAAACAGCAACATGCATTCTTGTATCTGATGATGCGTAATACACATAAACGGTTCCGTCGTTGTCTTCGATCCATCCGTTAGAGAATAAAACATTCGACACATCTCCAACTCTTTCGGTTCCTTCTGGCCCCATAAAATGTCCGGCAGGAACGTGAGTTACTTTGCTAATATCGTGTAAATCTGTCATAAACATATAAAGCGTGTAACGTAATCCTGCAGCGGTGTTACGAACTCCGTGTGCGAGATGCAGCCAGCCTTTTTCGGTTTTGATAGGAGCGGGGCCAAGGCCATTTTTCAATTCATAAATCGTATGATATTGTTTCCCGAAGATAATTTTCTCCTCTTTTACAACAGGATTTGTCATGTCATCAACGTAGCCTAAACCAATTCCGCCACCGGCTCCAACATCAATAAAACCATCTTGCGGACGTGTGTATAATGCATATTTTCCGTTTACAAATTCCGGATGCAAAACTACATTACGTTGCTGTCCTGTATTCGAAATCAAATCAGGTAATCTTTCCCAGTTTACCAAATCTTTCGTGCGTACGATTCCTGCATTGGCTACAGCCGAACTGGTGTCGCCTTTTGGTGCTTTTGGATCTTTTCTTTCGGTACAAAAGATACCGTAAACCCAACCGTCTTCATGATCAATCAAACGCATATCATAGACATTCGTATCCGGCTCTTCGGTTTGCGGAATCACGCATGGCTTCTCCCAAAACTTAAAATTATCCACTCCGTTTGGACTTTCCGCTATAGCGAAAAAAGATTTTCTGTCGATTCCTTCCACACGAACAGCAAGCAAATATTTGCCTTTCCATTTCATGGCACCTGCATTAAAAGCGGCATTCATTCCTATGCGTTCCTGTAAAAACGGATTGGTTTTTTCGTTAAGGTCAAAACGCCAGTTCAATGGTACGTGGGCTGCTGTAACAACCGGATTTTTGTAGCGTTCGTATATACCGTTTCCGGCATGATCCTGAGGAGCATTTTTTTGCTCGATCAGTATTGTATGTTCTTTTTCTAATGCTACTTTTCTATCCTGAAATGTAGTTGAAGTGGCTATTGCTGTCATATAAATAGATTTCTGTATCGGTATAATTTTAATTGTTCTGGTCTCTTTTTTCGTTTAAATCCTGTTCGATTATCTGAAGCTTATCTTCAGATAATGGATAAAATGCTATAAAAGCAACTGATATTATAGCTGCAATAGCAGGGAGAATGCTTAACATTAACTGAATTCCGTTTTGAGCTATAGCAGTTTGCTCAACATTGGCCTGAAAACCATAATAACCCAAAAGCCATCCTGCTCCTGCGCCGCCAATGGTCCATCCAAATTTTTGCGACATGGATGAGGCTGAGAAAACCAATCCTGTTGCTCTGCGTCCTTGTTTCCATTCAGAATAATCGGCACTATCCGCATACATAGACCAGATTAGCGGGAAAATACAACCGGCACAAATACTGATTAATACCTGAAAACTCATGATCAGAAACACATCTTCTTTCCCGAACAGATAAAAGATAAAACTCAAAATTGCGGCTAAGGCCATGGCACCAAAAAATGTTTTCTTTTTACCTATTTTGTTTGCAATTGGGGTCGCGATAATTACCCCAATGATATTAGCGGCTTGACCTAAAACCAGATAAATAGAAGTGGGTGTCATGTGAAAATCGGTTCCGAAAAGCGAAAAATCAAAGTTTACATTGCTGCTTACATAATATTTAAAATAATAAACGGCAGCTCCGTCACGAATTGAATTGAAAACCAAAGCACCAATTCCGGCTCCGAGTAAAATCCACCAGGGTTTATTTTTTAGTAAATCTTTTAAATCTTCTTTTAAATTGTTTTCTTCGTCTGAAATAGGTTTTACTCTTTCTTTGGTAAAGAAAAAACAGGCCCAGAAAAAAGCGGTTGTAATTACTCCAAAAACTGCAATCGTAGTGAGCCAGCCTGATTTAGAGTTTAGGCTTCCGCCGAAATAATTTACTAAAGGTTCAATAAGCCAAAGTGCCAGAAGGCTTCCTCCAAAAGCAAAAACCATTCTGTAAGACGATAATGTATTTCTTTCTTTTCGGTCAGATGACATTACGCCCAAAAGCGATGCATACGGCACATTGATTAAGGAATAAATCATCATCATCGCCGAATAAGTTACATAGGCGTAAATTATTTTTCCTTTTTCGTCAAAATCAGGAGTGTAAAAAGTCAGCACGCCAATTACGGCAAACGGCACAGCTACCCATAATAGGTAAGGTCTGAATTTTCCCCATTTGCTTTTTGTCCGGTCGGCGATGATTCCAACAATGGGATCAAAACAAGAATCCCAGATTCTGGTAATCAAAAACATGGTTCCTACAACGGCAGGCGCCAGTCCGAAAACATCGGTGTAGAAAAATAGAAGGTACATGCTGAAAATTTTCCAAAACATCGATGATGCGGCATCTCCAAGACCGTAACCTATTTTTTCTTTTAAACTAATTTTGTCGTGCATTCCAGGTGTTTTTAATTGTTGTGGTTTATGTTTAGTTAGTTATTTTAATGTTTCTATGTGTTGATTTTTTTTGACACGGATAAAACGGATTTACTACGTAAAAGCGCGGATAAAGACAGTTTTTTAATTCTCAATTTTTAATTTTTTTTAATGTCTTTTTCAAATAAGGTTTTGTCCAGATTATAAAAATCAACAAAATCTTTTGCGCTTATTTGTCCTGTATATGGAGCGTAATAATGCATTTTTTGTTCTTTTTCCTGCCAGCCGTGGTTTCTCCATAGTAAAACATAGGAAATTTTATAATCACCAATAGCTTTCGATAAAGTTCCTGTCCACCATTTTGGGTCTGGAATTGCTTCGTAACCGGCTTCTGCAATGGCAATAGGTTTGTGTTTTTCAAGACCAATTTCGTTGATGATTTTTAATTGATTCTGAACTTCGGCAATGAATTTTTCGCCTTGTTTGTCGTCGTTATTCTGATACGAATCAAAACTTAAAAGATCAGCATAATTATCACCGGGATAGTTGGCCAGAAAGTCTTCTTTAGAACTAAAACTGCTTGTGTTGTAAATATAAATTAAATTATGAACTCCTTTTTTTTGCAGATATTCAAAAGTAAATTTCCATACGGATTTGAATTCTTCAGGTGTACCATTTCCTTTTCCCCACCAAAACCAGCCTCCGGTAAGTTCATGATAAGGTCTGAAAAGCACTGGAATATTTTTACCTTTTTTATCTTTTAATGACAGGAGATAATTCGCTGCTTTATCTAACCAAACGGTAAATTTTTGATGGTTTTCTCCACCAGGTAAAACTGTTTTTAATGAATTTGGGGTGTTGTCCCAGGCGCTTTTTCCGGTTGCAGGATTGTCAAAATGCCAGCTTATCGTAGTGATTCCACCTCTTTCATGACTTTCTTCTATATATTGTTTCATTTTTGTAAATGGAATTCCGTCTATATTATCAGGGCTGTCTTTTTCAAGACCTGCCAGGTCCCAGCCATAAACAGCAGGATAGTCACCAACGACATCTTTTATATCGCTTCTGCCATTTTCATATTTCCAGTTTACACCATAAGCAAGATCATCCTGATGACCAAACATGTATCCTTTTTGGGTTAATTGCTGTAGCTTTTTATATAGAGAAACTGTTTCCGGTGTAGCTTTTTTATCTGAAAGTGACAAATTAGTATTAGTAATCGCTTGCTTTGAAGAGCAGGAAATTCCCGTAAGTACCGCAGTTAATAGTATTAGTATGTTTTTTTTCATTAGTAATGTAGTTGTTTATCAGTGCAATAAGTTTAAATACAACAATTGAAGCAAATGTTGGAAAACCTTAATTTTTAAGATCTATATATCAGTATCAATTTTTGATTAAAATTATCAAAACTTTAAAAAGATATTGTATTATAAATGATTAATGTTTATTATCAATATTCTTTTTGTAAAAATCATAATTCTATTTTTCAAAGATAATCGGATGTTTATCGTCTAATTAATATTATTTTATCAATTATATATCATATTATTGCAAATAAAAAATCCAATAGTACTTCCTAAAATAGTTTTTAAAGATGAGTAATGCTAAAAATTTTTATAGAGAAATTGCTCCGCTTTCGGCTGGAGATAGTTTTTTAGTTTTCGACAGAGTAAAAGATAGTTTTGATTTTCCGGTGCATTACCATCCGGAATTTGAGATCAATTTTATTTTAAACGGCAAAGGAGTGAAGCGTGTCGTGGGTGATAATATTGAAGAAATTGATAATGTCGAATTGGTTTTGATTGGTCCAAATTTATACCACGGTTGGGAATTGAATAAATGTACGAGCAAAAAAATTCACGAAATTACGATTCAGTTTCATAACGATCTTTTTCATGAATCTTTATTATCACGACGTATTATGAATCCAATTCGTGATATGTTTAATAGATCGATTCACGGTATTTTATTTTCGAAAAAAGTAGCCGAAGAATTAACTCCAAGGCTGGTAAAGCTTTCTAAACTAGATGGTATGGACTATTTTTTAGAAATTACTTCTTTGTTATATGATTTAGCCAATTCCAGAAATCAGCGTTTGCTATCGACTTATACAGTAGATTATGATACGTTTGATGATTATGATAAAATGAAGTTGGTTTATGAATATGTACAGAAACATTTTGCAGAAAAAATAACTTTAGAGGATGTTGCTGGTGTTGCCAGTATGTCGATTATTTCTTTTAATCGTTTTATAAAGAAACGCACGGGAAAAACTTTTGTTAATTATATAAATGATATCCGAATTGGATATGCCGCTCGTTGGCTTGTAGAAAAAGATATGAGCGTTTCTGAGGTTGCTTTTAAATCCGGATTTAATAATATCGCGAACTTTAATCGTAGTTTTAAAACTATTAAAAATTGTACACCCAGTCAATATAGGGAAGATTTCTCCGGATTAAAACGTATTTTGTAGTGATACTTTTTTTGCACAAACAAATATTATTTTTAACGAAATCGTTTGCTTTTAAGCAAATTTGCTAATTTTTATTTATAAGATCAAGCAGTTTTACGGGGTTGTTTTGCGAATAATGCAATTATTTATACTTTTTATTTTCATATGTGTTTTTTTAAAACGTTATAGTAAAAATATTATCATCAAATGATATAATACTATCGATTTAATGTTTACTTGTGTTATAGATTTGTTAAATAATTTAAGAAATAAATACAACCCTTGTTTATGACTTGAATTAGAATAACAAATTTAAACTAACCAAACATTTATTATGAAAAAACTAATGACTAACTTCATTCATTGGAACGCTAACCACAGAGTAGTTCCTTTGATTTTATTTTTGTTGCTGACCAGTAATTGTATTACAGCTCAGGTTAAGGTAACAGGAGTAGTTTCTGATGATAAGGGACTTTCTATACCAGGCGCAAATGTCATGGTAACAGGAACTAAAAAATCAGTTTCAACAGATTTTGACGGAAACTATGCTATCGATGCGCCAGCAAATGCAAGTATTTCAGTGTCATTTATTGGATATGTTACTCAAACCATCAACGTAAAAAACGGAGGTAAAATAAACGTGATTTTAAAGCTTAGTGCTGAGGATTTGCGAGAAGTACTTGTAAACGTTGGATATCGTAATCAAAAAAGAAAAGATGTTACAGGTGCAATTTCGTCAGTAACAGCAAAAGACTTTAAAGATTCTCAACAAGTTACGGTAGAGCAATTACTGCAAGGCAGGGCTGCCGGGGTTGTGGTAACAAATAATTCCGGTAAACCGGGAGGAAGTGTTTCTGTAAAGATTCGTGGTAGTGCTTCTTTAGGTGGTAGTAATGAACCGTTATATATTGTAGACGGAATTCCTATTTCTGGAGATGCAACCAATCAGGCTACAGGAGGAACAATTGTAAGTGGTTATATTGGTACCAATACAGGAAGTGTAACCAATAGTCCATTGGCATTTTTGAATCCTAATGATATTGAAACCATGGATATCCTGAAAGATGCTGCTTCTGCTGCAGTTTATGGTTCAAGAGCGTCAAACGGGGTGGTTATTATTACAACTAAAAAAGGAAAAAAAGGTACAGGAAGAATAACTTACGATACTGCTTTTTCTACCCAAGATGTAACAAGACTACTTAAAACAATGGATTTAAGTCAATATGCAACACAACAAAATGCATTGGCTCAAGTGTATGGTGTGGCACCAAGAGATGAATTTGCTGTGCCATCAGTTTTAGGAAAAGGTACAAACTGGCAGGACGAAATATACAGAACAGCTTTAATGACAAGTCATCAATTGTCTTTTTCTGGAGCTAAAGATAATATGAGTTATTATGTTTCAGGAGGATATTTGAATCAGGATGGGGTTGTTATTGGATCTGATTTTAAAAGATATACTTTCAAAACCAATCTTGAGGCTAAAGTGAAAGACTGGCTGACAATGGGTGTTACGATCAATGCGGGTATTACCAATCAAAATATTACTATTGAAGGATATAGTGATGGTATCATTGGTACAACAATATTATCGACTCCGGATGTAGCGGTTAAAAATTTAGACGGAACTTATGCAGGACCGCCTAAAGATGGTACGCAAGGCGCGTGGATTAATCCTGTTGCCAGTACTTTGATGAATACAAATTACCTTGTACAAAAGAATTTTCAGGGAAATTTTTACGCTGCTGTAAAATTGGCAAAAGGATTAGATTATCGCTTTGAATTTGGAGGTTCGACGAATATTCAAAACTTCGAAGGATTTCAGCCTACATATGCCTGGGGAGCTGCTGTAAATAAAGTAAATCAGCTTCAGGAAAGATCAAATACTTGGTACGGACTGAATCTTAAAAACATGCTTACCTATAATATTTCTTTAGGAAAACATAACTTTAATGTTATGGCGCTTCAGGAAGCAAATGATTCTCATTGGTTTGGAGGAAGTCAGTCGATAAGTGGTTTATTAAGTAATGATGTTCATTCTATAAATCTTGGAGATCAAAAAACATTAGTGGCCAGCGAATATAAAGGAGAAAATGCTTTGTACTCTTTCTTAGGATCTTTGAACTACAACTTTGATAATAAATACTTTTTGCAAGGTACAATAAGAGCTGACGGAAGTTCGAATTTTGCCGAAGATAAAAGATGGGGTTACTTTCCGTCGATTTCAGGATCATGGAAAATTTCGAATGAAAAATTTATGGAAGGTACAAGGGAGTATGTCGACAATATTAAGTTTAGAATTGGATATGGTGAAACAGGAAACCAAAACATTAGCGGCGGATTGTACGGCTCTAATATTCAAACAATAAAATCGGCTTTAGGGAATTTCTTTACAGCGGGTAATATTGCCAATCCGGATTTAACCTGGCAAAAAGCAGAAGACAGCAACTTGGGTCTTGATTTTAGTTTATTTAAATCAAAATTGTTTGCTACTGTTGATGTGTACAGAAAACAATCTTCAGGATTTTTATTTGTATTGCCTTTGCCAAGTTATGTTACAGGTTTAGAGCAATATCAGGGTGGTTTGGCAGCGCCAACAGTAAACTTAGGAAGTATGAGAAATGAGGGTATTGAGGCAACGCTGAAATATTCGAACAATTTTTCTAAAAATTTCTCATGGGATGCTACTCTTATGTTCTCTAAAAACAACAACAAACTGTTGAGCCTGGTTGATAATTTTGATTTAATTAAAGACGTGCAGGTTAACGGATATACGACAAAAACGGTAACGAAAAGTGAAGTTGGTCAGCCAATTGGACAATTTTACGGCTATGAAACGGTTGGAATTATCAGAACAAACGAACAATTGGCAAATGCTCCAATTCCTTATACAGGAAACAAAGCGGTGAAAAGTGTTCTTGGAGATGTAGAATATGTAGATCAAAACAAAGACGGGTTAATCGACGAAAAAGATTTAACCTATATCGGGAATCCGCAAGCTGACTTTATTTATAGTTTCAACAATCAATTTAGATACAAAAATCTGGATCTTTCTGTTTTCTTAACAGGATCTCAGGGCAATAAAGTAATGAACTTAACGAGAAGAGCTGCCACAAAAAATCAGCGTCTTTACGAAAATCAATTAGCAGAAGCAGCAGATTTCTGGACACCGGACAATCCAAATGCTAAATATCCAAGACCAGACGGCGGGGACGGACATCCAAATATTGCCATATCTGACCGTTATGTAGAAGATGGTTCTTATTTGAAAATTGCGCAGTTAACTTTTGGATATAGCTTGCCATCAGATGTGATTTCTAAAACTAAATTAAGCAAACTTAGATTTTATGCAAGTGTTACAAACCTATACACTTTCACAAAATACACAGGTTATGATCCTGAAATTGGAGATTATAACCAAAATGCTTTATTGAGTGGGATTGATTCAGGGCGTTACCCTACGAACCGTACCATCACTTTTGGAATGAATGTTGAATTTTAATAAAAACTATTATGAAAATATATAAAATAAATTTTAAGAGCTTAGCGGTTTTTGTTTTGCTGGCTTTATCTGCTTCATGTAGTGATGATTACTTAGACAGACCTGTTCAGGACGGATATGTTAGTGAAAACTTTTATACTTCGGATGAGCAAGTGCAGCGTACTACTTACGGAATGTACGGAAGAATGTGGGCGCCATTTTATACTAAATGTTTTTACGCTCTTTCAGAATTGTCATCAGGAAACTGCTGGTCGAATGTTGATGGAAACGAGGTAATTCAGTTTAAACTTACTTCAGACAGCTTTATTTTATCAGATCCGTGGAGATCTTGCTTTAGCATTATTGCACAATCTAATGATTTAATTAATAATCTAAATAAAAATGCAAAAGAGGGTGTAAGTCCGGCTGTGATTAAAAATACAATTGCCGAAGCTCATTTTTTCAGAGCAGTTTCTTATTTCTATTTAGTTCGTTTATTTGGTCCGGTGCCTATAATCGAAGATAATTTAGCGCTTGCCAAAAATCCGATGGTGAACACGAATAGAATCGAAGATGTTTATAAATTCATCGAAAATGATTTAAAATACGCTGCGGCAAACCTTAAATCAAAAGTGAGATTAAGAGGAGGAAGTACAGAGAATGTTTTTGTTTCTCAAGGAACTGCAGAGTCGTTTTTGGCTAAAGTATACCTTTATGAAAGAGATTATCCAAATGCAAAATTAATGGCTGAAAAAGTAATTAATTCAGGAGAATTTGGACTCTTACCAAATTACGCCGATTTATTTTTGACTAGTAAAAACAATAACGAAGAGTCTATTTATTCCTGGCAGTGGTCAGGTGCTGTAAACGAATATCAGGCAGGGAATTTTTCGAATGTGCAGTACGGTTTAGATATTTTAAATGACAGAGTATCTTACGGAGCTGTATATATTCCTAGTAACGATATTCAGGAAGCTTTTGAAGTAGGAGATGTAAGAAGAAAAGAGTCTTATATGATTTACGGAGATACTTATCCAACATTAAAAGGAGATGATGCAGTAGGATTTACATTGGATAAAGCGAAATATCCAGGTGTTTTAGATGCAACAGGTGCAGCGGTAAAAAAATATGTAGTAGGTCAGGAAACAGGTGAAACAGGTCCTGCAGACAATTGGGGAGCGATGAGTAACTGTAATTATATTATGCGTTATGCTGATCTTTTACTGATTCATGCTGAAGCAATTTTAGCAGGAGCAAATGAAACCAGTGACCCTGCGGCTAAAGCATCTTTTAATAAAGTCAGAAAAAGAGCAGGCTTAAGTGAGTTAGATGGTAATATTCCATTAACAAAAAAAGCATTATTTCAGGAACGTAGAGTAGAGTTTGCTTTTGAGGGAGAATTCTGGTACGATTTAGGAAGATTGCCAAGAGGTGAAGCTATTGATATTATTTCGAAACAAGACAGAGGTTCTGATTATGAAGGAGTAAAACATTATACACCTGTAGAAACTGATTTTATTTTTCCTAAGCCAGCGAACGATGTTAGGAAAAATCCAAAATTAAAAGAAGCTCCGGTTCCTTACGTTTTTAAATAAACTTTAAAGAAAACAATTATGAAAAATATAAAAAAAATAATGGCATTGAAGTTTTATTTACTGGCTTCAATTTCAATTTTCTTACTTAGTTCTTGTTCTAATGACGACGGAGGTTCTTCTGGTACATTGGCCATTACGGGAATTAGCAAATCGGTTATTGATGATCCGTTGGTTGAAGGTGACAGAGAGGTAGATGTACCAACAGATGTTATCAATGCAGGTAATACTTATATTATTAGAGGTTCTGGTTTTTCGACTTTAAAAACAATCTCTTTTAATGGTTTGGAAACGGTATTCAATCCAACTTTGGTTACGGATAATGCGATTGTAGTTACTGTCGATTCGGATACTCCTTATTATAACGAAATGGATGAGATGAAATTGGTTACTAATATTGGAACATTAGTTTATTCAATAAAAGTAAGACCTCCTTTTCCTAGTATTACAGGGTTTCCTATTAATCCTACTCCGGGAGATATAATCACAATTAAGGGAGATTATTTTCTTCGTCCGGTGGTTAATTTCGGAACAACCAAGGTCGAGCCAATTTCTTCTTCATTGACAGAACTTACGGTAAAAGTACCGGAAGATATTCAATACAAAAGATTATCTGTTACCAATGTTTCAGGTACAACCGTTGCGGGACAATCATTTGGAAGTGCTATTTACGACGATGCTTATACTTCCCTAAGTGGTGGTTATGCGTTATGGAATGCTGAAAATCCTTATGACGATGCTTATACTAAAGATCCTAAACAAGGTGAAAAAAGTATTTCGTGGACTGCTCATCAATGGGGAGGATTAGAATTTATGGTCGTTATCTCTCAAGTTGATCTTGCTAGATATAAAGGAATCAGAGTGAGTTTAAGAGGACAAAATGCGGGTAAAATTGGTGTTTTCCTAAACGGAAGTGACGCAATTAAACCTTCATATGACTTTTCATCTGACTGGACTTATGTTGAAATCCCGTTCAGTGCTTTTAATAATCCGACAGAGCTAAATAAGATTACTTTTCAGGAGTTTGGAGGCAAAGCGGGAGGAAATACCATTTATATTGATGATTTGGGTCTGATATTAAAATAGTTAATAGATTTTTGAAAGAATTATTTTAAAATTATAAAAATGATTTTTTTAATTCTTCAGATGTAAAAATTACTAAAAAGAAAACTTATGAAAATATTATATAGATTAAAACAAATTGCATTAGGCGCACTTTTTCTTGCAATGGCTTCTTCCTGCGATGATACGATTGAAGATGTTGGAGGCGCTCAGCAAAATTATAACTCAGTTTACGGGATAATCGCAGCCAATACTAATTTAGCGACTTTTACCAAAGCTATAGATTTGGCAGGATTAAAATCTACTTTTGATAAACCCGACGATTTTACTTTTTTTATTCCTACAGATGCTGCTTTTGATGCTTATTTGGTGAAAAGCGGTTATGTAAATTCGCTTGGATATCCCGATATCACACTGGTTCCGGTAGATGTTTTAAGAGAGGTGGTTTTAAGTCATGTTGTAAAAGGTGTAAAAAAGAGAGTAGGCTATTTAGATGGTGTACAGGCTGATTATCTAACAACTGGTGAATTGTCTACAATGGCGAATGCAGAAGATGCAGATCTTTATTTGCTAAGTGTGAATGTTACAAATGGTGTTTTAAAAGTAAACGGATCTGATAAACCTGCTCCGGGAGTAGATTATTACGGTACAAATGGTTTTGTAAATGTTTTAGACAACGTAATATCTTTAGATCCTCCGGCTCCGGTAATTGAAGGCGTTTCTAATGCGTCTCCTTCTCCTGGAGAAGATATAATTGTTAAAGGTCTGAATTTTGTGCAAGTACAAAATGTTAAGTTTGACGGTAAAGTTGTCACGTTTAAAGTGTTGTCTAAAACAGAAATACAAGTAACGGTTCCGGCAGATTACGGATCGAATGCGATTGTAACAGTACAAACAGTTTACGGGACTTCAAATGTTGCTACGTTGGGTATTAAACATTTACTGTTTGGTGATGATTTTGATGGTTCGCCAACTCCTAGCTGGACTTGGAATTGGGGTGGAACAGAAGATTTTCAAAATACTGAAGTAGTAAGCAGAGGAACCAAATCAATTAAAAGAGAAAATAAAGATGGTTGGAGTGGTCTTATGATTGGATATAATAGCTTAAAAGTTAGTGATTATCAGTATTTGAAACTTTCCATTTATTCAACAGCTTCTACAAGAATTCTATTCTCAATTGCCGGTCAGGAAGATGCTACAGGAATTGCTGTTGACATTAAAGCGGGACAATGGAATAATATATCAATACCATTTTCAAGTCTTCATACTGAATTACTAACCACTGGGGAGTTTAATTCTTTATTTATGAAAGAATACTCGGGACTTCCGGGAATTGTATATCTTGATGACATAGGTTTCTTATAAAAGAAGGTTTTTATTTTGAGTTTTGTTTAAATATTCCCTAATTAAGTCAATTAGGGAATATTTTTTATGAAAATTATTTTATTTACTGATAATCAGTTTGTTAT
>Ga0247813_10000732_pt1 | contig 27532 bp, 26 predicted proteins | sample UWRJL169409C1_FD_180719 | JGI IMG/M metagenome (GOLD analysis project Ga0247813, IMG submission 180719) | Plant litter microbial communities from Arlington Agricultural Research Station in Wisconsin, United States - UWRJ-L169-409C-1 | ecosystem: Environmental > Terrestrial > Plant litter >...
TCGAGCTTGGTCGATGCGGGGAAAGCGCCGCGCAATACGACACTCTTATGTTCATTTGCAAGCTCTGTGGTCATGATTTTTCCTTTCCGACTTTGACGACGAAGCTGATGCGTGAAGCTGTTGAGCAAAGGAGGAGACAGGGCATTCAGACGACGGTTAGCATACTCTTATGCGCGGGTTGGTTACCGCATTTCCGTGTGTTCGTCTGGGGCTGCCTCTGTCTAATTTCGGGCATGGATTTCTCCGCCACATAGTGTCGCATGAGGATTCCCCACCGGAGCCCTGCCTCCATCTTTGTTCAACAGCAGATGATTTCGATGTTCAGGTTGTCATTTTCAATTTGCGTATAGGCGTTAGGTTTTTGCTGTGGGGGCGACCTCCTGGCCAATCGCCCACAGGAACGCTGCCATTTCCCGAGCGATTGCGGTGACCGCGACGACCTTCGGTTTGCCCGCTGCCATCAACTTTCGATAGCGAGCGCAAAGTCGTATCTGTCCTTTCCAGGCAATCTCGCGGACAGTCCTTGGCAGGCCCTCCAGCCGCGCCTGGATCGTCGGGCTTACACGCGCCGGGAAGCGATATGTCCAGGCACCTTCGATGAGGACTCTTCTGGCCCTTGCGTTGCCTGCCTTGGTGATCCCTGAACGCTTGACCCGTTCGCCCGTTGAGCTTTCCGATGGCACAAGGCCCAGATATGCCATCAACTGACGAGGATTATCAAAGCGCCTGACATCGCCGATCTCGACCACGAAGGTGACCGCTGTCATGAACGCAACGCCGCGCATTGCTTGATAGGCCGCCACAACAGGGGCCATTGACCAAGATGCCGCGGTCTCCACCACCAGCTTGGTCAATCTGTCCAAACGCACCCCAGCATCCTCGATGGCCTGGCAATATTCCGCCAACAGGATTTGATGGGCGGGATGATCGAATGCCTGGCATGCCAGCCATCTTGTATGGGCGCGCGACCATGGCGTGCGGCCGGTATAGATCCGGCCATGCCGCAGTAGAAAAGACTGTAGTTGCTGACGTGCCTGCTTCAATGCGTCGCTGGCCGCCTCACGAGCCCGCACCAGATCGCGGATCGCTTCATGCCCTTCGTCCGGAACCCAGACAGCCGTCAGCTCTCCCGCCCGGTGCAGACGCGCTAAGCTGATCGCATCCCGGCGATTTGTCTTCACCCGGTCACCCGCACGCTTCGGTATCAGGGATGGTGCCACCACCACACAATCATGCCCGAGCGCAATAAGCTGACGGTAAAGACCGTACCCGGTAGGGCCTGCCTCATAGCAAAAGTGGAGCTTGGCCCCATTCTTCGAAAGCTTCTTGACCATAGCGGCCACCGAAACCGGCTCCGAAGAAATGTCGCCGAAAAACCGGACCTCGCCGTTGCGCACGCCATCAGCAACCGCCACGGAAATCTTCAACTTGGATGTATCCAAGCCAACAAATATTACGATATCCTCTTTCATGGTTCGCCCTCGCTAAGCTTGGGGCAAGGCTCTGGCCGATCCAGAGCAACCCCCGTATTCAGCTTACTCCGAGGGCGGGCCACCTTCACTCTGCGAACATACGGTCTAGTATGCTTCAGACCTAGCGGACGCCTCAACCAGCGTGCAATACGATCCAGATGGATTTTACGTGAGCGCGGCGGTCATGTCTGAGGCTCTCGAGAAAAGTGCCTTACGGTCGGTAGAAACATCGCGATCGCGGGGCCTGCCAGACACAGGAGACCTGTTCCAACGAGAACGACCTCCCGACCAAGTGTTTCTGTCAACGGGGACATAAGTGCCAAGCCCGATGGGGCCAAGCCGTACGAGAAGAGAAAATCAAGCGATGATACGCGGGATAGCCGGTTCTGAGGGATTTCGTTTTGGATCGAAGTGAACCATGGGACATTGAACATCTCGATCCCGATCCCTGCCACAAGATATGCCGCGAGCGGCACCACCATGGTCTCAGTCGCGAGAAGGCTTAGCGGCGCGAGACCGTAAAAGCAAAGGCCTAAAAGTGCCACCCAGCCCTTATTACTGGGCCGCCACCGCGCCATGAGTAGCGCTCCAAAGAGCGCTCCCACCATGTATGATGTGGCGGTCGCCGTCATCAGGCTTGCACCGCCGGAAACTTCCTGGCTGATACCCGGCAGGAGAACTGCTGTGACCGAGTAACCGGCTGCGATCGTGATAGTCAGGCAGACAAGCCCGGTAACGAACCAAGGATGTCGGCGAGCCTCGCCCGCGCCTTCGATAAAGTCGTGAAAAATGTTCCCAAGAGTAAGTTTACCGACTGAAGGCAAACCATCGTCAATTCTTCTCGTCCTTCCCGCTGGCGGCGCGAGTGCGCTGGTGAGCCAAAGGGCGGCAATTGCCAGAAAGGCTATTTCGATTCCAGGCCCTAAGACGATGAGACCTACGAGGGCGGGACCCACGATACTTGTCACACGAACTGAGATACTCAGCGCGGCATTGGCGGCCTGAAGCCCCTCAACGGGTACTATCTCCGGGATGATGGATTGGTAGGCTGGCCGGCAAGCACCCTGCCCGATCCCAACGACGATCGCTCCCACTATGAGCAAGAGCAATGTCCATTGTTCCCCTGCAAATATTCCAACGAAAATGATCGGCAATCCCGCCGCCCCTGCTATCCCTGACGCGAAGATGACGGGTCTGGGACCTGAGCGGTCGGACAAGACACCCGATATCGGCACAGCGATGAGGAAACCCAATGTTCGAACTGCCAGGGCAACCCCAAGCGATGCCGAGGTCAATTGTCCTCCAAGCACTGCAAAACCAAGTACAAATGGCAAGGCCCACGTGGCGAGACCCGAAGCGGTATTCCCAACCCAAAGTCGCATAAAAGGCGTCGATGTGATGCGGTTCATTCTTTCGTCAGCCGGAGAAAATCAAACATCGTTCCACCGTCAAACCTTCGGAAACTACACATGAGGGATCGGTTGCATTGGTGGCTTGTGTAGCTGGGCTTTAAAGTCGGCAATCAAACGCTCCGAGCGTTCAGCATCAGTGAAGGCGGAAGGGTCGGAAAAAAGGCGGCCTGAGTCCCGCTCGCTCATGAGCCCACAATCGACAGCGGCTTGCCCTATCGGTAGATCGTGATGCGCGGCATGCTTGGCAACTGCGGATGCCGCCGGATATCCGTAAATAGCAGCGAGAATAGTGGAAAGGGCGAGCGAACCGGAAGCATCTACCAAACCGCGTTTGCTATTCACCTCGATCCCCGACACACAGCCGGAGGCAAATAGCGGAATGGCTTTCCGCATGAGCCGTATGGATTCGCTCAGGGCATCCAGGATAACAGACTCCCAAACGTTGAGATCGAGCTCTCCTTCGGCAGCTCGCGTCACCGTGGCATCGTTTCCGATCACCCGGAATGCGACCTGCATCATCATTTCGGGCATCACGGGATTGACCTTACCCGGCATGATCGACGACCCCGGCTGAACTGCCGGCAGGGTGATTTCGGCAAGGCCGGCGCGGGGGCCGGAAGACATGAGCCTAAGATCCGCTGATAGCTTCGAAAGCGTGACGGCGATTGCCTTCAACGAACCCGAAACCCGAATCCAGTGATCGGCATTCTGCAGTCCGTCAAACAGATTGTCTTCTGGATGATAACTTTTGCCGGTCAGGATCCGCATTTCTTCGTAGACGAACTGCCGATAGGCAGCCGAGGAGCCGAAGCCTGTTCCAACCGCTGTGGCGCCGAGCGGCAGGCTGAGACAAGTTGTTTCCAGACCTTCAAGATCAAGTGCTTGACGCTCAAAGGCGGAACGATAGCCCGAAAACTGCTGACCAAAGGTGACCGGAAGCGCGTCCTGAAGGCAGGTGCGAGCCAGCTTGAGGACGTCCCCGAACGCTCGTTCTTTTTCAAGCAGGGCTTCGATGAGAACGGCCAGACTACCCCGAAGCGATCCGAGTTCGTTACCGATCGCGATCTTCATCGCCGACGGGATAACGTCGTTTGTGGACTGCGCCATATTCACGTGCGTATTGGGATGCACAGGGTCAGACCCTTTGCGCGCGGTCAGTATTTCGCTTGCGCGGTTTGCCAGAACTTCGTTGACATTCATGTTAGCGGCTGTACCGCCGCCGCCATGATAAATGTCCACGGGAAAGTCCCCACGTTTTATCCCATGCAGCTGCTCCATTGCTGCTGTCTCTATTGCCCCGGCAATCGACGGCGCCAACTCGCCGGCTTGACGGTTTGCTCTCGCTGCAGCTTGCTTGATCAGTAAGATCGCCGGTACAAAGCCCTCGATGTCAGCGATGGTTCGGCCAGAAATCGAAAAATTCTCGACTGCCCGTGCGGTCTGTATCCCGTAAGCGGTATCGTAGGGCATACGAAGGTTGCCAAGAGCATCTTCGTCAATGCGGGAGGAGGCTAGCAAAGGAGTGGTCACGGTCAGTTCGCCATATCAAGCTGGACCTGTTCCAAAATGCGAACCCAGCTGCGGGCACCTTTCTTCAGTCGCTCAGTGTCATACCGTTCGTCCGGCGCGTGAATTGCATCGCCAGGCAGTATGAAACCGACAACTACGCACTCGGCACCAAGCCCATTGCTGAATTGCTCGACGAGGGGAATAGCGCCCCCGGTACCGCGAAGAACGGTCGGCGTGCCCCACTCCTCCTCGAGACCACGTGCGGTCGCTGTCAGAAACGGGCTCTCCTGTCGCAACACCACCGCTGAGCTACCGTGGATACCATCGAACAGGACGGTACAGCCCTTAGGGAGCTGAGCGTCAACATGGCGGCGAAAACGGCGTCTGATCTCTTCTGGGTCCTGCCCTTCCACCAGCCGGAAGGAAAGACGTGCAGTCGCTGAACCCGGCAGAACCGAGCGCTCACCCGGGCCTTGGTTTCCGCCCGTGATGCCGTTGATATCGACGGTCGGTCTCCCCCACATCGCCTCAAGTGGAGAATATCCCTCCTCCGTTACCCCACCTGTCAGGTCCACCTCCCCCAACAAGCCGGGTTCCTTTGCAAGTTCATGCCATTGCTCACGCACTTTATCGGGAAGATCCGTCACTCCATCATAGAAGCCGTCAATCGTTACGCGCCCCTTGTCGTCGTGAAGGCCTGCAAGAATTGAACTCAGGATGCGTATGGGATTTGCAGCGACGGCACCATAGTGGCCGGAATGAAGGTCCTGGTTGGGCGCGGTAACGGTAACCCTCTCGTGAACCAGACCCTTGAGTTGCGTCGTAATCGCTGGCTGGGTCTGTGACCACATCTCTGCGTCGCAGATGAACGCGACGTCGCATTCAAGCTCTTTCCTATGCGCCTTGATGAAGTCCGGCAGGCTTGGTGAGCCGCACTCTTCCTCTCCTTCCAGCAGGACAATTATGTCGGCCAGGAAATCACCGTAAATGGCCTTCCATGCACGCAGCGCTTCGATAAAGGTCCAGAGCTGGCTCTTGCTGTCGGACGCGCCCCGCCCGTAGAAGCGGTGAACGCCATCCTCTTCCACAATTCGAGGATCGAATGGCGCGTGTTTCCATTGAGTCTGGTCGCCGACTGGTTGGACATCGTAATGACCGTAAAACAGAAGGCATGGACGCTTCGAACCCGAAGTGCGAGGGGACCGGGCCAGGACGACAGGATGGCCCTTCGTCGGCACGACTTTCGCTGCAAGTCCCATAGCGTCCAGTTCCGCCTTGAGCCATGCGGCCGCCTTGGCAATGGCGGCTTCACCTGTCGGCTCACTGGAGACCGATGGTATGGAAATCAGCTCTAGCAGCTTGCCGACCGCAACATCAAAATTCCGGTCGATATCCTGCAGCACGTCTTCTCTATTGGGCACGTGATATCCTTTATGTTGTCCAGTCAGCCGCTGCCCATATCAGGCGTTACTTGCTGCCTTTGTCTTTAAAGCGGCTGTGGTTTGCGCGGCAAGCGTCTCGAGAAACCGCTCTATGTCCGCCCAAAGTTCGTTCTCATCTTCAAGGCCAATGCTCAGACGCAAAATAACATCTGGCCCGTCCCAGGTTGTTGCAGTCCGGAAACCGTCGATGGACATCGGAGCGGCAAGGCTTCGGGTTCCACCCCAGGATGCCCCGATAGCAAACACCTCCAACGTGTCGAGTGCTGTGGCAACATGGGCCGCGGCTTCCTGCTTGAAGACAACGCTGAAGACACCGCTTGATCCGAGAAAATCTCTTTTCCAGAGCATATGACCGGGGAAAGTTCGAAGTGCCGGGTGCAGCACCTGATCGACAAGAGGATGCCCCTCGATCTTTGCTGCGAAATCCAGGGCCACTTTCTCCGAATGGCGCAGACGAACGCCCAACGTCTCAAAGCCACGCAACACCAGCGATGCGTCGTCCGGGGAAACGCCGATCCCCATCCGGCCGATCAGCGATCGGATCGGTTTGAGGAGGGCCGTGTCCTTTATGGTGATTGACCCCATAAGCACATCCGAGTGACCTGACACGAATTTGGTCAGCGCCTCGGTGACGATGTCCGCACCATGTTCAAGCGGCTTGAAGTTGAGCGGCGTTGCCCAGGTGTTGTCGACACCGACAAGCGCGCCACGTTGATGTGCGATAGCAACGATCATCGGTAGATCCACGATTTCCATCGTCGTAGAACCGGGGCTCTCGCACCAGACAATTCTGGTTTTCTCGTTGATCTTGGCGGCGACGTCATCCGGCGACTGCGGATCGAAGAACTCGACCTCCACACCAAGTCGTTTCAAATCCGTGTCAGCGAAATCGCGCATTGGCGGGTAAGCCGTGTCGGCAATCAGAATATGATCGCCGGCTGCCAGAAACGGTAGAACCGCAAGCGCGTTCGCGGCCTGGCCGGAGGGCGTCAGGAAGGTCCAGGCGCCGCCTTCCAGTGTCGTCAGCTTCGCCTCAAGCGTCCGTGTCGTTGGCGTCCCATAAAGGCCATACGAATAACCCTCATGGCCGCGATCACCGCGAGAGGCATAGGCCGCGGCATCCTTGAACACGATTGTCGACGCACGATGGACACCGACACCAAGGGGATCAAAGCCTTCCCTCGGAATTTCAGGTGTGAGGACACATTGGGTGAGATCGTTCATGAACGAACCTTTCTGAAGCTATTTCGAACGCTCGGAAAGCGATCGGAGGCGAGATCCTGCACGAGTGCTCTCAGCGGGACCTGAATGACGACATTGGAAACGATGACGACGCACGATAGTCGAATTTCGTCAGCGCTTTTTCTGAGGAGCACTGAACTCTCTCACAGCACCTTCGACAGGAAGGCAGCAGTGCGTGGGTTCTTTGGGCTGGCGAGCATGGTACGGGGGTGCCCCTCTTCGATGACCTGACCTTGATCCATGAACACAAGGTGGTTGCCTACTTCGCGCGCGAACCCGATCTCATGGGTGACGACGACCATCGTGATCCCGCTTTGTGCGAGATCCTTGATCACATCGAGGACTTCACCCACCAGTTCGGGATCAAGCGCTGAAGTCGGCTCGTCAAAAAGCATCACTTCGGGTTCCATTGCGAGCGCGCGCGCTATAGCGACACGTTGCTGCTGGCCCCCGGAGAGCTGGCCTGGATAGCGATTGCCAAACCCATCCAATCCGACACGTTTCATCAGTTCGTTCGCCTTTGCGCGCGCCCGTTCCTTTGACCACCCTTTGACATGCAGTGGCCCTTCCATGACGTTGTCCAACGCGGTCATGTGCGGAAACAACTGAAACCGCTGGAAAACCATGCCGGTCAATCGCCGCTGAGCAGCGATCTGGCTTAACGACAGTTGATGGAAACGGCCGTTGCGTTCCGTAAAACCCTGCAACTCGCCCTTCAGGAACACGCGGCCGGCCGAGATGCTCTCCAACTGATTGATGCACCGCAGAAGTGTCGATTTCCCAGAGCCGGACGGGCCGATCGCAACACAGACTTCGCCTCGCTTGACGCGGAGATCGACGCCTTTCAGAGCATGAACCGGACCATAATATTTGTGGATGTTCTGCATTTCGACGCAGAATTCGGAGACGATCGCATTCATGGCCTACTCCGCCCTGGCTGGATGAACGGAAACGCCCTTGCCGAAGTGACGTTCGAGGAAATGCTGGCCGACCATCAGCAGGCTGGTTATCGCAAGATACCAGGTGCCTGCGACGAGCAGGAGCGGGATCGGAAGATAGAGGCGGTTTGAAATCGCGTTGGTTGCAAAGGTCAGATCCAAGGTGAATGGGATCGCCAGCACGAGAGAGGTCATCTTCAACATGCCAATTGCTTCATTTCCGGTTGGCGGGATAATCACCCGCATCGCCTGCGGCATCAGGATCCGCCACCAGATTTTTGGCGGCTTCATTCCAAGCGCCTGAGCCGCCTCGGCCTGACCCCGATCGATAGAGTTGAAGCCTGCCCTGAAAATCTCGGTCAGATAGGCCGACTCGTTGAACCCAAGTCCAAGGATCGCGGCGATCGCCGGCGTCACGATGTATTTCGTTTCCACGCTGATGACCTCGGGACCAAAGGGGATCGCGATGCTCAGTTTCGGGAACAGCACGGCAAAGAGGCCCCAGAACAGAAGTTGCGTGTAGATTGGCGTGCCGCGGAAGAACCAAACCCAGGAGTAGGCAAGGCCGCGGAGGACCGGATTGTCGCTGTCACGCATGATGACCAGCAGGCCCGCGACCACAATGGCAACCGCCATGGCAATGACGGTCAGAAGGAGCGTCCAGCCGACACCGCGCACAACCTGAGGCGCGAACAGATATTTGAGATAAACATCCCAATGGAAGTTCGGATTGGTCGAGATCGCCTGACCAATCTGGAGGACGACAATCGCCAGGACTGCAATGGCAAGCCAACGGCCGGGATGGCGACGCGGAGCCACAACATTGTGCGTGACATCTCGTGTTCTTGTGGAGACCGGCTGTGAGCCGGCCTCCATGCTTTCAATATTTGAAGCCATGGTTTCAGATCTTGACTTCTGGATTGACCAGCGCTTTTTCAACGATAACGGAACCGATACCCCATGTGTCGAGGAGTGATTTATAGGTTCCATCCGCGATCAGCGCGTTGATCGTATCCGCGATAAGTTCCGTCAAAGCCATATCGGACTTGGCGACAGCAATGCCATTCGGGCCGTGTTTGCTCAATGGACCAGACTTCGGCTTCATCGTTTCGAAGGTACCACTTGACTGTTTGGCTGCGTAGCCAATGCCGGCCTCGCCGGAAACCGTGGCATCTGCACCACCTGCCGCCACACGCGTCAGTGTCTCAGGCTGCTTCGAGAAAGGCAGAATTTCGATTTCAGCCTTGCCTTCCGATTTGCATTTATCGTTTTCCTGATTGATCGATCGCTCGAAGTACGTTCCGGACTGGATAGCAATCTTTCGACCGCAGATATTGTCCGGATCGAATTTTGTCGGGTTACCAGCCTTGACCGCCCACAGGCTTCCGGTGTCGGCGTAACTTACAAAGTTGACCGCGTTCATCCGTTCATTCGTGATAGAAAATGCCGAGACCCCGATGTCGAATTTCGACCCCAGGGCAGGAAGAATTGCTTCAAACGCCGAGGTCTGGAAGTCGATCTTCACGCCGAGCTTCTTTCCGATCGCGTTCGCGATATCGACGTCGATCCCCTCCGGTGTTTGCCCGTCCTTTTCGCTCAGGAATTCCCAAGGCGCGTACGACGTGTCGGAACCGATCGTCAGCACTCCTGCCGACTTGATTTTAGCAGGGAGGCGAGCCGCAAGAGCTTCATCGACCTTGATCGCCGAGGTGTCGAAACTCTGCGCGAAGCCTGTGGTGGTTAAGGAGGTCAAAGCCAGCGCTGCAATGAATGGCAGGCGAGTGATATTTTTGAACATTGATGTTCCCCATCTTGTTATTGCAACGGATCATCAGATCTCTGGGAGCCAGACGATGTATCCGATGAAGGCAATATGGTCCCCAAACACACTTGCCGTCCAACAATAAAATTCGGGCAATCAATTCCTGTAGGTTATAGCTTGATGCCAAATGGATGGCTGCTTTCAGCACGCTGCGCGTAAGGGAGCAGGGCTCAGCCGGCACAGCTGGGATAGTCGAAAGAAGGTTTAGGCGTCCGAGACGGGAAGGCGATGAGCGACGAATTCAGCGATAGACGCGCGGACCTGGCCTATGGGCTCGGGCTGCGAACCAATCGAGACGAGAACAATAGGCTCGATAGCATGCGCATCGCTGATCCGTACCCGGGCAACCCGTAGACCGTCGTATGTCATTGTGCCTGGAGGATTTGTATAGCTTATGCCGTAGCCCTCTCCATTTGCAGACAAACTGCGAAGCAATTCGATCGATGCCGCGCGGTGTTTTACGACCGGGTTAAAGCCAATGGTTTGAAACAGGCCCAGGATATGACGAATGGACAGGCCTTGGTCTGATAGTATGAGCGGGAGATCAGCAATTTCCGCGAGCGTGATTTCGCTGCGAGCTGCTATTTCGGTGTCCGGAGCGGTCCATATCCGAGGAGATATGCGATAGAGAATGTCCCGATTGAAGCTGCCATCGAGCCCCAGATCATAGGTCAGTCCGAGATCGATCTGTCCTGACAACATCGCGCCGGTGAGCGCCTCGAACGACAGGGCTACGGCGGAGAACTCCGTGTCAGGGTATCCTGCCTTCAGCCTCACTAGAACAGGTGCCAGCCATGTCGGTGCCAGTTCCTCAAGAATACCTAACGTTATCCGGGGTTGGCGTCGCTGGGACAGGCCGCCAGGTTTCTCCAACTGTTCAGCGTCCGTAAGGAGCGTTTCCGCGTCTTTGAGGAAAATTCTTCCAAAGGCAGTCGGCGTGATGGGAACGCCCTTGCGCCGGATGAACAGAAGCGTCTCGAGGCGGGCCTCCACCTGCGTTATAGCCACTGATATGGCTGGCTGCGACACGCTCAATTGTCTGGCAGCCGCCGACAAGCTGCCCGCTTTGCCCACTGCAACGATGTATTCCAACTGGCGAAGCGAGACATGCAACATAGGCTTATAACTCTCTTCCAAAGATATTATTAGAAATTAACTTACCAATCCTCCACCGTGCAAGCCGGAGCAAGGAGGCAAAATGCAAATGACACATCCACTTATTACCCAGGACCACATCACGACGTTCCAAAATGACGGCGTCGTATTGATCAAGGGGTTATTCAAGGATTATGTTGAGACCCTTCGACGAGGGATTGAGGTTAACATGGCTCAGCCTGGTCCCTACGCCTCGGAAAACCTGAAGGCGGGAGACAGCGGGCGGTTCTTTGACGACTATTGCAATTGGCAGCGGATCGACGAATTCGGTGAGGTCATCCACCGCTCACCAGCGGCGGAGGTGGCGGCTGACCTTATGTCTTCGGAGACGGTACAGCTCTTTCACGACCACGTACTCGTAAAGGAACCCGGCACCTCAAAACCTACACCCTGGCACCAGGACGGCCCTTACTACTTCGTCGAGGGAAAACAAACGATCAGTTTCTGGTCACCGCTCGACCATGTCCGTGAGGCTTCATTGCGCTGCGTCGCTGGTTCTCACCTCTGGGATAAACCGGTCCTCCCGACACGATGGTTGTCGGAGGAGAATTTTTATGCCGATGATGATCTCTACATGCCGGTGCCAGACCCGGATGCGGAAGGAATGCCCGTACGGGAGTGGGAAATGGAGCCAGGCGACGCAGTCGCGTTCAACTACTACGTCCTGCATGGTGCGCGCGGCAACCAAAGCAAGACCAGACGTCGCGCGTTTTCGCTCAGGCTAACAGGTGACGACGTCCGATATGTTGAACGCCCGGGTCGCACCTCGCCACCATTTCCAGGACACGACATGAAAACGGGCGACCGGCTCAGGGAAGATTGGTTCCCGGTCCTCTGGCGCCGCCCTGGCTAAGAAAAAGAGGCGAGCGAACCTTTTCCGATAGTCGAGGCTCGCTTGTTGATCTGGAAAGATAGTGTCGGCGCAACCTTGGCGCCGCCGCTGATCCCGATTGGTTGACGGCCCAAATGGCTAAATGGCCTGCTTCAAATCATTGACGAACTCTTCAAGGTGTCGCGAGGCAATACGGTTTGGCGGAGTGATCAGAAGCGTGCGGAAATACAACCCCGTCTCAAACGGAATCAGTGTTAGACCACGACCGACATAGGGTTCAGCTGTCAGTGGGTCGACCAGTCCGACACCGATGCCTGCCGCAACCATGGCGCAGATCGTTGTCGAGTACGGTGTTTCCATCACCACTCTTACCTTCACGCCGAGCCTTTCGAAAACGGCTTCAGCTTCTTCTCGGGTAGTATCCTCAGGTGCAAGAGCAATAAACGGGACGCCATCGAGGTCCTGTGGGCGTATCATTTTCAGTTTCGCGAGCGGATGGCCGTCCGGTACCCCAACTGCAACTCGAAACTGGGAAAATTCTGCGACGGTAACGCCCGTCTGGTCGATTTCATCGGCAACGATACCAAGATCGAATTGGCCGGATGCGACAAGATCACGAACCGTCGAGGACATACGAGCCTGAAATGTGATGGCGACATTGGGGTTGCGGGACATGAACGCACCTAAAGCGCGGGGTAGAACATTTGTAGACAGAGCCGAAAGGCAAGCGATCCTTAACTCACCCGATCCAAAATCGCGAATACGCGCTGCAGCTCCTCGAAGGTGGGTCAAGCCAAGATAGGCATGTTCCACCTCCCGGTAAAAAAGTTGACCTTCTGGTGTGGGATGCAGCCTTCCCTTTATTCGGCTGAACAGGTCGAAGCCGAGAGATCGTTCAAGATCCTTGATCATCTTGCTGACCGCCGGCTGAGACACATGCAAGACTTCGGCCGCACGGGCCGTCGTCCCATTCGTCATCACAACTCGAAAGATCTCCACCTGCCGCAAGTTCATCGCATTCTTCCAGAAGTTCGTAATTGAGCTCGGGTCCGATACGCCACCAAAGTCATCTGCGCCGAAGGTCGAAGCGCCAAGTCTGTGCGGATTGAACTAGTATCTTTCCACTCGTTGCAAGATCTATGCAACCGGCTTGCCGCAGCTTATAGGCTGAGCTATCCCGTCCACCGCCCACAAGCAATCCTACCTCTACTATCCTTTCAAATCTTTGTCGGAGGACGATCAGCCAGACAAAGACGCTTTCCGCCAGATTGGAACACTCATGCTCTCAAAGGTCGCTTTCATTGGAACCGGCGGAACGATCGCATCGCTGGGCAAAGATCAATTCGATCTCCTGGATTATAACGCCGGAAACGAAAGGGTCGATGCGGCTTCCTTGATTGAGGATGCGGGCATTCAAGGCAAGGTAGCCGAGATCATTCCGATCAATTTTCGGGAAGTTGATAGCACAGCTTTGACCAATGAGGATTGGGCCGAACTCGCGGAAATCTGTTGTGAACTCATGGACGACCCTGATCTGGCGGGTATCGTGATCGGCCATGGGACTGCGAGCCTTGAAGAAACAGCCTGGGCTCTTTCCCTGGTACTTGAACCGAAAAAGCCGGTGATCTTGACGGGATCCATGCGGCCACTGACTGGCATATCGACCGATGCTCACGCCAATCTAGCGGCGGCAGTTCGCGTTGCGTCAACCCCTGGTATCAACGGCGTCTTGGTCGTTATAAATGATGAAATTCACTCGCCTCGATTAGTGACGAAAACCCATACTTTGCGACTTGGCGCGTTTCAGTCTCCTTGGGCAGGACCGATCGGGTATGTGGATGGTCCGACTGTGCGGATGTCGCGGATCGATAATGGCCCGCAACTTGTCTTTTCCCATTCGCTTCTTCGCTTGCTACCAAGAGTCGATATCACTTACAGTCACATCGGGGCTGATGGAACCGCAGCTCGCGCCTTCGCCGCTGCCGGTGCGAAAGGTATCGTTTCCGCAGGTTTTGGCCCCGGCATGGGCACCCCGGCTGAAACGACTGTCCTGTGCGACTTGATCAAAGCCGGATTGACCGTTGTTCAATCCTCCAGAACCGTTTCCGGCATTGTCGTCGATAGCGCCGAACACAAGCAAATCGCAATCATAGCAGGCGGTGATATCGGACCTCAAAAGGCGCGAATCCTCCTTGCGCTTTGTCTCGCACGAGGAGATAGCCGGGATGAAATTGAACAGGTATTCCTTTCGCTTTAGCGTGTCATACGCAGGCAGGTGCGGTCACCGCCAGGTTGGAGTGGATTAACATGAACGTGTTGGATTCAGGCGAACCGGCCAGCCGGCTGAAGATTGGATTCGTTCTTGCTAAATCGTTTACACTCTCCGCCTTTGCGCTCTTCGTTGACACGTTACGCCTGGCGAGCGACGAGTTCGATAGGTCGGGCCGCGTCCTGGCCGATTGGGATGTGCTTGGCAGCACCAGACATCTGATAACGTCCAGCTGCGGCGTTAAAGTCGCGCCGACATCCGATTTCGTAGATCCCGGCCAGTTTCACTACATCGTCGTGGTCGGTGGCCTGCTGAACAACGGCCCCGCCGTCGACAAGGAAACAATCGACTTCCTGAAGAAGGCATCGACAAAGAACGTCAAGCTGATCGGCGTTTGCACCGGTTCCTTCATCCTTGCCGAAATCGGCCTGATGAAGAATCACCGGACCTGTGTCAGCTGGCTGCACTACAATACGTTTCGCGAGCGCTTCCCCGACCATCAGGTTCGCTCCGACCGGATCTTCAATCTCGACCGGACGAGGGGCTCCTGCGCCGGCGGCAGCAGCGCCGCCGACATGGCAGCATTAATCGTGCGGCGTCACATCAGCAAGGAAGCCGAGCGGAATGCGCTTGAGGTTCTCCACATTGAAAAGGCCCGGACCGCGCTTGCTATCCAGACCCGAAAGCCGCTCTCCATCGAGTGCAAAGATCCCAGGGTCAGGGCCGTGCTCATCATGATGGAGCAGCATATCGAGGGACGGCTGCCGATTGAGGATCTCGCCGCATCGGTCGGGCTTTCAAGGCGGCAACTGGAGCGCCTGTTCGTGGGCGAAACCAAAAGCTCCCCCGCCCTCGTCTACAGGCGGGTGCGGATGGAGCGAGCCAAGCAATTGCTCATTAAGACAAAAGCGTCACTGATCGAAGTCGCCCTTGAAGTCGGCTTCGAAAATGCCTCCCACTTCGCACGCGTTTTTGCCCAAACATATGGTCAAAGCCCAACGAAAATGCGTGCTGCCGAACTAAGCCAGGGTACGATTTGAAATCTGACGCGAAGGTGTCATTTGGAGGAAACCATTCTGATCGACTTGAAACGAGGTGAAGAGCGTCCACCTGCGACCACTAACCATCGTTCTTGATGAAATCACTCCGCAAAGAACCCGGCTGCGAAAACGCAGCCGGGCCAAAACGCGCGGTCTCAGAGGCAACCGCGCGGACCTATACCCTTCGCCGGCTGATCCAATATTAATGACGCGATACATGGTGTCCAATACTAAGATCTTGGCAGCTTATTCCCAAAGGTTATAGCGACAACTGGGAGAGCCCAGAAATTGGGATAGACTCCATCTTTGGTGGATTCCTTTCGACGCAACGGGTTACCCTATTGAATCTCTACGCTTCACAAAACACTAGGCAGCTAAGCAAGGCGATATGGTGCCTAAGGAACTGCATGTAAGACGTTCGCCTTTAAGTGATGTGAACCCTCTGCCCGGCAGTCGCTCGGCAATCATCAGGAAACCTATAGCCGGTGATCTGGCGTCAATAACCGCTGCGTGGAAGACCTTAAAACTCGACAAACCCGTAGAGAGGATGGAGCGCGATGGGTTCGACCTGATCGCCGTCGGCCGCGCCTTGATCAGCGATCCGGCTGGGGTACAACCAACCGCATCCACAAACAAACATGACCTCGGCACTCTTGTTTTCAGGCTCAAAGATAGTTAGACGACCGGTACACACACCGGCCTAGAGCAGGCCTCGACATCAAGGGTGGCAACCATGAGAACAATACTGGCAATCGCGGGTCTATGTACTCTGCTCGGCGTTACCACCCACTCGGCGTCGGCAGCTTCCACGACGTATCCGCTGACGGTTGAAAACTGCGGCGTGAAAGTGACTTTTGCAAAGGCACCCGAACGCGCCGTCGGTCTTGGCCAGGGCAGCGCTGAGATCATGATGATGCTCGGCCTGGAGCACAAGATGGTGGGAACCGCCTTCTGGCCCAATAAGCCTCTGCCGCAACTCGCGGAGGCCTATGCCAAGGTCGAGCTTCTCTCCATCGAGTTCCCGACGTTCGAGTCCGTCCTCGCCCAACAGCCCGACTTCGTGGCAGCAGCGCTTCCAAGCCTGATGGGTCCGTCGAGCAAGGTCGCCAAACGAGAAGATTTCGAGAAGCTCGGAATCCCGGCCTATCTGTCACCCAGCGCCTGCGTTGCCGAAGGTGTAGCCAAGGACAAGTTCGGCTATGGCAACCGCAGCCAGCTCTGGAACATGACGACGCTTTACCAGGAGATCGGAGAGCTTTCGCAGATCTTCGATGTCAGCGATCGCGGGCAAGCTCTGATCGAGGATCTCAAGAAACGCGAGGCAGCGCTCCGCGCCGACGCGCCCAAAGACGGCAAGAAGCTCTCTTTCGTCTTCTGGTTCTCCAGCCCCTCGCCGGCGGCAGACGCGTACCTTGCCGGGAAAAACACCCCATCCGGCTTTATCGCCGATGTACTGGGTGGAACAAATGCCATCACATCTGAGGCCGACTCGCCGGCTCTCGGTTGGGAAAGTATCATTGCCACGAACCCGGATGTGATCGTCGTCGCCAAAGTCGACCGTAATCGCTGGGAACTCGACAAGGCAGAAGCAAAGATCGAGTTTTTGAAGACGGACTCCGCCACAAGCCAGATGCCCGCCGTCAAGAACAACGCCCTCGTGATTATGGAGGGTCAGGCCATGAACCCGACAATCCAGACCATCTTTGGTGCAGAAAAGGTAGCCGAGCAGCTCAAGGTGCTTGGTCTGCGTCAGTGAGCGTTTCCGATATCAAAGGTGGCGGTGTGCGGCTCTACAGTCGCTTTGTGTCACTTGTCGCCATCTTGCTCGCATCGGCCCTTGGCATATCGCTGATCGTCGGCATCAGCGTCGGGATTGGCGACATGCCGATCCCGCTCAGCTCGACCTACGCCGCCATGACCAACCGGATGGGTTGGACAAGTGTCGAGCTGAACCGGATCCACGAAACGATCATTTGGGATTACCGCCTCAGCCGTGCTCTGGTCGCCGTCTTCTGCGGCGCAGGTCTCGCCCTTTCCGGCGCGATCCTGCAATCTCTGCTGCGCAATCCGCTGGCGGAGCCCTACGTTCTCGGCATCTCGGCCGGTGCCTCGACGGGGACGGTGGCCGTGATCGTCCTGGGCCTGGGTGCCGGGTCGATCTCGCTTTCCGCGGGTGCCTTCATCGGCGCTTTTGCCGCTTTCTCGTTCGTGGCCTTGCTGTCCAATGGCGCACGCGGCGGCGCGGACCAGACTATTCTAGCCGGTGTCGCCGCCTCGCAACTGTTCAATGCCGCCACGTCCTACATCGTCACCACCTCGGGCAATGCCCAGCAGGCGCGTGATGTGATGTTCTGGCTGTTGGGCAGCTTTGGGGCCGTGCGCTGGCCGGAGTTTGCCCTCGTCTCCGTCGTCGTGGGCATCGGATTGATCATATGCCTCTTCTACGCGCGCGTGCTGGATGCGTTCGCGTTCGGCGACGAGGCCGCCGCATCCCTCGGCGTCAACGTTGGCCGGGCACGGCTCCTGCTATTCGGCATAACAGCGGTGATGACGGCCACCATCGTCAGCATGGTCGGTACTATCGGCTTTGTAGGACTGGTGGTTCCGCATGCGGCACGGTTCGTCGTCGGACCCCTGCACGTGCGACTGCTGCCCGCTTGCGCGATCGTCGGTGCCATATTCATGGTGGCTGCGGATATCGCGTCGCGCGTTCTCATTCCACAGCAGGTTCTCCCGATCGGCGTGGTCACAGCGCTCGTCGGCGTGCCGTTCTTCGCAATCATTTTGTACCGGTTCCGGCGGGCGACATGAGCATCAAGGCTGAAAATCTCGTCTGGAAGATCGGCTCCAAGACGATCATAGACGGCGTGTCTTTTGCGGCGGAACCAGGAAAGATGCTCGGACTTCTGGGGCCGAACGGCTCCGGCAAAACCTCGCTGCTGCGGCTGCTCGCCGGGCTCAAGAAACCGACGTCCGGACAGATCACACTCGACGGCAAGAACATTGCGCACATTAAACGCCGGTCGATGGCTCAGCGCATTGCGTTCATCGAGCAGCATGCGACCACCAACGCCGGCCTAAAAGTTATCGACGTCGTCAAGCTCGGTCGCTTCCCACATCGCTCTATGTTTTCCGGCTGGACGGTGGCAGACGATTTGGCCGTGACCTCTGCACTCGAACGCACCGAAATGACGGCAAAGCGCAACGACCGCTGGCAAAGTCTTTCGGGAGGCGAAAAGCAGCGCACCCACCTTGCCCGCGCGTTGGCGCAATCACCCCAGGAGCTGATCCTCGACGAGCCCACAAACCATCTCGATATCCATCACCAGATCAATCTGATGCGGCTTGTCTCTTCCCTACCGATCACCAGCGTCATCGCGCTCCATGATCTCAATCACGCAGCGATGTTCTGCGACCAGCTGATCGTCATGCAGTCGGGCAAGATCGTAGCGTCAGGATCTCCTGAGGACGTGATCACGCAGGCATTGCTGCACGACGTGTTCTCGGTCGACGCGAGGGTCGAAAGCTCACCCTATCATTCGAAGCCACATATCCACTTCGTGCGGTGAAAGAAAGTTGTGCCTGCTTGGCAGGACAGCACGGTTGTTTTACGAGGACACCGTTACAACGAAAGCTCAAGGAAACTTCCTACTCATGGCGTCACTCAAGCCCGTGGCTGAAAATCCAAGGATCGGAATGCTCCTTCGGATCCTGTCGGGCTTTCTGTTCGCGGGCATGTCGATCTGCGTCAAGGCAGTCTCGGCCGAGGTACCGGTCGGCCAGATCGTCTTTTTCCGTTCGGCATTTGCGCTCATTCCACTGGTGATATTCCTATGGTTACGGTCGGAGTTCCCGCACGGGCTCGCGACACGGCGTCCCCTGGGACACATATTGCGCTCAAGCCTGGGAGCCGCTGCCATGTTTGCATCATTCGCTTCGATCGCGCGGCTTCCACTCGCCGAGGCGACTCTCCTCACCTACCTCTCACCCGCATTTACGAGCGTGGCTGGTATCCTTCTCTTGTCGGAAAGGGTCACTGTCTGGCGGATCGGTGGCGTGGTGCTCGGCCTTGCTGGGGTGTTTGTCCTGGTGTTACCGGAGCTGGGGCACGTCGACATGGACGCTGGTCGCATGTGGGGATATATCTGGGGCGTACTGATGGGGATCCTGACGGCCTTTGCGCTGATCATGGTCCGCAGCCTCAGTCGCACGGAAAATCCCGGAGCAATCGCCTTCTACTTCGTTATCGCTTCAATGCTTGGCGGCATCGCGACCGTGCCATTCGGATGGGTCACGCCTGACTGGATTGCCTTCAGTATTCTCATATTTGCCGGCCTCTTTGGCGGCTTTGCGCATATTGCGATGACGCTTTCATTCCGCCACGCCGAAGCATCGCTGCTTGCACCGTTCGAATATCTTGCGATCCTGTGGCCCATTCTGGCGGATCTTCTTCTGTTCGACATGCCGATCTCATCAGCATTCCTGACAGCACTACCGCTAGTGCTTGCAGGAGCTGCTCTAGCGGCCATTGAAGGCCGTAGAAGACGGTCCTGACAGCGCAGCTCTGATTGAAGTCGACATCCAGGATAAGCGTTTATCGCCGCGACATGCCGATCTCGTTTATTGGAGGGATCAGTAGCAGGAGGTTTTACGGAATTGGCGCGTAGCGGAAGGACCACGACAGCGCCGGTGCTACCCTCATCACAGGCGGTAGTACCACCGCAGGGATCGATTTCGGCGTCTCTGTCGTAGCCAGATTACGCGGGTAGCATCTGGTAACGCGTATCCAACTCATCATTGGATATGATCCCAAGCCGCGTTTCGATGCCGGAAGCCCCGAGATGGCCGGTCCTAATATCACCAATGCTTTTCGGAAAATTCGAAGCCAGCCATGGATGATCCAAAGGTTGCAGCGGCCTGCGCGGCCGCATCGATGCTGCTCGCCTGTCGCCGCTGGCACCAGATTTCCGTGATCGCACTGTCTCCTGCAGTGGCCCGGAACCCTTCATGCACGGCTCGACATGCTGGAGTTCTGCGGCTTCAATATGGAGCGTTAACACGAGGAGAGCTTCCAGCCGGAGGCCGCACCAGCTCAGGAAGAGCTCGCCATACGTGGGGAACCTGGCGAGGCGGATGCCGACGCTGTCTCAATGGTCACCTTCACCTTGGCAGGCAAGGACGCCAAATGCCCGCCCGGCCAGACGATCCTCCAGACGGCGCGCGCTGCCGGCGTTCGCATCGGTACCGCCTGCGACGGCGGGCTATGCGGCACCTGCTGCGTCATGAAGGTCTCGGGCGAAGTCGACATGAAGCACAACGGCAGCATCCTCGACGACGAGATCGAGGAAGGCTACATCCTCGCCTGCTGCTCGCGGCCGGTCGAGGATGTGTCTATCGAGGCATGAGGTCGACGGCTAGCTCTTTCGAAAGACTGGTAAGCCGCCGACGCTCATCGCAACCCTTCAGCCACGCGCTCGAGACTATCCGCGAGGATTTCAAGCCCACTGATGGTACGTACGGTAGGGTCCATATGCTGAACACTCATTTTGACGATCAGCCCACGCTGCGCGGCGTCTATCACGCTAGTAACCGGATCCGTCCTGAGGAAGTCTAGCTTTACTCCAATGGCAACCCCTCCAAGCACGTCTTGTCATGTCACCGGCTACGATGATTGTCGGGTTAGCTTTCGCAATCGCCTCCCAGCCGACGGTCGGGCACTCCTCGTTGCTGTCAAAGACATTGCGGATTCCGAGCTCCACCATAAGATAGGCTGGAACACCACCCGTCTGCGTCTATTGGCTCGACATTGGCATCGCCGCGCATTGCGCCTCTATTACACCGCATAACTCAGGAACGCTTCACCTCCGGAGCTATCGAGACCGACCGGGTCGCCGGGTGAAGAAGCCGGTCGCCGGGTTCGTTCTCCAGAACGGCCTTTCAACCGCCACAACGGATGCAAGAATCCGGTTGACACGATGGTAGTCTCCGTTAGGTTCGCGTCGATGGTTCCTGACATGCCTAGCAACGTCAGGTGAAAAGGGAATACGGTGAGGACTACCCATCAGGGGCCGAGACCGTGACTGCCCCCGCAACTGTGAGCGGCGAGCTACCTCCAAATACCACTGGCAATCCTTTGTAGGGACGCTGGGAAGGTAGAGGGCGCGACGACCCGCAAGTCAGGAGACCTGCCATCATAATTGAAACCGAACCAGGCGGGGAAGTCTGGTCAGGAGCATTGATGGCTAAGGCAGATTCTCGGCCGGTGGCAACACCAGCCTATTCCGTGGTTCAATCCAAATCTCATCAGGTCCTTGTGTGCAAGGGCTGCAAACGCACAGAGCGTCATCGCCGGCCAGGCGTCTCAATGATCGCCAACCTGCGCGCGGCAATCGTCAAGACAGATCTCAAAGATCAATTGGAGGTTACAGGGACTGCCTGCATGGGCGGCTGCGACCACCCCTGCTCGGTCGCGTTTCGTGCGCCCGAGAAAGCGAGCTGGCTCTTCTTCAATCTCGATCCGATCGACGACGTTGATGACATCGTGAGATTTGCGAAGCTTTACGCGGAGCTTGAGGACGGCTGGTGTCGCTCGATCGACCGCCCCGGCAAGCTTGCCAAGAATATCCTGGCGCGCCTGCCTGCGATGATCTACCGCCCCGCAAATCCGGCGTGACGTTCGCCGATTTCTCGCTATCCAACGAAACCTGGAGTATCCGGATGCTGGAACGCGTCGCCCCGACCACTGCTGCTGCTATGGCGGACCATTGGAATTCACGTGCCTGGAAATTCGACGGTTCCGCATCGCACCAGCGCGATGCGGATGCGTGGCAATCCGTATTTATAGCTGCCTTGGGCGATGAACCGCTGGACGTCATCGACCTTGGTTCCGGGACTGGAGCTTGCGCGGTCATCGCGTCAGGGCTTGGCCACCGGGTAACGGCAGTCGATGGTTCGGCCGAGATGCTGTCTCACGCAAAAGCGGCAGCTGCCGGGGCTGGACTATCCATTAACTTCATCCACGCGACGATGGATGAGGCGGCACTGCCCGCAGCCAGCGCTGACATCGTCACATTGCGCAACGTCCTGTGGACGATCGAGAACCCGTCCGCGGCACTCGCCCTGGCGCGCAAGATCCTGCGGCCGGGCGGCAAACTTCTGGTGTCGGACGGGCTGTGGTTTCGCCACCGCACCAATGACAGCCGGGATATTTTTGGCGCGCAGCTGCCCTTTTATAACGGCCTGACTGAGGCAGACGCCCGCCACCTACTGGATAACGCCGGTTTCGGCGAGATCAAAAGCTGGCTCGACCTGATGCCCGGCGATCCCTATGGCGCCGTCTATGACGATCCCGAAACACCCATTGCCTTCTTCATTCTGACCGCAATTTCTCCGGAGTAATTTCATGCCTCGCAATATCTGGCTGGCCGCATTGATCGCGGCAATGTTCGCCTCTCCCCTCTCTGCCTTTGCGCAGGACGAGCTTCGCGTCGTCGAGCCGTTCCAGCTCCAACGGCTCGACACTCAGACTGGCGGCTTCCAGCTTCGCGCCAATGGCGTGACCGAAACCCTGGTGCAGACGAACCCGGAGGCTGCGGTCCTGCCCGCGCTTGCCGAGCGCTGGGAAACATCGGCCGACGGCCTGAACTGGACCTTCTACCTCCGCCCTGGGGTCACCTTCCACGATGGCACGGCAGTGACCCCGGAAACGGTTGCCGCCTCGTTCAAGGCGCTCCTGCCGAAAGGCAATCTGATCAAGAACGCGAAGATCAAGGATGTGATTTCCGGCAACGGGACCGTGACCTTCACGCTTGAGCAGCCGTTCGCGCCTTTCCTCGCCTACTTGCTCGACCCGGCCGTCCCCGTGCTCGCTCCATCCTCCTTCGGCCCGGACGGAGAAGTCACGGCGATCGTCTCGACCGGCCCGTACCGCATAGAAAGCGCCGAATTGCCCCAAGGTCTGAACCTCGTGCGACATGATGCCTATTGGGGCGAGGTTGCAAAAATCGAACGCGTCCGCGTCGATGGCGTGCCCAACCCGGAGACCCGGGTCAATATCGCCCTGGCTGGAGAGGGCGATCTCGTGCTCGAGATCCCAACCACCGCTATGGCGCGTGTCGACCGCTCCGGTGAAGCAAAGATCGTGCGGGCTCCGGTGCCCCGGGTCGTGATGATGTTGGTGAACGTCAAAAAGCCCCAATTTGCAGATGTCGGGATCCGCCGCGCGCTCAGTCTGGCGGTCAATCGGGAAGCGATCGCCGGCACCATTATGGGCAGTGCGGAGCTTGCCGCCAATCAGTATTTCCCCCCCGCGATGAAGGGCTGGCATTTTGCCGATTTCAAGCCGCAGACGTTCGACCTGAAAGAGGCGAACCGCATCCTCGACGAGCTTGGCTGGGTGCGCGGAGCGGACGGTGTCCGGGAAAAGGACGGCATCAAGTTCGCCGGGATGATGCGGGCCTTCCCGCAGCGCGCTTATTTGCCCGTGATCGCTGAGGCACTTCAGGCGCAACTGAAAGAGATCGGCTTCGACCTTACCATTCAAGTGGGGGAATCGAGCCTGATCCCCGAGGCTCAGAACAATGGGACCCTAGAACTGGGACTTGGCATCCGCACCATGATCTATCAGGTACCGGATCCGGTCGCGCGCCTCACCACCGACTTTGGAACCGATGAGCCGAGCACCGACGCCACAGGCGCCACGGGCTGGAAAAGCGAGGCGATGCGGGAAGCCGTCGCGGCCTATAACCGCACGTCAGACCCGGCAGAGCGCCTGCCATTGCAGCGCAAGATGGCTGAAATCTTGCAGGACGAACTGCCAGTCATCCCGATCACCTTCACCGACGAGAAATACGCGATCTCTGAGAGGCTTGAAGGATTCGTCGCCGACCCGGTGATGCAGACCCGTCCGTTGGACCACCTGTCGTTCAAGGAATAGATGATGCAGCGCGCGGTTCGTCATGCCATTCCGCGCGCTGTCTTTCGACGCGTGCTTGAAGCTATCGCGGTCGCCCTGATCCTGGCGACGATCTGCTTTGCGCTCGTCCACGCGATCCCCGGTGACATGGCGCTTCGGATCGCAGTCAGCCGGTTGGGCGTAGAGAACACCTCGCCAGCCGCCGTGGAGCAGATCCGCGAGGCCGAAATGCTATCACGTCCGTTGATCGCCCAGTATGGCGACTGGCTGCGGGCGGTGGCTACCGGGGATATCGGACGCTCCTTCGTGTCCGGTCGTCCTGTCGCGGAGGAATTGCTGGGGGCAAGCGGATATACGCTTCGGCTTGCCGCGATGGCCTGGCTGCTCTCCTACGCTTTCGCCTTGCCGCTTGGCATCGCCGCAGGCCTTGCGCCCAACGGGGCACTAGATCGAGCGACCGCGCTTGCCGCCGCGGCTCTTTCTTCCTTGCCCACCTTTATGATCGGGATTGCTCTGATTTCGGTCTTTGTGCTCTCGCTAGATTGGCTGCCACCTGCCGGGTACCGGCGTACAGAGCATCTGGTTCTACCCGCCACCACGTTGGCTTTGGGGCTCGTGGCGCCATCGGTGCGCATAATCCGCAACGCGGTCGTGGAGGTCCAGGACGCCACGTACATGACCTATGCACGCATCCGCGGCTTCGGCAGGATCAAGGCGTTCGTGCGGCACGGGCTGCGCAACGCCAGCATTCCGATCGTTACGTTCGCGGCGCTGCAGTTCGCCTACCTGATGGACGGCTTCCTCATCGTGGAAACCTTGTTCAACTATCCCGGTATTGGCGATGCGATGGTGAAGGCCCTGCTTGCTCGGGATGTACCCGTCGTCATGGGCTGTGCGCTGCTGATCGGCACGTCCTATGCGGTCATCAGCCTTCTGGCTGATATCATCTGCATGGCGCTCGATCCCCGTCTTGTGGACGAGGGCCATGGCAGCCGCTGATCGACGATATCTCTGGATGAGTGGCGTGGCAGCCGGGCTGGTCGTGTCTGTCGTGGCGGCGGTCTGGCATCGTGACCCCTTGCATCAGGATCTCATGGTCGCGCTGACGTCTCCGTCTCTCCGCTTTCCACTGGGAACCGATCATCTCGGGCGTGACGTGTTCGCTCGCCTTTTCCATGGCCTGCCCCGTTCCGTCGGGATTGCGACGGCAGCAGTGGCCGCGGCAGCGTTTTTCGGTACATCTGCCGGGCTCATCGCTGCAGCGTCCAATCGTTTGGTAGCTGGGGCGCTTATGCGGCTCACGGATCTCGCCCTCGCCTTTCCCGGGTTGCTTCTAGCCATGGTACTGGCCGGGTTGATGGGGGGCGGCACCATGCCCGTCTTGCTCGGCATCTCACTGGCGCAATGGCCGCAGTTCGCGCGCATGACGCGCACCATCGCCGCGACCGTTATGACAGAAGCGCATATTGAGGCATCGCGTCTCGCAGGTCTTGCAGAATGGCGCATTCTGTTGCGACAGGTCATGCCCCGTGTCCTGACGCAGACCATGGCGCTTGCAACGCTCGGCGTTGGCGGTGCGGTCCTGACGATCTCTTCGCTCGGCTTTCTCGGACTTGGGCTCCAGCCGCCAACGCCTGAATGGGGTGCGATGATCACGGAACTGCTGCCTTATATGGATGTGGCGCCCATACAGATCGCAGCACCCTGCATCGCACTTTTCCTAACCGTTCTTGTCTGCATGGCGGCGGGACGACGACTTGCGGAGGCACGATGAGCCCCCCTGTGCTTCGCGTCATCGACATGTCGGTCAAAAACAGGAACGGTACCCTGCTGGTTGATTGCGTCAGCTTCTCGGTCCAGCGCGGCGGTGCTTTTGTTATCATTGGTGAAACCGGAAGCGGCAAGAGCCTTGTCGCGCAGTCCGTCCTCGGTCTTCTACCGGCAGGCCTGATTGTCAGTGGCCGGATCGAATTCGATGGTGAGGTCGTCGATCTAGCCGATCGAACTGCCTTGCGACGGCACTGGACGCATCATTTGGCGCTGATACCGCAAGAGCCGCGCTCGGCACTTGATCCTACCATGAGGGTGTTGCCGCAAATCGCCGGGCTTGGGCAGCAACATAGGGCGAGGGCCACGATGTCCAGTCTTAGCCTTCATCCGGCGGTGGAGCGACAGTATCCTTTCATGCTGTCGGGCGGCATGGCCCAGCGCGTGCTGGTGGCCGGCGCCCTGACGACGGATGCGCGTGTCGTCATCGCCGATGAGCCTACCAAAGGCCTCGACGACGACCGGGTCGAGGAAGCCGTCTCGCGCCTTCGGCAGATCCAGGAGCACGGCCGTGCCGTCTTTGCCATCACGCACGACATCCGCGTGGCGCAGGGTCTGGGCGGCCAGTTGGCGGTCATGCGCGAAGGTAAGGTGTTGGAACAGGGGCCGGTTGACAGTGTGGTTTCCGCTCCACACCATGCCTATACACGCGCCTGGCTCGGGGCTGACCCTGATCGCTGGCACGCCCGAAAAGCATCCGGGTCGGCTGAACCAGTGCTTGAGGCCGACAACCTCTCATATCGAATTGGCAGTCGTACGCTGTTCCATGATCTCAGCCTCGACCTTTGCCAGGGATGCATCACCGCCGTGACTGGTCCAAGTGGCAGCGGTAAGACGATGCTTTGCAATGTCCTCCTCGGCCTCGCACGTCCTTCCGCCGGGACGGTACGCTGGAAAGACGGGACCGATCCGCACCTTGTCCGCAGACCGCCCCTTCGTTCGCGGTATCAGAAGCTGCATCAGGACCCAGCCTCTGCCTTCGTGCCGGGTCGGGTGTTGCGGCGTCAGTTCGCAGATCTGAGGTCTGTCCTTCCGGCGGGATACATGGAACGCGACCTACCGTCGTTGATCGAACGTCTCGAACTTGATGCCGCGCTGCTCGACAGGCGACCAGATGAAGTATCGGGGGGGCAACTGCAACGGATTGCCATCGCGCGCGTCCTCCTATTTGATCCACTGTGTCTGGTTGCGGATGAACCAACATCGCGGCTAGACCCCCTGATTCAACGCGACGTGATGGCGCTGCTACGAAAACTCGTTGATGAACGTGGCATGAGCCTTGTGCTAACCAGCCATGACCGCCGACTGATGCGTGCCGTTGCCGACGATGTAGTGCGACTTGGGTAGGACCACATGCAATCCGCCGGCAGCTGGGATGCGATTACATCTTCCACTAGTCGTCACCAGGGCACGAACGAAGGGGAATGAGGGACCGGAAACGAATAGTGGAGATCAATCTATCTCGTGTTGCGAACCGCCATCAGTGCCGCGACGAAGGCGCGCACGAGACTCGCCTTCTGCATATCCGGCCGAAACAACAGATAGCTCTTGAAATAGACTGACGGCTCGAAAGGTCGAAAGATCAGGCCGCGCTGCGCAAACCCGTCGATGGCGAGTGGATTGACGATCGCCAATCCGACCCCCTCGAGCGCGAGGCG
>Ga0247813_10000733_pt1 | contig 27490 bp, 24 predicted proteins | sample UWRJL169409C1_FD_180719 | JGI IMG/M metagenome (GOLD analysis project Ga0247813, IMG submission 180719) | Plant litter microbial communities from Arlington Agricultural Research Station in Wisconsin, United States - UWRJ-L169-409C-1 | ecosystem: Environmental > Terrestrial > Plant litter >...
AACAAAAAAGCATTCATATTCGACCTTGATGGCGTAATCGTTGATACCGCCAAATATCATTTTTTAGCTTGGCAGAAAATTGCAAAAGCATTAAATATAAATTTTACACATGAAAATAACGAATTATTAAAAGGTGTAAGCCGTGTACGTTCGTTAGATATCATTCTTGAATTAGGAAATGTTCAGGCTTCGCAGGAAGACAAAGACAAATGGCTGATTCAAAAAAATGAAGATTACTTATCTTATTTGGTTGATATGGATGAAAGTGAGATTCTTCCGGGAGTTTTTAAAACGCTACAACTATTAAAAGAAAAAAATCAGGGAATTGCTTTGGGATCTGCGAGTAAAAATGCCAGACCAATCCTTGAGAAAACAGGAATCATTTCGTATTTCGATGTTATTGTTGACGGAAACGACGTTACCAATGCCAAACCAGATCCGGAAGTTTTCCTGAAAGCGGCTCAATTATTAAACATTGATCCAAAAGATGCCATTGTATTCGAAGATTCTGTTGCAGGAATCCAGGCTGCAAATATTGGCGGAATGGTAAGTGTAGGAATTGGTGAGGAAACAATTTTACATGAAGCCCAATACATTTTTAAAGATTTTACGGTAATCGACGAAAGTTTTATCGACAAGTTAATCCAGTAGAAAATGTGATAATTAGAGAATGTGTCAATAGCAAATGAGATAATTTACTACAACTGAATTATCCAATTGAAATAAACTCAAAAGCAATTAAAAATCATCAATCAAAATAGTAAAACAATCAGCAATTAGAAAAATAAAATTAGAAAACGTCAACCAAATAATGATCTAATTGACACATTTTCTAATTATCTAATTGCCCAATTATCTAATTAAAGAAAAAATGAATCAAGATTATATAAAACCAGACAACTGGTCCATCATAGAAGAAGGATTTGATGCCGAAAGAGTAAAGTCGTCTGAAAGCCTTTTCAGTATCGGGAACGGTGCTATGGGACAACGCGCCAATTTTGAAGAAACATACTCTGGAGAAACTTTTCAGGGAAGTTATATTGCCGGAATTTATTATCCGGACAAAACAAAAGTAGGCTGGTGGAAAAACGGATATCCAAAATATTTTGCGAAAGTTCTTAACGCTCCAAACTGGATTGGAATTGACGTTGAAATCAACGAAGAAAATCTTGATTTAAATACTTGTAGTGAGGTTAGAAACTTTCGTAGAGAATTGAATATGAAGGAAGGATGGTACAATCGTTCTTTTGAAGCTACGCTGAAAAACGGAACCGAAATTGCCGTAAATATTCGTCGTTTTCTTTCTTTAGATTTAGATGAAGCCGGAATTATCAAATTCGAAATTACGCCTTTAAACAAAGATGCAAAAATTGTTTACAAACCTTACGTAGATGCTGGTGTAACAAATGAGGATGCCAACTGGGAAGAAAAATTCTGGGAGCCTCTTGAAGTTAAAAAAGGTACAAACGAAGCTTTTGTAACCGCTCAGACGTTTAAAACGCATTTTAAAGTGACTACTTTTATGCACAATACGATTTTGGCAAACGATGAAGACATTCATGTTTCGCCTTCTACAATCGATTCAACTGCTGATAAAGTTCAGTATACTTACGGAACTATTATTGCTAAAGGACAAACCTCAGCAATTCAAAAAATTGGTGGATATACGGTTTCATTAAACCACGATAATACTTTGGCTGCAGCCGAAAAAACGATAAAGTCTGCCCTTCATTCAGGATACGATGCTTTACTTCAAAATCAAATTGACGCGTGGGCAAAAATCTGGGAAATGTCAGATATTACGATCGATGGCGATGTAAAAGCACAACAAGGAATTCGTTTCAATATCTTTCAATTAAACCAAACGTATTTAGGAAAAGATTCTCGTTTGAATATTGGCCCAAAAGGTTTCACCGGAGAAAAATACGGCGGATCTACTTATTGGGATACTGAGGCGTATTGTATTCCGTTTTATATGGCGACAAAAGATCAGCAAGTTGCACGTAATTTATTGACGTATCGTTTCAATCAATTGGATAAAGCGATTGAAAATGCTAAAGATAATTTAGGTTTCAAAAATGGCGCGGCTTTGTATCCAATGGTGACCATGAATGGTGAAGAATGCCACAATGAATGGGAAATCACACACGAAGAAATCCACAGAAACGGAGCGATTGCTTTTGCGATTTACAACTATTACCGTTATACTGGCGATTACTCTTATATTCCAGAAAAAGGTCTGGAAGTTTTAATTGGAATTGCGCGTTTTTGGCACCAAAGAGCTTCTTTCTCAAAAGAAAAAAATCAGTATGTGATTTTGGGAGTTACAGGTCCAAACGAATACGAAAACAACATCAATAATAATTTCTACACCAATTATATTGCAAAATGGTGTATTGATTTTGCATCCGAACAAATTACAAAAGTGGCTTCAGAATATGCCGCAGATCACAAACGCATTTTAGAAAAAGTAAATCTTGCTGAGGCTGAAATTCAGGAATGGAAAAAAGTGGCTGACAATATGTATTTCCCTAAATCTGAAGAATTGGGAGTTTATCTACAACAAGATGGTTTCTTAGACAAAGATTTAGTTCCGGTAAAAGATTTAGATCGTTCACAAAGACCAATCAATCAAAAATGGTCCTGGGATCGTGTTTTACGTTCGCCTTACATCAAACAAGCCGATGTTTTACAGTGTTTTTATTTCTTTGAAGATCATTTTTCTAAAGAAGAATTAAAACGCAATTTCGAATTTTACGAATCATTTACTGTTCATGAAAGTTCGCTTTCACCTTGCGTACACTCGATTCAGGCTGCCCATTTAGATAAAATGGATATGGCTTATACTTTCTATTTAAGAACTTCTCGTCTTGATCTTGATGATTATAACAAAGAAGTTGAAGAAGGTTGTCACATTACCTCAATGGCAGGAACATGGATGAGTATCGTAGAAGGTTTTGGAGGAATGAGAGTAAAAAATGACCAACTGCATTTTTCTCCAAAAATTCCAAAAGAATGGAAAGGGTATTCTTTTAAAATTAATTTCAGAAACCAAATTTTAAAAGTAGCTGTAAATCATAACGAAACAACATTTACCGTAGATGGCGACCAAGATTTAACAATTATCGTAAACGGAAATCCTGAAATTGCAAGTAAATTTGTACAAATAAATTAATTACATAAAACTAAAAAACATGAAAAACTTATTTTTCGCAAGTTTAATCTTGTTTGCTTTTAGCTCGATTGCAGAGGCACAACAATTAAAATCACCCGAAGGCAAGTTCGTAATGGAATTTTCTCTTCAAAACGACGGAACTCCAACGTACAATTTAAAATACAAAAATAAGGAAGTTGTAAAAACCAGTAAATTGGGTCTTGAACTGAAAGATGACAAGAAATCTTTATTGAACGATTTTACTGTTGTTGATACTAAAACTTCCACTTTTGATGAAACCTGGAAACCGGTTTGGGGAGAAGTAGATCATATTAGAAATCATTATAATGAATTGGCTGTTACTTTAAATCAAAAAGGAACAGACAGACAAATCGTAATTCGTTTCCGTTTATTTGATGATGGTTTAGGATTTAGATATGAATTCCCAGCACAAAAAAATCTGACTTATTTTATTATTAAAGAAGAAAGATCTCAATTTGCCATGACTGGAGATCATACTGCTTTCTGGATTCCTGGAGATTACGATACTCAGGAATACGATTATACAAAATCGAAATTATCTGAAATTAGAGGATTATCTGAAAAAGCATATACCGCAAACGTATCGCAAAAAAACTTTTCTCCAACAGGAGTTCAGACTTCTTTGATGTTGAAAACGAATGACGGAATCTACATCAACTTGCACGAAGCTGCTTTGATCAACTATTCTTGTATGCACCTGAATCTTGATGACAAAAACATGACTTTTACTTCTTGGTTAACACCGGATGCAAAAGGAGACAAAGGTCATATGCAAGCCCCAAATCATTCGCCTTGGAGAACGATTATGGTTAGCGATGATGCAAGAGAAATCCTGGCTTCAAAAATGACGTATAACCTAAACGATCCATCAAAAATTGAAAATACTTCCTGGATTAAACCTGTAAAATACATTGGTGTTTGGTGGGAAATGATTACAGGAAAAAGTTCTTGGTCGTATACAAATGATTACCCAACAGTTCAGTTAGGAGTTACAGATTTCTCTAAAGCAAAACCAAACGGAACGCACGGAGCAAACAATGCTAACGTAAAAAAATACATTGATTTTGCTGCTGCAAATGGTTTCGATGCTGTTTTGGTTGAAGGATGGAACGAAGGCTGGGAAGACTGGTTTGGACACTCAAAAGATTATGTTTTTGATTTTGTAACACCTTATCCTGATTTTGACGTAAAAGGTTTGCACGAATATGCAAAATCTAAAGGTGTAAAAATGATCATGCACCACGAAACTTCAGGTTCTGTTCGTAACTACGAGCGCCACATGGATGCTGCTTATAAATTCATGAATGACAACGGATATGATGCTGTAAAAAGCGGTTATGTTGGAGATATTTTACCTCGTGGTGAAAACCATTACAATCAGTGGATTGTAAACCACTATCAATACGCAATTGAAAAAGCAGCTGACTATAAAATTATGGTAAATGCTCACGAGGCAGTTCGTCCAACCGGAATTGCAAGAACATACCCGAATTTAATTGGAAATGAAGCAGCAAGAGGTACAGAATATCAAGCTTTTGGAGGTTCTAAACCAAATCACGTAACAGTTTTACCATTTACAAGATTAATTGGAGGTCCAATGGATTATACTCCTGGAATCTTCGAAATGGATATCAGCAAAATGAATCCCGATAACAAGTCTCATGTAAACAGTACCATTGCAAATCAATTAGCTTTATACGTTACCATGTACAGTCCGTTACAAATGGCGGCGGATACTCCAGAGAATTATAACCGTTTTCCGGATGCATTCCAATTTATTAAAGATGTAGCTGTAGACTGGTCAGAAAGTAAATACATCGAGGCTGAGCCAGGAGATTTTATCACTGTTGCACGTAAAGCAAAAGGAACAAACAACTGGTTTGTTGGTAATGTTAACGGAGAAACTCCTCGTACATCAAACATCGATTTCAGTTTCCTTGAAAAAGGTAAAAAATATACCGCTACAATTTATGCTGATGCAAAAGATGCGCATTACAAAACAAATCCGCAATCTTATACTATCAAGAAAATTGCTGTAACAAACAAATCAAAATTATCGCAGTTATCTGCTCCAGGCGGAGGTTATGCTATTAGCATTATCGAAACCAAATAAATAATTAATTAATCTTATAAAATGTAAGTTCATTTAAAATTAAAATCTCTCAGTTTTTTTCTTAAGTGTTCTTACATTTTTTATATGGTTTAAATTCTTCTTTACTATGAATATCCAAAAAATAACACTAAACCTCAACCATTCATTCTATACAATAATCTTATTTGTTTTATTGTTTTCTGCTTCCGCGAAAGCGCAAATCCAGAAAGTAGAGCCGCCATTTTGGTACGCAGGAATGAAAAATCCGGAACTACAGATCATGTTCTACGGAAAAAATATTGCACAATATGAAGCTTCGGTTTCAAACAATGTCAAGATTAAAAACGTAGAAAAAACAGAAAACCCGAATTATCTTTTCGTAACCATTGATACGCAAAACTTAAAAGCTTCAGAATTGGTTTTCTCTTTCAAAACAAAAAACAAAGTTGCTTTTACGCAGAAATATTCGCTTAAAGAAAGAAGAGCAAACTCTGCAGACAGAAAAAGTTACGATGCATCGGATATGATTTACTTAATAATGCCGGATCGTTTTGCTAACGGAGATCCGAAAAACGACAGTAATGCTGCTTTAACAGAAAAAGGAAATCGTCAGGATCCAAGCGGACGTCACGGTGGAGATATCGAAGGAATCATCAAAAACTTAGATTATATTTCGTCTCTTGGCGCAACTACAATCTGGAGCACGCCTTTATGCGAAGACAACGACAAACAGCATTCGTATCATACTTACGGACAATCTGATGTTTACAAAATCGATCCGCGTTACGGAACAAACGATGATTACGCTCGTTTATCTGCAGAAATGCATAAAAAGAATATGAAACTGGTTATGGATTATGTTACCAATCACTGGGGAATCACGCATTGGATGATTCAGGATTTACCAACAAAATCTTGGATCAATCAATTCGAAAACTACACTCAAACGCATCACCGTCGTGAAGTTATTACAGACATTCACGCTTCAAAAGTAGATCAGGAAGTTTGTGTTGATGGCTGGTTTGTACCTTCAATGCCGGATTTGAATTTAAGAAATCCTTTGGTAGCAAAATACTTAACGCAAAATGCAATCTGGTGGATAGAGTTTGCCAATCTTGACGGATTTAGAGTGGACACTTACAATTATTCTGACGCTACTGCAATGGCAAATTGGGCAAAAGCTATCACAACAGAATATCCAAATTTTAATATCGTTGGAGAAATCTGGATGCACAATCAGGCAAATTTGGCGTATTGGCAAAAAGACAGTAAAATTGGTGCGATCGAGAATTACAATTCGAATTTACCAAGTGTAATGGATTTTACTTTACAAGATCAAATTGGTTCTGCTTTTAATGAAAGTGAAGCAACATGGGATAACGGAATGATTAAATTCTATAATAATTTTGCTTTAGATTACTTATATCCAAACACGAACAGCCTTTTAGTTTTTGCCGAAAATCACGATACAGACCGTATTAATCATACGTATAAATACGATTTTACGAAGTACAAATTGGTCATGACTTTATTAGCAACCGTTCGAGGAATTCCGCAATTGTATTACGGTTCAGAAATTGGAATGGGCGGCGACAAAGGAAAAGGCGGCGACGCTGACATTCGTCAGGACTTTCCTGGTGGATGGGCTGGCGATAAAAACAATGCGCTAACCGCAGCAGGAAGAACTCCTGAACAGGCAAAATATTTCGATTTCACTTCAAAATTATTCAACTGGAGAAAATCGAATGAAGCGGTTCACTTCGGAAAAATGACACATTACATTCCCGAAAACAATAATTATGTTTATTTTAGATATACTGATGCTAAAACCGTAATGGTAGTTTTCAATAACAACGCTACAGCACAAACCATCAAAACAAATCGTTTTAAAGAAAACATCAAAAACTTTAAATCCGGTAAAGATGTTTTGACGGGAAAAACATTCGATTTAGCTTCTGAAATTAGTTTAGAACCAAAATCAGCTGTTGTTTTAGAATTGGAATAATTTTTTTAATACAACGTATATCGTAGAGACGCACAGCAGTGCGTCTCCCGCAAAGTATTTTCCGCCACGAATTCACGAATTATTGTTTAATAAAATTCGTGAATTCGTGGCGGTTTTTTTTACTAATAGCTATGTTTAAATGATCTGTCATTTATTTTGATCTAAATCGAAAGAATAAAAATCTATGTTTCTATGTGTTAAAAAAATTACACACAGGATTCACAACACTATAAAATAATAATTCGTGAATTCGTGGCTAATTTCTTTTTCTACAAATTACAAATGCATGTTAAATTTGAGATAATTAAGAAAATAAACTTTCCTTTTTTTATCTTTAATATTCTGACTTAAATCAGTTGCAATGGATAATGACAATACTTTGAAAGTTCCTTTCGTTTGGGAAGGAGCAAATGTTTACTTTTTACTTACCGATCGTTTTTATAACGGAGATTCTTCAAACGATTTAAACTTTAACCGAACCAAAACTCCCGGAAAATTACGCGGTTTTGAAGGCGGAGACCTAATCGGAATTATCAAAAAAATAGACGAAGGTTACTTTAATCAATTAGGAATAAATGTTATTTGGCTTACGCCGATTGTAGAGCAAATTCACGATGGTGTCGACGAAGGAACCGGACTTAGCTATGGCTATCACGGTTATTGGGCAAGAGACTGGACCTCTTTAGATCCTAACTTTGGCACAAAAGAAGATCTTGCCAATTTAGTCAAAAAAGCACACGAAAAAGGCATCAGAATCATGCTTGACGGTGTTATCAATCATACCGGACCTGTGACTCCCGAAGATCCTATGTGGCCTGAAGACTGGGTAAGAACCGGAGTTGTTTGTGATTACAAATCATTCGAAAATACTACAATGTGTACCTTAGTAGATAATCTGCCGGATGTGAGAACCGAAAGTGATCAGGAAGTACCAATACCCTTTTTTTTAATCGAAAAATGGAACAAGGAAGGCCGCTATGAAAAAGAGATTGCTTCAATCAATGAATTTTTCAGAAGAACCGGCTATCCCAGAACGCCCAAATATTACATCATCAAATGGTTAACAGATTATATTCTGGAATTTGGAATTGACGGTTACAGGTGCGATACTGTAAAACATACCGAAGAAATTGTTTGGGTCGATTTTAAAAAAGAATGTGACTATGCTTTTGAAACCTGGAAAAAACACCATCCTTTACAGGTTTTAGATCAAACCCCATTTTATACTATTGCAGAAGTTTACGGTTATGAAATCAGCGGCGGACAAGATTATGATTTTGGTGATCGAAAAGTAAATTATTTTGAACATGGTTTTAACAGCATGATCAATTTTGAGTTTAAACTCGATGCTCAAAACGATTATGAAGCAATATTCTCTAAATATTCAGATAAACTTCAAAATGAATTAAAAGGATATAGCGTTCTTAATTATGTATCGTCGCACGATGATCCCGATCCATTTGATGCAGATCGTAACCGAACTTTCGAATCAGGAACCAAATTGTTGCTTTCTCCCGGAACGTCCCAGGTGTATTATGGTGACGAATCTGGTCGTGCTCTAATTATAGAAGGTACACAAGGCGATGCTACTTTGCGATCTTTCATGAACTGGGATGATATTCAAAACAATCCTGAAACACAAAGAATACTCTGGCATTGGCAGAAACTAGGGCAATTTCGAAGAAACCATCCTGCAGTTGGCGCAGGAATACATAACATGATTTCAGCAAAACCATATATTTTCTCCAGAAGTTATACAAATGGAAATTATACCGATCAGGTTGTAATTGGTTTAGATCTTGGCGTTGGACTAAAAGAACTTCCCGTAGCATCTATTTTTCAAGATGGAACTAAACTACGAGATACTTTTTCTGGTGAAGAAACAGAAGTCCAAAACGGAAAAGCATTTGTACATTCTGAATTTGGACTTGTTTTATTGGAACTTGCTTAACCGCAACGAACGCTAAGACATTCGCAAAGGTCGCAAGGTTTTTTAGCCACAGATTAAAACGATTAAAATGATTTTAAAAATCTGCGCTAATCTTTTTAATCTGTGGCTAACTTTTTTTTCTAATTCTTACTGCTGTGATTAAGCTTGTAAAAATCTTTCTCCCGCAGATTTTGGAGATAAGGCAGATTAAAAAATCTATATCTAAAGATTATTTATAAATATATTCTGAAAAATCTGCTCTATCTGCAAAATCTGCGTGAAACAAAAAATCATTTTAATCTGTGGCTAACTTTTTATCTAATCCTTACGACCTTTGCGTAAAACTTTGCGACCTTTGCGGTTAAACGGTTAAACGGTTAACTCTCCATACATGCTAAAAATAGCTCATCGCGGTGCCAAAGGATACGAACCTGAGAATACGCTAAAGTCTTTTCAAAAAGCATTAGACTTAAATGCTGACGGAATCGAACTCGATGTTCACCTTAGTTCAGACGGACATATTATAGTCATTCACGACGAAACAATCGACAGAACAACCAACGGCAAAGGTTTAGTAAACAATTTTTCTTTAGCTGAATTGAAGACGTTTTTGATTGATGAAGAATATCAAATACCAACTTTAAACGAAGTCTTTGATTTGGTAAACAAAAAATGCCTTATCAATATTGAGCTAAAAGGTTTAGGAACTGCGGGCAAAGTTGTTGCGTTAATCGAAGAATATATTGCTGATAAAAACTGGAATTACGGTCATTTCATCGTTTCGAGTTTTGAATGGAATATGCTACAAGAAACATCAAATCTAAATTCAAATATTGCAATTGGAGTTTTAACCGAAGAAAATATAGATAAAGCTTTGGCTTTCGCCGAATTAATACAAGCAGAAGCCATTAATCCCGATTATCAGTTATTGAATGCTGAAAACGTAAAACAAATACAAGAAAAAGGTTTTCTTGTTTTACCCTGGACAGTTGACAAAGAAGAAGACATTCAAAGAATAAAAAGCTATAACGTAGACGGAATCATCAGTGATTTTCCAGATAGATTATAATTAAAAGAATAGCCACAGATTTTCACAGATTTTCACAGATTTTCCAATCCTTTTAATCTGTGAAATCTGTCGCAAAAAAGAAAAACCACAAGATTTAAAATTTGTGCCAATTCGTGCAACTAGTGGCAAAAAAAAGTGGCAAAAAAATAAAATATGATCAAAAATTTCGACATAATAATTGTTGGCGGAGGCGCTGCAGGATTTTTTACAGCGATTAATATTGCAGAGAAAAATCCGAAACTTAAAATTGCCATTTTAGAAAGAGGAAAAGAAGTACTCTCTAAAGTTCGTGTTTCCGGGGGCGGAAGATGCAATGTAACACACGCTTGTTTTGAACCGAATGAACTGGTTAAATTTTACCCGCGTGGCGAAAAAGAACTTCGTGGACCTTTTCATCAGTTTTGTTCAGGAGATACCATCGAATGGTTCGAAAAACATGGAGTAGAACTAAAAATTGAAGATGACGGGAGAATGTTTCCAGTTTCGAATTCTTCTCAAACCATAATAGATTGTTTCTTAGAAGCAACCGGAAAATTAGGTATTAAAGTCCTGACGGGACAAAGCGTTCAATCAATTTTCAAAGCTGAAAATCACTGGAAAATTGATACACAGGACGAAAATTACGCTACAGAAAAACTAGTTCTGGCAACCGGAAGTAATCCTAAAATTTGGGAAATGCTTCAAACACAAGGACACGTCATTGTAAGTCCTGTCCCTTCCCTATTTACTTTTAATATTAAAGACTCAAGAATAAAAGAATTACCAGGCGTTGCGGCACAAGTTACCGTAAAAGTAAAAGATACCAAACTCGAATCAACCGGACCTTTGCTGATCACGCATTGGGGAATGAGCGGCCCTGCGATTTTAAAACTTTCGGCTTGGGGCGCTCGTACTTTATTCGATAAAAATTATCAGTTTACGATTTATGTAAATTGGTTAAATGATGTTGATCCTGAAGATGCCGAGAAAATTCTGAAAGACTTAAAACAGGAACATGCTAAAAAAGCTGTTTCGAAAAAATCTCCTTTTGATTTCCCGAATCGTTTGTGGGAAAGTCTGGTTTTAGCGTCAGGAATTGAAGCGGAAATAAAATGGGCTGATTTATCTAAAATTCAATTGCAGAATTTAGTTTCTCAACTAACAAAAGCCGAATTTAAAGTAAACGGAAAAAGCACTTTCAAAGAAGAATTCGTAACTGCAGGCGGAATCGATTTAAAAGAAATCAATTTCAAAACCATGGAAAGCAAATTGCATCAAAACCTTTATTTTGCCGGAGAAATCGTCAATATCGATGCCATTACGGGAGGTTTCAATTTCCAAAATGCCTGGACAAGCGGATTTATTTTAGCCAATAATATATAATACAATGAAATTTAAAGGAATTATTTTTGATTTAGACGGAACATTAGTAAACTCATTAGAAGACATTTCAGATGCCATGAATACTGTGCTTACAGGTCTAAATTATCCCACTCATACTTACGAAACTTATCAATATTTTATAGGAAGCGGTTTGCGAAATTTGGTCAGCAAAGCGTTACCAGCCACTAACAATTCTGATGAACAAATTGAAATATGCTTTGATTGTATGATTAATGAATATCGCGAAGTTTGCACAATTAAAACAAAACCTTACGACGGCATTCTTGAATTACTAGATCAGTTAGTTTCTAGAAACATTAAACTAGCTATATTTTCAAACAAAGCCGATGAACTTACCAAGAAAATAGCGGCAGAAATATTTCCGGATTATTTTGAAGCTGCAATTGGTTTGAGTACTGAAGAACTTAAAAAACCAAATCCCTTTGAAGCTTTAGAAATAAGCAGAAAATGGAATTTTAAACCAGAAGAAATTCTTTTTGTTGGAGATTCTGATATTGATATGCAGACTGCCCAAAATGCCAATATGTTTCCTGTTGGGGTTTCCTGGGGTTACAGAACAGAAGAAGAATTGAAAGCAAGCGGAGCGAAAGTAGTGATCAACAATGCTTCAGAATTAATTGAAATTCTATAGTTATTTTGCAAAAGACTTGTCTATATTTGCGCTTTAAAAACAGGATAAAACTTACGTAAAAAATGGGTAAAATATTATTGGCAACTATACTTTTGTTTTCATTATACAGCTGCGAAAATGACTCTAGTGATTCTGAAAAAATCAAAGAAGAAAAAATAACATTACAAACAAATGTTATAGATGCTGAATATTCAAAACAAACTGATCAGTTAGTATATGTTTCATCAAATCCTGCTCAAGTAAACATTTTTGATTGTAATACAGAGTCATTAAAAAAAATTACCTTAGCTTATACCCCTACATGTATTTCCATTTCACAAAATGGTAATACTGCCGTGGTAGGTCATGATGGCCACATCACACATGTTAATTTAAAAAACCCATCAATAATCCAAACCTATGATATCTCTTGCTCTGCACTTGATATTGTTCTTGGAAATAATAGATGGGCATATATTTTTCCAGAAAGAGATCAATGGACGTATATAAAAAGCGTTAATATGAATTTGGAATATAATTATGAAATGCCCATAAGTATTTACAATCAAATACACGCTGGAACTAAAGGTAGACTACATCCGTCGGGCAAATATATTTATGCGCAAAGTCCGTTATCAAGAGGTCAGATTCAACGACTTACAATTAAAAATGGAGATATTGATGATCAATACGAATCTAACTTCGAAGAAGAAAACTACACTATTCCCAGCATATGGTTTTCAGAAGACGGCAACAGGCTTTTTACCAGAGAAAGAAGTGTTTTAAAAACTTCCGAACTTAATAATTTAGATGCAATATATAATGGTAAAATTCCTTCTGAAAACAATTATAAAATTGATTGGCTGGAGCATTCTTCTTCAAAAGGAAAATTATACGTAATCTTTTCAAATGGTGATCAATGGAATCCAATAAAATTGAATAATATTTATGTTTTTAACGATGCTGATCTTAGTTATGTAAATAAATTTGATTTGGAAAAATATTTCAATCAAACGAAAAAAAACAATGCAAAAGCTTATGATGCTGTGCCTTATTTTGTTTTTAGCAACTCAACTGGGAATCGCTTATTTGTAATAACAAAAGCATTTGATTCTGATTTAGTTAATGAATGGGCAATTCAAAAGATCAATATTAACTAATAATTATTCTTTTTAATAAAAACCACTTACTATTTACATTTCCTTTTTTATAGGTATGATATACTATAAAAATCAGGAGATACAAAAATAAAGAAATAATATGAAAAAAATTGTATTAACATTAATCACATTGTTAACGCTTATCGGTTGTTCGAATAATGATTCAAAGAATGAACAAATTAAAGAGGCAAGTTATTCGATACCTGACACATTAAATTTTACTATTTTCAACAACAAACTTGTTCTTAATATTGAAAACCAAGGTGAAACAGCTTTAAATTATTCGCTATCAAGTTCAAAAAACTATGTATCCGTTTCCAAAAAAGAAGGAGCTATAACTTCCTTAAATCACGATGAAATTACGGTTACGGTTGATAAACAAGACTTACCAAATGGCAAATCTTATTCAAAATTATATCTAAATATTAATAATAAAAAAGATTCAATCGTTGTAAGTGTAACCCATTTTGTCGAACAGAAAGTAGTTTTAAATTCTGATGTTGTCGATGCAGAGTTTTCTAAAGTTACCAATCAGCTTGTATACGTATCGGCAAGTCCCGCTGCAGTAAATATTCTATCAACAAATACAGGTTTGATTGAAAGTTTACCATTGTTATATCCCCCTACCTGTATTTCAATATCTCCTGATGGAAAAACAGCAATTATTGGACATGATAGACATATTTCTTATATCAATTTAACCAGTAAAAATATTACAAAAACATATCCTGTATCTTGTTACGCAAATGATATTGTTCTTGGAAACAATAAATGGGCATACATTTTCCCTTTAAAAGGTCAATCGACGTTTATAAGGTCTATAAATTTAAGCTTAACAAATGATAATGAATATGAACATATTGGCGAAAAAATTTACGAAGGAAATAAAGCAAGATTACATCCATCAGGCAAATATATATATGGTGCAGAAAATAGTTTATCCCCAATGGATATAGAGAAATATGATATTCAAAATGGAAATGCAGAATATAGCTACGACTCCCCTTATCATGGAGATTATATTATGAACGGAAATCTATGGTTTTCTGAAGATGGAAATAGAATATTTACCAGAGGAAAAACTGTTTTTAAAACTTCCGAACTTAGAAGTCAGGACATGATCTATAACGGTACAATCAATACTGAAACGAACGTATACTCCCCTATTGAATGGTTAGATCATTCATCAGTAAAAAACAATCTTTATCTACTACTAGTAGCTGATAATAATTGGATTCAGAAGAAGCTTCCGTACATTTATGTGTATAATGACTCCAATCTTAGTTTTAAGAACAAGATACCGTTAGAGCAATTTCTTGTATCAAAAAGTGAATCAAATAAAGTATTTTACGATGCCGAACCATTTTTTGTGTTTAGCAATTCTGCCGGAAATAATTTATTTGTAATAGTAAAAGCAACTGGAGCAGGTCTAGCCAAAGAATGGGCAATTGAAAAAATAAGTATAGAATAAAATCTATTATTGATCTGATTGACAAATAATAGTTTTCATTACAAAAACAAATCACAGCGATTGTCTCTTTTTCTAAAAATGAAATAGAGAAAATCGCTTTTTGTTTGAATATGAAAAATTTAATGCTAAAACAGAACCTGAAAAACTTTGTAAGCAAACTAATTAACAAGAATTTACAGATTCGATAAGTTTTCGTTAAGACAATTATAATAATTTTACGTTCAGCTAAATACCACTAGATGAACGCAAAATTACTCACTACAATTTCTTTTTTAACCTATCAGTTTTCTATTTCTCAAACAGAAAAATTATTAAAGGGCAAAGTTTTATCTGAAACGGTTGCACTTAAAAATGTAGAAGTAATCAATAAAACCTCTAAAACAAGCACCACCACTAATGAATTGGGAGAATTCTCCATTTTAGTTAATGCTAAAGACAGTTTGATATTTTTCTCGAAAGATTATTTCTTCAAAAGAATAAAACTTACGCAGACAGACCTCAATAAAAATGATCTTGTAGTAAATATGATTTTAAAACCCGAAGAATTAGAAGAAGTTTTAATTACAAATATCAAATTTCCTCATGTTGGTGCTGCGGGTGTAGGTTCTACTGTTTTCCCTTCTGCTTCTTTGCATAAATATACTGGAGTTTACGACGGAAGTATTGTAAATGGTATGAATTTTATTGCAGTAGGCGGCTTTATTGCTGATTTATTTAAAAAAGAAAAAGATACACCCAAAAAGAAAGTTTCTAAAGTTGATTTTAAAAAATTAGCAGCTTCAATTCCGGAAGATTTTTTTACTAAAGATTTAAAACTGAAACCAGAAGAAAAAGCATTATTTATAGAACTATGCGATGCTGATTCTAAATCGAAAATGATTTTAGATCACAACAATATCCTAACAACAATGGATTTTTTATATGCAAAAAACATAGAATTCCAGAAACTGAAAACAGAACTTAAAAATTAAAAAAGATTGAAAAAAAACATCTTATGAAAGTAAAATTGCTCACTATAATTTCTTTTTTAACGTACCAGTTTTCTATTTCTCAAACAGAAAAGTTAATCCAAGGAAAGGTATTATCTAATAATTTCCCTCTCAAAAAAGTAGAAGTTATTAATAAAACAGCCAAAACCAGTACAACAACCGATTATTTAGGAGATTTTTCTATTGTAGTAAAACCTAAGGATAGTTTGCTTTTCTTTCATAAAAATCACTTTTTTACAAGATTAAAAATATCTCAGGAAAACATTGATAAAAATAATATTATTGTCAACATGATTCCAAGACCTGAAGAATTAGATGAAGTTATAGTAACCAACATGAAACTTGAGCCATTTAAAATTTCCCAACAAGATCTGGATAAAGTAAAATTCGAAAAAGATGCCGCTTCTTTACAAAAATACACGGGTGTTTACGACGGAACTATTCCAAATGGAATGGACTTTTCCCGAATGGGAAAAGGAGTTTTTAATCTATTTAAAAATGATAAGAAAGAAGAACTCAAGAAAAAAACTGAGGATAGTAGCTTTAAGAAACTCGTAGCGGCCTCTATTCCTTCCTCTTTCTTTACTAACGATTTAAAATTAAAACCCGAAGAAAAAGATCTTTTTATTGATTTCTGCGATGCCGACCCAAGATCTAAACACCTAATAGAAAACAATAATGTATTGACTACAATGGATTTTTTGTACGCTAAAAATGAAATGTTCAAGAAAGTAAAAGCAGAATCTAAAAATTAAAATAAACCTCTATTTATTCAACCACCAAATACTAGCATTTAAAATCCCGGCAAAAGCAACCCAAGCCATATAGGGAATCAGTAAATAACCCGCAGTCTTGTTGATTTTTGTAAACTTTAAATAAGTTTCATAAATCATCAGCCATAAAAGTGCAATTTCGATTAAAGCCAACATGGGATTTTTTAACCCGAAAAATATATACGACCAAATAGCATTCAATGTCAGTTGAATCAAAAAGAAACCTAAGGCAACTTTTACTTCCTGGTTTTGTTCCTTTATTTTATCCCAAACCAATCCTGCTGCGACTGCCATTAAAATATAAAGCAATGTCCAAACCGGCATAAAAATCCAATTGGGCGGATTAAACCTTGGTTTTATAATCGTTGGGTACCACGTTTCAACACTTGGTCTGGTCACCATGCTTGCAGAATACCCAACCATTAAACAAATTATTAATGCTACGACGATTTTGGTGATCTTGTTTAATTTCATTCTATTCAAATTTTAGTCAAAAATAGTTAAAAAGAAAGTTTAAACCATATAAGTTCATTTTAATCAAAGCCAAACTTATAATTTCTTATATAACCTATATGGTAAAAATATTTAAAAACTATCTTTGCCAAAATTTTATATTTCATGGTTACAGCAACTGATTTTATTCCTAAAAAATATACTTCGACGATCGAAAACGGAAATTTTGAATGGAGCGCTCCCAGCAATATTGCATTAGTAAAATATTGGGGGAAAAAAGAGAATCAAATTCCAGCAAATCCATCCGTAAGTTTTACGCTTAATAATTGCAAGACGATTACTAAAGTGGGATTTGAAAGAAGAGATGCTTCGACTTCGCTCAGCACGACAAACAATTTTTCATTTGATTTACTTTTTGAAGGAAAACCAAAAGAAGATTTCAAACCTAAAATTCAGAAGTTTCTAGAAAGAATTGAGGTTTATCTGCCTTTTTTGAAAGACTATCATTTTACGATTGATACACAAAACACATTTCCGCATAGTTCGGGAATTGCTTCTTCGGCATCTGGAATGGCAGCTTTGGCAATGAATTTTATGAGTTTAGAAAAAGTACTGAATCCGGAAATGACGGATGAATATTTTTATCAGAAAGCTTCTTTTTTAGCCCGTTTAGGTTCCGGAAGCGCTTGCAGAAGTGTAAAAGGAAATGTTGTCGCTTGGGGAAATCAGGCGAATATTGAAGGAAGTTCTGATTTATACGGAGTTGAATTTTCGTATACAATTCATGACAATTTTAAAAATTATCAGGATACTATTTTATTGGTTGACAAAGGCGAAAAACAAGTTTCAAGTACTGTAGGACATGATTTAATGCACAATCATCCTTATGCCGAAAGACGTTTTGCTCAGGCACATGAAAATCTGGATCAGCTAATTGCCATTTTTGAAAGTGGAAATTTAGATGAATTTATTAAAGTGGTCGAAAGTGAAGCTTTGACTTTGCATGCTATGATGATGACATCGATGCCGTATTTTATTTTGATGAAACCAAACACTTTGCAGATCATAAATGCGATTTGGAAATTTAGAAATGAAAACCAAATTCCGGTTTGTTTTACGCTTGATGCCGGTGCAAATGTACATGTCCTTTATCCCGAAAACGTTAGCGAGAAAGTATTACAATTTATTAAGGACGAATTAGTTGTATTTTGTCAGAATCGTCAGTACATTTGCGACCAAATTGGAGAAGGTGCAATTGCATTATAATTTTACGTATCTTTAATTAAAATTTTGATTGATGGGCATTAAAGCAGAAAAAATCAAAGTAATGAAATTGATTATGGAATGTAACAATCCTATAATCATAAGAAAAGTTCGAGAGATTCTTGAGAAGGGATTAAATAAAAAATCCGCTACACCAAATAAAATAAAGAAAGACATAAAATAAACATGAAAGGACCATTATTTTACTCAAAAATATTACTCTTTGGAGAATACGGAATCATCCGCGACTCTAAAGGACTTTCTATTCCTTATAATTTTTACAATGGTGCATTGAAGAAAATCGAAGATCCTTCGGCAGAAGCAATCGCATCAAATGCAAGTTTACAACGTTTTGCAACTTATCTTGAAACTTTACAGACAGAACAACCTGAATTGGTAGCTTTTGATTTGGTTAGTTTAAAAAATGATGTCGAAACCGGAATGTATTTTGACTCAAGTATTCCGCAAGGATACGGCGTTGGTAGCAGTGGTGCTCTCGTTGCTGCTATTTACGATAAATATGCTACACACAAAATAACAGTTTTAGAGAATTTAACTCGCGAAAAACTGTTACAACTAAAAAATATTTTTGCTCAAATGGAGAGTTTTTTCCACGGAAAAAGTTCTGGTTTAGATCCTTTAAACAGTTATTTGAGTATTCCGATTTTAATTAATTCTAAAGATAATATTGAAGCAACTGGTATTCCGACTCAGAGTTTTGACGGAAAAGGCGCTGTGTTTTTATTAGATTCTGGAATTGTAGGCGAAACGGCTCCTATGGTGAACATCTTTATGGAAAATCTGAAAGATAAAGGTTTCCGTACGATGCTTAAAAACCAATTTGTAAAATATACTGATGCCTGCGTGGAAAACTTTTTACATGGCGACATGAAATCGTTGTTTACCAATACTAAAAAGCTGTCAAAAGTTGTTTTAAACAACTTTAAACCAATGATTCCGGAACAATTTCACGGAATCTGGCAAAACGGAATCGACACAAACGATTACTATTTAAAACTTTGCGGTTCTGGCGGAGGCGGTTATATTCTTGGTTTTACTGAAGACTTAGAACGTGCTAAAGCATCTTTAAAAGATTATAAATTAGAAGTTGTTTACCAATTCTAAATTTAAACTTCTTTAAAAAAAATCCGGCTTATTGAATATCCTTTTCTAGAAATCATCACCCTAAAAGTTATTTAATATGAAAAGCATTTTAAAGATTATCAAAACAACTTTTTTAGGCGGGATTCTGTTTTTGGCACCATTAGTACTATTATTAGTAATTTTGGAAAAAGGATATCATATCATCCAGAAAATCACACTTCCAATTATAAGTCATTTCCCGAAAGTTAAAATTTTAGGATTGGCAATTGAGGAAATTATTGCCATTTTAATTATATTCATCATTTGTATTAGTGCTGGTTTAGTTGCCAGAACTGCTTATGCAAAGAAACTAATTGAAAGATTAGAAAACGGTATTTTAAGTTTTATTCCAGGTTATTCATTCATGAAGAAAACGAATGAAAATATTATGGGTTTTGAATCTAATGAAAATTTAAAAGTTGTCTTAGTTCCTACAGATGCCGGATTGCAATTTGCTTTTTTAATAGAGCAAATAAATGAAAGTAATTTTACCGTGTTTGTTCCCGATGCACCAAGTCCCTGGACTGGATCTGTTTGTTTTGTAAATAAAAAAGACATCACAGAAGTTGGAATATCTCAAAAAGAAGCCTTAGCTTGCATTCGAAAATTAGGCTTAGGTTCTGCAGCATTATTAAAAGACAAACTTTAAGAGCTGCACCAAACTTCACTTTTTACAACAAACTTCAAATTAAACCCCAAAACAAAACTAACTTAAAAAAAATGTTAAGCAGACAGCACAAACTTTTAGTAATGAAAATTGTTAGTTTGTTCTCAGTAGTGAGAGGCTATAACATTCCGATTATTGTTTTAGCACAATATTTATCTGCTATTTTTATATTGGCTCCGGAGAAAAGAGCACTTGACATTTTATTGGATTTCAACTTATTCTTGATTGTTTTTGCATCTGCCATTACCATTGCTTCAGGATATATTATCAATAACTTTTACGACAGTCAGAAGGATTTAATCAACAGACCCAATAAATCGATGCTGGATCGATTGGTGAGTCAGAAGACTAAGCTTTCGGTTTATTTTACGCTTAATTTTATTGCGGCTCTGATGGCTTTGATTGTTTCCTGGCGTGCTTTTTTGTTCTTTTCGGCTTATATTTTCCTGATTTGGTTTTACTCTCATAAAATAAAGAAGTACCCAATTGTTGGTAATTTGACAGCGGCATTTCTAGCTGTTCTGCCTTTTTTTGCCATTCTTTTGTATTTTTATAATAAGGTTTCGTTTGAAGAAATAGAAGATCATATGAGCCATTTTATGGTGATTTCAGCACATGCGGTTTTCTTATTTTTATTATTACTGATTCGAGAAATGATAAAAGATCTTGAAAATATAAAAGGTGATTTGGTCAACAACTACAGAACCATTCCGATCATTTATAACGAAACGGTTTCTAAACAAATTATTACAGTACTAACGTTTCTAACCGTGATTCCGGTATATATCCTAATCAACATTTACGATGTGGGCTATATGGATATTTACTTTTATGTATGTTTTGCTGTTTTATTATTTTTCCTGATTTATTTATGGAAATCAAATTCTAAAGGACAGTTTTTGCTTTTGCATAATGTATTGAAATTCCTGATTGTTTCTGGCGTTTGCTGTATCGTTTTGATTAATCCTAGCGTTTTATGGCACGGAAAGAACCTGCTTTTACATCCTTAGAGTGATAGCCCACAGGTTGTACGGATTTGACCGGTTTACACTGATTTTTTGTTTGAAATAATTACCACAGAGATACACAAAGGTTGCACAGAGTTGGGCAAAGCTTAAAAACTCCGTGAACCTTTGTGAAATCCTTTGTGCATCTCTGTGGTAAAGCCTGTCTAAAAAAAGCGAATTGTCTGAAAATAGCCCCGATTACTTCACTTAACATTTATTTTCATAGGAGTTCAATGAACTTCGTTTGCAGTGGAAATCCTTTTATTTTTTTCCTTTAAAAAAATAAAAGATTGAAACGAAAAGCGGGACAACATGCCTGAAAAAAAGCCAATTGTACTGCTCCTGCAACCCTAAAAAATAATAGCTATTAATCTAAGAACAATGAACTTAGGATTATTTAGCAAGAATAAACTATCTTTGCACAAATTACAGAATTTATGAACAATAAGGAAGGCAATAATAAAAGAGGTGGTTCTAGGCCAAATAGCTCTAGACCAAACTCTAACAAGCCAAAACCTCCTATGGCGAAGCGCGCCCAAGGGCCAAAAAAAGTGAAACCTGCTGTTAAGGCTGCCGAAGAAGAAAAGGCTGAAAAAATCAAAAAACAGAATCAGGCTCCAAAAAGACAAAAAGCTGCAGACGAAATTCGTTTGAACAAATACATCTCTAATTCTGGTGTTTGTTCGCGTCGTGATGCTGATATATACATTCAGTCCGGAAACGTAAAAGTAAATGGCGTACCGGTTACTGAAATGGGTTATTTAGTAAAATTGAATGATGTTATTAATTTTGATGGTGTTGTTTTGACTCCTGAAAAGAAAGAATACATCTTGTTGAACAAACCTAAAAACTTTACAACTGCTCTTGACGAAGGTCAGGAATACCGTAACGTTCTGGAACTTGTTCGTGGTTCTACAACGGCAAAAATTGCTCCGATTGGCAGAATGGACAAGAATACAACTGGTTTGTTGTTGTTTACTAATGATACGGATATGATTCGTAAATTTACTTTACCGAGTCAGAAATCATCAAAAATTTATCAGGTTTCACTAGATAAAAACCTGAAATTTGAGGATTTAGAAAAAATAAGCAAAGGTTTGGTTCTTGACGGACACAGAGTGTTTGTTGAAGAAGTAAGTTATATTGAGAAAGAAGCAAAAAGCGAAGTGGGTCTTAAGCTGCGTTCATCAAATGTAAAAGTGGTTCGCGCTATATTCGAACACTTTGATTATGATGTTTTACGTATTGACCGTGTATCTTTTGCCGGTTTGACCAAAAAGAATTTACCAAGAGGTAACTGGCGTTTTTTGACAGATCAAGAAATTATCAATTTGAAAAACGTTTAAGAAACATTTCAAAAATTGATTTAAATATAAAATCCTGTTTTACTTTGTAAGATGGGATTTTTTTATTCTAGAAACTGAAAAAGTTGTGTCCGAAAAGGGTAAAAATGGATCTTCCGATGGATTGGTTTTTTTCTTCGACTGATTCGTAACAGGAGAAACCAAGGATAATTTTGATTCCGGGAGGAATACTGTTTAAGATATCTCTTTTTTGATCGTCCAGAAGTAATTTTAGACTGTCTAACAATTGAATATTGTTTTTAAGATAAGAGGCAACTAATAAGGCTGAAAAGTTTAGAATCTCTCTGGCTGTTTCGCTTTTGATGCCGACTTCGTTGGAGATCATTTCAGAAATTCTTCCTTTTTTATTGGTGAAGATTTCCTTCAGTAAAGCATTTCCTTCTAACCGGTAACAATCATCTACTGATAAAATTCGACCGGATGTAAAATCGACTTCCTGATAAAAGGTCGAATCTTCCTGAATTTGCGAAACAATTTCTTTGCAAAAACCCGATTCCTCGGCCCTATTATACAACCCCATTAAAACTGTACCTATCGAAACATCAATTCCCTTTATTAAAAGTGCATCATTTTCAAAATAAAACTTGTTCAACTTTGAAACAACATTAGAAGAAATAAAACGTCTAAGTTCAATTTGTAGGTTTGGAGTCATACTTAAATGGTTTAAATTATTTAAATCTATTCAAAATAACCGATAAAGTGAGGCTTTTTATCGTTTATCAGGATAAAAATATAAAATATTTTAACATTTCCAAAAAATAAGTTAAAAACCAGAGCGAATGATTAACAGTTGTTTAACAAAAAAAACTGCTCGAGTCAATAAACATAACCCTTTCGTAATCAAATCAAAGTTGAATTATTTTTTTGTAAATTTTGTATAAAAACTAAAAAAATAAGAAAAAAGCCAAACAAATGTTATATAATTAAAATAAAAAGTTTCGATATTCCCATGTCACGCTCAAAAATATACCTAGAAAAATAATACAAAACATAAAATTGATAAAACTAGAGGCCAAAAAACCCAGTAATGAGCCAGTAGCTGCTTTTAGTGCCCGTTTGTGATTTTTAGAATCATAAATTATTTCACCAACAAAAGCCCCAACAAAAGGACCTATAATAACACCAAAAGGTATTGGAGCGAGAATACCAACAATTAACCCAATATTTGTGCCCCAAATTCCGTACGAACTTCCTCCAAATTTTTTGGTTCCTTTTGCCGGAATGACATAATCCAGCACCGTAATTATTATTGTGATAGCAAGTGTAATACCCAAAATCCAGTAATTATTCTCGACCGCTTTTGTCATATACAACAATAAAAGGCCCACCCAACAGCTCGATAAGCCTGGCAAAACCGGCAGGAAACTGCCAAAAATACCCACTATCATGCATATAAAACCAAGTAATAACAATAGTAAATCCATATATTTTTTTGTAATTTTGCACCTACAAACTTTTTAGCAAAGCCAGTAAATGCAGAGACTTGTACAAATCGTATTATTTATTTTTTTGATTATTTTAATCACCGAGACTACCTGTGCGCAAGTTAAAAAACTTCCTGTCGACGATCAATTACTTCAGGATAGCATTTATAAAAGTAATAAGAAAAAAGTTCTCAATTTTTCTATGAAAGAATTTGATGCACTTTTCTTTGAATACTTTAATCGTAAAAATGATGAAAATATTATTTTGAGCAGAAAAGAATTTTATTATTACACGGTTCAAATTGCCACTTTTTCAGACCGTTTATCTTCTTTATATCCTGACCAAAAACAAGTTGCAGCACAAAATAAAGAAAAATGGCTTTCAGAAAGCTATGAAGATTATCTGCAATACAAAGCTTCTCAAAAAAAATAATCGTATTTTTATACTCTAATTTGTTCATTCAATTCAACATCATAATCTTGAAGCAGTTTTTCCTTTTTTTAGTCGTCTTATCTTTCAATTCTTGCCAGTATATTGACAAGCAGGTTCCGTCTGAAAAAGAGTTACTTCAAAAAGAATTAAAATCAATCAACTGGAAAGAAGTCGACGAATATCCATCGGTAGCAAATTGCGAAAAAATCGCCGACAAAAAACAACGTCAACAATGCTTTTTTGATGTAATGGCGCAGCTTATTCAGCAAAAACTAGATATAGATACGCTTTCTATATTGTATCCAGAACTCGATACCATTCAGGTAAAAGTAACGGTTTTCCCTAACTCGACCATGAAATTCGAGCCGCAATTTCCTAAAGATTCGGTTGCTTATGACACGATCAAAATTGATAGCATTCTTCATGCTCGTTTAGTAGATTTTCCCAAAATAAATCCCGCCTTAAAGCGCGGACTTCCGGTAAAAACACAATTTATTTTGCCTGTTATTCTTAAAGAAAAAGAATAATTATTTCAGTACAATTAATGGCACGCAGATTTTAAGGATTTAAACAGATTTCCTTTTTACTTTATCCCATTCTGAAGAAGAATGATCTCACGATTAATTCGAAAAAAATTAAGAATACCACGAAAAAATCCGCATCAATCCGTGCTTTCGCAAAGCGAATCCGTGTCATCCGTGTGCCATTTTAGCGTCCCCTAAATAATCCCAAAGTTTTCGGAATTTGGAATTTATTTCCCAAATCTTCTTCCCTTCCATTCATAAGTTCCAAACAAACTATACAAAGCTACAGCTGTGCTAAAAAAAGGATAAAACAAACTACTCAAAATCAAGCTTTTTATGCTGCTTTTACTCAGGAACTGATTTGTTTTATAAAGTAAAATATAGTCGATTATAAACTTAGAAAAAGCAAACAAAACAAAAAACGAATAAGGCCAAATCATTAAAACACAAAACAAAAAACCAATTATAAAACTCAGATTTCCAAAGAAAACAATAAGTCCTAAAACCTTTCCGAAACTACTTTGGTACGAACTTGTTTTCGCCGCCCAACGCACTCTTTGATAAAATAAGGATTTCCAGTTTTCAGTTGGCTTTGTAGTTACTATTGCTTCTTCTGCTTTTAGATAGTGAATTTTATCCGGAAATAAATTGGCCGCTTTTTGCAACAAAAAAACATCATCGCCACTGGCAATTTTATTATTCCCTTCAAATCCGTTTAGTTTTTCAAACAAAGATTTCCTGTAAGCAAAATTGGCTCCGTTGCACATAAAAGCTTTTCTAAGTCCAAAACTTCCTATAGTAGCGCCTTGCAAACTGGTTAAATCTAATTGCTGAAAATGATCCAGAAATGAATTCTCGCATTGATAAGTAACCGCGCCCGCAAGCATCGAAACATCATGGTGCTGAATATAATTATCAAAGACTAAAAGCCAATTTTCAGGCACCAGACAATCCGCATCTGTAGTAATTACCCAATTGGTTTTTACATGTTGCATTGCTGTTGAAATAGCATCTTTTTTAGGTGAATTCGAAGTACGAATAGTATCGATAATCCTAACCTGAAACTTAAAACCTGAAGCCTGAAACTTCTCATCAGAATTATCATCAACCAAAATCACTTCAAACAAATCAGTAGGATAATTTAACTTTGAAAAACTCGATAAAAGATTCGGTAAATTATCTGCTTCATTCCGGAACGGAACTATAATTGTAAAACTCGTTTGCGGTTTTAGATCTGTTTTTTGATAGTTTTTTACTTTGCTAAAACCATAAATAAGTAATGCTATGCCAGCTAAATAAACAATCAAAATTATACTTAGAATAATGGTAATCATAACTTTGGCTTAAAATCATTTTTATAAACAAATGTAGTCTCTATGGGACATTTTGCCGGGTGTTTTTTCTATTATTTCTACCAACATTTAACTCCTAATGGAGTATCTCTTAGAGATTATATGTTGTAAAAAAAATACTCCGCCCCAGAATATTTTGCCCCGTAGGGACTATACAATCTTATTAATTATTTAAGAATTTGATACTTAATTTTTAGGAGAACTTTTAAAATTCAACACATAATAACTGCCTAAAATTACAGGAAAAACTACATTAAGAAACCACATCAACGTGCTTATAAAAACTACAATCCATTCGTTTACGCCCAATTTTTCGAAGAAAAAAATGGCAACACTTCCTTTTACCGCAAAATCCAAAAATTGAAAAGTAGGTAATGATGAAGCTAAAAAATACACTACAGCAATTGTAGAAATAAGTGTAAAATAAGGCAAATCGACATCAAAAGCCAGAAACAAAAAGTAATATTGATGGGAGAAAACCAAATAACGCAAAACTCCTAAAAGAATATTTTTACGATGAATTGGTTTTGGAATTTCATTGATCTTATGTACTAATTTCTCGATCGAATATCCTTTGATTTTTATTTTCTTTAGTGAAAACAAAACAATCAAAAGCAATACAAAACCTCCAAACAAAATGGCAACCGTTTGAGTTGTAATGACCTCATATTTGGCATTGAAATACATTAACCCAAAAAGCCCAAAAACAACAGTTAAAACCATCTGGATTCCGTTACAAATCAAGTTCAGGAAAATCACATTTTTTGCTTCAGATTTCGGATAGAATAATGCTTTTCCTGCGTACTCTCCTACTCCGTTTGGTGTAAAAATTCCTGCCGTAAGTGCCGCCAGAACTTGTTTTGTAGCTTCGCCTAATGAGATTTCATGAATGACTTTGGCAAGATTCTGCCATTTCAAAATCTCGAAATAACGATTCAAAACGCTCAAAAGCAAAATAAACCCAATCCCTAAAACCGATTGATTTTTACGGAACAGTGTAATAAACTTTTGCCAGTCGAGTTTGTCATTGTTCGCCAACTGATTATAAATAAAGTAAAATGCACCACCTACAATCAAAAGTTTGATCAGAAGAACAAGGAATTGCTTAGCTTTGTGAGGAATTGAAATCATGCTGCAAAGTAAAGGAAACTATTGCGAAAAAGCTATTTCACAAAGATTCAC
>Ga0247813_10000735_pt1 | contig 27344 bp, 18 predicted proteins | sample UWRJL169409C1_FD_180719 | JGI IMG/M metagenome (GOLD analysis project Ga0247813, IMG submission 180719) | Plant litter microbial communities from Arlington Agricultural Research Station in Wisconsin, United States - UWRJ-L169-409C-1 | ecosystem: Environmental > Terrestrial > Plant litter >...
AAAAAAATCCCCCCGCTCCCGCACGAATCCTTTCGTGTGGCGTAAAGAGAATCGACAAAGGATAAAAACAGAAAAACCCGCTACTTATACTTTTGATTATGTATATAATTATACAGATCATTTAGGGAATGTACGTGTAAGCTATGCCAAAAAAGGTAATGGAATTGAGATTCTGGAGGAGAATAATTATTATCCTTTTGGTTTAAAACATCAAGGGTATAATAGTGATAATTTACAGCCTGCTTACAAATATAAGTATCAAGGACAAGAGCGTCAGGATGAGCTGGGACTAAATTGGGATAGTTTTAAATGGAGAAATTATATGCCTGATTTAGGACGATTTTTTAATATAGATCCTTTAGCTGAAGATTATCCTTATAATTCTCCTTTTGCATTTCAGGAAAATAAAATAGGTTTAGGAAGAGAATTAGAAGGATTAGAATTAGTTCCACGAAATCCAACGGCTAGTTTTGGTGGATGGTTATCCAGTAAATATGATTCTGCAATTACTTCAATGAAAACAACAGTTTCAAATATTATGAATTCATTATCTGTTGGTAAAACAACCACATCAAAAGATTCATCAAAATCTAATGCCGGAGGAATTGCATTTTCTGACGGCGGAAACAATCAAAATCCAAGCGAACTACCTAAGGGCGGTCGTGAGGCGCTTTGGATTGAATTTGGAGGGTCACTCGAAGTTATGACAACCGTATTAAGTTTTGAAGTTGGAGGCACAAGCTTTGCTAAAGGAAAAGGAACTAACGGCGGTAAACCAAGAACAGAAAATAAAGTAGATGATGGGATAAGTGGTGTGGATAATGCTGCGAATGCTATTAAAACAATTGATGGAGGAACTAAAAAGCAAAATGATGAATCTGAACGTTTGAAGTCAGATACTATTCAAACTCTTCACTATGGAGGTACAGATAATACACTTCAAAAGACAGAGAAATCAGTTAATGGGAAAATTGTAAAAACCGAAAAAAACAATTAAAATGGAAAAGAAAAACATTAGTAAATCCTTCATTTTGTTTTTGTTGTTTGGATTTATGCTTTATTCCTGCAAAAAGGAAAATGAAAAAAGAGGTGTGTTAAAAACATATTTCCCTAAAGATAGACAGATAGTTTTTTCAGGATATACTATTAAAAATGGAGATACTATTTTAAATGGGAAATATATTGTTTGCAAATATAATGGGCAAAAAGTAAAATCAGGTGTGTATAAGAATGGAAGAGGAATAGGCCCTGTTACTTTTTATTTTGATAACGGCAATATTGAGTCTGTTGATAATCGTAATAATGATAAATCTATTGAAACAATTTTTAATTATAGAAATGGTAAAATAGAAAGATATGTATTGTATGAAGATTTTGGGATGTCTGTTTTTATCATTCGATTTGATGAGCAAAGTAATGTAAAAAGTTATGAAGGTTTGCCATTGATAGAAGTTTATCAATATAAAATAGCACATCCAGAAGAATTTAAAATAAATGTTAATCAATATTTAAAAGTTGGAGATACATTAAAACATAATTACTTAATAGCAAATATTCCTAATGCGAAAAGGAGTTTTAAAATAGAAAATCTAGATGTTGATAATTCTAAAGTTAAAAGAATATTTACACAAATACCACCAGTTGGTATTAATGTAAAAGAAATTCTAACTAAAAAAGGAAATAATAGAATAAGAGCTATTGTGAAATATGAATTTAATGACAAAGAAAAAACGGTTATTAAGGATGCTATTTCTTTTGAAGTTAAGGTGAATTAATTGGTATCCTAATCATTGATAAACTAAATAGGAACGTGTGCGAAGTCTGGAGACTTCGCGCTTTCATGAAGACTTTGGAGAGCGGGGGCTTCTCAAATTAAAACCAATTAAATATCACCATAATATGAAAATAATTAATTACAAGTTCAGTTTAATGTTTTTTTTAGCTACATTTTTTTCTTGTTGTACTACAATAAAACCAACAGGGAATATCAATTATGTTCCAAATGAAGAAACTGCAATAAAAATTGCAGAAGCAATATTGATTCCAATTTACGGGAATGAAGTGCTTGATAAAAAACCTTTTACAGCAAGATTGATTAACGGCAAAATTTGGCATGTAGAAGGGACTATCAGTTTAGATGAACTTGGTGGTGTTCCAATAATTGAAATTCAAAAAAGTGATTGTAAGATTTTAAGAATAACACATACAAAATAACCCCGATCGCTCCCCGTGCTGGCGCGAGCATCTTGCTCGTGAATACAAAGATGCATCGACAAAGAATAGAAACAAGAAATCTCCCCGCTCCCGCACGAATCCTTTCGTGTGGCGTAAAGAGAATCGACAAAGGATAAAAACAGAAAAACCCGCTACTTATACTTTTGATTATGTATATAATTATACAGATCATTTAGGGAATGTTGGTGTGAGTTATGCCAAAAAAGGAAATGGAATTGAAATTCTGGAGGAGAATAATTACTATCCCTTTGGGTTAAAACATCAAGGGTATAATGTTGATAATTTGCAGCCTGCTTACAAGGTCAAGTTTGAAGGAAGAGAATTACAAGACGAATTAGGACTTAATGTTTACCCATTTAAATATAGGACTTACGACCCAGCGATAGGAAGATTTTGGTCAATTGATCCAGTTTCTGAAAGTTATGTCTATAACGGAGTTTATAATTTTGCAGAAAACAGAGTTGTTGAATCTATTGACTTGGAAGGGAAAGAATCTTGGTTTGTTCAAGACGGTAGTTTGGCAACTAAAGCAGGACCTTATACATCTCAGGCAAGAAATCAATTAAATTTGTATAGTCCTTCGGAAGTTCAACAAATTAAAGCTCAACGGGCAAATAATACAGGTCCGATGCTTTCTCAAGATAGACTAAGTCCTCAATCAACAAAGGAAAAATCAAGAGAGATTGGCTGAAACGATTCCTGTGAGTAGTAGTACAGCAAGTAAAAATACTTCGAAAACAAGTGTGCGAGAGAAAGTAGTAGGGATAACAAAAGGCGCTTCGGAAGTTGCAGAAAAGACTAGTAAAGCAGGTCAAATAACATCTGTTATTGTTGGTGTTGTTGGTGCACTCACAGGACAACCAGAAGTAGTGGCTGGTGCAATCGTTATGTTCGAAGGTAGTTCTGCAGTAGGTGCAGCTGGTCAAGTATCAAAAACGGTATCTTTAGCAGCTAACGGGAATACACAAGGTGCTACTTTAGAAGCTACTGGAATTATTCTTAGTACTGCTACTGGTAGTTGGGCAAATTCGATACCAGGAACGGATGCTGTCACAAAAGAAGCTGTTAAGACAGCAAGCGAAGCTGCAATTGAAACTGGTAAAACGGAATTACAAAAAGATTTAAATAAAAAATAATAAATGGAAGTAATAGAAAATATATGGGTAGGTATCTTGATGATAATTTTTGGAATTGGAGTTCTTTTTTTTATGTCAAAAAGACCGCCTTCAGATCCATTAATAAGTGTGAATTTTAAAGGTTATGCTGGAGGTATTGCTTTTATATTGTTAGGTATAATATTTATATTAAATAAATTGCATTTATGGTAGATAATCTCTGATAACAATGATCGACAAGGGATAAAAACAAAAAAAACCTGCCTACAAATACAAACATCAGGGCCAGGAGCGTCAGGACGAGCTGGGACTGAATTGGGATAGTTTTAAGTGGCGAAATTACATGCCTGATTTAGGACGATTTTTTAATATCGACCCTTTGGCAGAAAGTTATGCTTATAACTCGCCTTTTGCCTTTCAGGAAAATAAAATGGGAATGGGTAGAGAGTTAGAAGGTTTAGAATTAATTCCAAGAAATCCTACTGCGAGTTTTGGGGGATGGTTCTCTAGTAAATATGACTCTGCTGTTAGTTCTATGCAATCAACCGTTTCAAATATTATGAGTTCTTTATCTGTTGGAAAAACCACGACAAGCTCATCAAAATCTGCAGGAAATAGCTCTGGCGGAATCGCATTTTCTGACGGCGGAAATAATCAAAACCCAAGTGCACTACCTAAAGGAGGCAGAGATGTGCCGTGGATTGATTTTGGAGGTTCGTTAGAAGTTATGACTACGATAGCGGCTTTTGAGTTAAATGTCAATTTTGCACCTATAGGAAAAGGAACAAATGGAGGAAAAGCAACAATTGAAAATAAAGCAGATGATGGAATAACTGCAGTTGATAATAGTATTAATGCAGGGAAAGCTATAAACGATGCCGTGAAAGAAAAAGAGAAAAAGGCACCAAAAGAACAAGATTCAGTTACAGTACTCTCGTATAGTAAGAAAGGTGATTTAACTAATGAAGAACGTAAAGCAAAATAACAGAAATAATGCATAAAAAATTTATAGTAATCGTAACTTCAATTATTATACTTCTTGGATTTACAGTTTTATTCTTTTGTAATAAAAAAGAGAAAACATTTTTTTTAAAAAGTTATAATTCGGACAAAAAAGTAACAGATATTTCGCAGTATGTAATCAGAAATGGGGATACTATTTTGGAAGGTCAATTCACTCAATACAACCAAAAAGGGAATAAAATAGTAGAAGGTAATTTCTTAAATGGTCATATTAATGGGAAGAGTATTTATTACTTTGACAGTGGTATTATAGAATCAGTACATTATAGAAAAAACAGTAAGATTACAGAGGAGAGCGTTTTTAATTATTCAAATGGTGAGGTTAGAAAATACTTGATGTATGATGATTTTGGAATACTCGATTTTTTAATTCGTTTTGATGAATTAGGAAATGTTAAAAGTTATGAAGGTTTGCCAGTAATAGAAATTTATCAATATAAAATAGCTAATAAAGAACAATTTAAAACAAAAATAAATCAATATTTAAAAATTGGAGATACTTTAAAATATCAATATTTGATAGCGAATATACCCAATGCAAAAAGAACTTTTAAGATAGAAAATTTAGATGTTGATAATTCTAAAGCTAAAAGAATACTTACACAAATTCCACCAGTTGGCATTGATGTAAAAGAAATTTTAACTAAAAAAGGAATTAATAGAATACGCGCGATCGTTAAATATGAATTTAATGATAAAGAAAAAACGGTTATTAAGGATACTATTTCTTTTGAAGTTAATGTGAATTAATTGGTATCCTAATCATTGATAAACTAAATAGGAACGTGTGCGAAGTCTGGCTTCGTCAATTTTTGTTTGAAATTTTAAATATTGTAAACATATGAGTTTACTTTTTTATTTATTTGTATACATATATGTTTACTTATTCATCGCAATATAATCAGATGGCGACATCGAAAAGTGTTTCAGAAAATTACGCCCAAAACTCGTTTGCGATTTGTAACCCACCATTTCTGCGATTTCATACATTTTGTAATTCTCGTTTAAAAGCAATTCTGCTGCTCTTTTTAAACGTACGAGATTAATCAATTCATTCGGACTCATATTCGAAATATCTTTAATTTTTCGATATAAAGTCGATCGGCTCATGTTCATGATTTCTGCCAAAGATTCGACGCTTAAATCCTGATCGGTAATGTTTTTGAGGATTTCTTCGTCGAGTTTTTTCAGGAACTTTTCATCTGTTTTATTATGGGCGATACTTTTAATGTGCGAAAGCGGCGAACTCGCATAATAATTCATAATTTGTTTTCGGTTTTCGATTAAATTATTCGACTGAACCTTTAAATAATCCATTGAAAATGGTTTTGCGATATACGCATCAGCACCAACTTCAAGACCGTCAATTTGAGATTTAAGGGAGTTTTTTGCCGTTAATAAAATCACCGGAATATGGCTGGTTTCTAAGTTCGTTTTAATTTTTTTGCACAAAGTAATACCGTCCATAACAGGCATGGAAACGTCGCTAATTACAAGCTGAATATTTTCGTTATGGATGATTTTCAACGCATTTTCACCATTGTCTGCTTTTAGAACAACATAAGAAGAAGCCAATTCAGTTGTAATAAAATTAAGAAGGTCCTCATTGTCTTCAACGACCAGAATCTGCGATTTTTCGTGTTTTATTTCTACCTCAACTTTTTCAGTTTCTTTCAGGTTCTGCTCTTTTTCAACATCGGTATAAAACATAAATTCTTCAGCCTGATGCAAAGGCACGACAAGTTCGAAAATATTTAATTTTGAATCAGCAATCAGTTCTAAGCTTCCGTTGTGCAATTGTGTAAGCGAATGCGCAAGCGAAAGACCAATTCCTGTTCCCGAAGTCGAATCCATATTATCAACCCTGAAAAACGGTTCAAAAATTTTATCTTTTAATTGGAAAGGAATCAAATGTCCATCATTTTTAACGACCAAACTCAGTTTTTTTTCCTCCCTAAAAAGGGTAATCGAAACTTTATCTTTTGAATATTTGATAGCATTACTAATCAAATTGCTCAGGATTTTTTTAAAAGCTTCTTTATCCACAAATGCAAAAATGTCTTTTTCGCCCAATTCCAGTTCAAATTCAATTCCTCTTTCGTCAATTAACTGACTAAAACGCAAATGCAAATTGCGAACCAAAGACGAAATATTAGCTTCGACAAATGTCAGTTTCAGGCCGCCAATTTCAGATTTTCTAAAGTCCAGTAATTCATTTACCAGTTTTAAAAGTCTCGAAGTATTTTTCTTCATTATCGAGAGATTCTGCGGCACTTCTGCAGAAGCATGTTCCATAACAAGAAGCTTTTCTAAAGGACCTTTTATAAGTGTCAAGGGCGTTCTGATTTCATGTGCCACATTGGTAAAAAAGTCAATTTTTGCCTGATAAATTTCTTTTTCTTTTTCGTCGTTAAGATGTTTTATTTTCCGGTTATTTTTAATCTGGGTCAGATTTTGAGAATAACGAATTATGTAATAGAACGAGCTGCAAATCAACAGAAAATAAAAGAAATACGCATAAGAACTTGCCCAAAACGGCGGCAGAATTACAATTTTTAATGCTACCTCTTTACTCCAGACACCAAAACTATTCAGTGATTTTACCTTAAATATATAATCGCCCGGTGCTAGTTCCGTAAAAAAAACTTTATTGTTTCGGCCAAGATAAACCCATTCCGTATTCACATTTTCAAGTTTGTACCAATATTCTGTGAGTTCCGGTGCTGTAAAATTTAAGGATGCAAATTCAAGATTAAATGATGATTGATTGTTATCTAATTCTAGTTCCTGAATATGCGAAATAGACTGTTTTAGGGGTGAATCGTTTTCACTTGCGTCAACATCCTTATTATTAATTTGAAGATTGGTAATAAAGATGGAAGGCGTGTATTTGTTTTTAGTGAAATTCTTCGGATTAAAACTTATCATTCCGTTGAGGTTTCCAAAGTACATATCACCGTTACCATCTTTAAAAGCAGAACTATAATTAAACTGATCGCTCAATAAACCATTTGCCGTTGTATAAATTTTAATGCTTTTACGATCCGGGTTAAACCTGACCAAACCTTTTGATGTTGTAAGCCATAAATTTTTAGCATCATCTTCAACAATCGAATAAACCACATTGCTGGGAAATCCGTTTTTGGTCGTGAATTTTTTAAAAGTTCTTGTTTTCCTGTCAAATAAATTCAAGCCGTTTTCTGTGGCAAACCATAAGTTTTTTTGACTGTCTTCAAAAATAGAATTGATAGAATTATTACTAATGCCGTCCGGATTTTTATAATCATAAGTAAAAACCTCTCTTTTTCTCGTTTTCGGATTATAAAAAAACAAACCATCACGATAACTTCCGGCCCAGGAATTTCCGTCGCTGTCTTCTTTAAAGTTGGTATAATGCGCCGTCTCCGGAAACATTTTCAGGAGCTCAAAATTGTCTTTTCGTTCGTTGTATTGGTAAATTCCCGAAGTGGTGATCACGAGTAATTCCTTCTTTTTGGTTTCATAAAAAGAAAAAATAAAATTGCTGTGCAAGCCCGTCGAAGCGTCATTCGCACTATAATGTTTGATAACTGCACCTGATTTCCGGTCTAAAACATCTAAACCATGCTCAAAAGTTCCTATCCAAATTTTATCTTTTCGCGGCAGCAAAGCATGAATATTATAGTAAGAAATACCGCTTTTGCTTCCGTTTGGCAAATACGAAGTAAATAGTCCTGTTTTAGGATTAAAACGGTTTAAACCTGCGTCTTCGGTTCCAATCCATATATCACCTGCAACATCTTTATGTATTTCTCTTACGGCACTTCCGCTAATGGAATTCTGGTTTTTCTGCGGAAAATATTTTTTAAATTGTGTGTATTGTTTTTGATGATAGTTGATGCCGCCAAAATAAGTCCCAATCCAGATACCGTTTTCCTTATCGATTGTAATTGAATATGCCGCATTGTCTGAAAGCGCATACGGATCGTTGTAATTTTTTTTGAGATTAACGCTGTTTTTAGTTTTAAGATTATAAACATAAATGCCTGATTCGCTTGCAATCCAAAGCTCTTCATTTCCTCTTTTCTTAAACTGCCGCACAAAAACCGGTTCTTTTGTATTGAATTTTAAATCAGTAGTCGTTTTGTTTTTTCGGTTGTAAAGCAAAACCCCATGATCCTGGGTTCCTATCACAATATTATTTTCGTCTAAAGCATAAATAACCGTAATCCTGAAATTGATTTTATCCGAAGGCGGATTCAAAACTATATTTTCAAACGAAAGGCTTTCTTCAGAATAATGATAAATTTTATTTAATGATGAAGCCCAAATTTCACCTTTTGCATCGCGTGTAATTGAAGTGGCCACAAAATATTTATTGGGACTAAAAGTTTTGGTTTCCTTTTTTAACGGAGCATACTTGTATAAAATGTTGCCCGAAATAAACCAGATATTTCCTTTTTCATCATGATTTATATCGTTGATTCTGTCGTTTATGGCTTCGTTTAAAACCGTAAACTGATCTGTTTTTTTATCATATTGATACAAACCTTTATCGCTTCCTACCCAAATTGTGCCTTTGTAGGCGTGCAGCGATTGTATATAATTACTTCCTAAACTGTGTAATGGATCGTTTTGGCTTCTATATGTTTTAAAACGGTATCCGTCAAATCTATTTAATCCGTCTTTGGTACCAAACCACATAAAACCATCTTCATCCTGAATCGAAGTGATAACCGTGTTGTTTGAAAGACCTTCCTCGACCTGAAAATGTTTGAAATAATATTCTTGTGCGTGAATAAAATTTATAGAAAAAAGTAAAAAAAATATAAAAAGAAAGAATTTACGCATTGTTATAATTTTTATGGTAAAAATGAGATTCTGCAAATCGTGTCAATCTTCGTCCAAATGTTGCAATTATTTTATTTTTAGTCAAAATCGATACAATTTGAATCATTTGAGATAGATATTGACACAAATGAATCATTTTATTTTGAATAAAAATCATCTACTTTGGGTTTTTAAATAAATCATATTAATAATTTTTAGGCAAAAAAAATACGGTATCAATAAAATTAAGTTTTAAAAAATAGATCATCAGTAATTATGAGACAAAATGAACTGACTATTATTAAAGAACAATATTAACTATTTTGTTCGATAACCAAAAAATTACATTTTTAAGATGCATTTGTAAAATCAACCACAAGAAAAATGAAACTATCTAAAATCAAAAACCAATGAAAACAAAGTTCAACCACATTTTAAAGAAGAGATATTACCTCTTGTTTTTCTTTAGTTTACTAGTACAGCAATCGTATGCGCAGCAAATTACGATTACGGGAAAAGTGGCTTCTTCAGACGGGCAGCCAATTCCGTTTGCGAATGTCATTATTAAAGATACCAAAACAGGAGCCGTTACAGATTTTGACGGGCGATATAAAATCTCGGCAGCGCCAAATCAAACACTGGTTTTTAGTTCGCAGGGATTTAAAACAATGGAAATTGCGATTAATAACAATACAACTATAGATGCTTCTTTAGCAGAAGATGCAACAAAACTAGATGAAATTGTTGTGGTAGGTTATGGTTCTCAACAGAAAAAAGACCTTACAGGAGCAGTTTCACTCGTAAAAGCAGAAGAAATTCAAAAACGTCAGATTACTACCGTTGCAGACGGACTGCAAGGATTAGTAACCGGGGTTAAAGTTCGTGGCGGCGGACGTCCGGGACAAGAGGCAAATATTGAAATTCGTGGTTTAAAAAATCTTCAGAATACAAATCCATTATACGTAATTGATGGTTTGGTTACCTCTGCAAACAGAGATTTTAACCCAAATGATATCGAAAGCATACAAGTCTTAAAAGATGCATCTGCAGCCGCAATCTACGGTTCAAGAGCTGCAAATGGTGTGATAATCATTACTACTAAAAAAGGAAAAAAAGGTCCGCTTAAAGTGGAAGCTTCTGCAAAAACCAGTTTTACAAGTATGCCAAGATATGATTTAATGGGAACGGAGGAGTTTGCAAAATTAAATAATCAGGCTTATGATAATGCCGGATATACCAGGCAAAATCTTAATATGGCGGTAAATACAGATTGGCAGGACGCCGTTTTTAAAACCGGAATGATTCAGGATTATAATGCCAGCGTTTCTGGAGGCGGAGATAACTCGACGTTTTTTATGTCTGGAAATTATTTTGGAAATGAAGGAACCGTTGTGGGAACTGATTTTGACAGAATTTCATTTCGGGTAAATTCTAGCGGGTCCAAAGGAATTTTCAGCATTGGAGAAAACATAGCGATCAGTAATTCTAAAACAGATGAAATGGCAGGAAACCCAATCATTGATGTATACAGAATGACACCAACAATTCCGCTTTACGACGCTGCAAATCCCGGAGGATATGGTTACGGAAAACAAGGCGTTGCTGATACTTTTGGTACAAATCCATTAGCAATATCTGATTTTGCAAATACCATCAATGAAAACTTTAGGATTAGAGGGAACATCTGGTCAGAATTAAAATTGGCTTCGTGGTTAAAATACCGTTTTAACTTTGGATATGAAACTAGCTTTGACTCATATAAATATTTAAGAAAAGTAGGGAACTGGAGTTTAAATCAGCCTATAGACCCTTCTATTATTGATCAAAATAAAGGAAGATCGGAAACGACATTATTTGAAAATACATTGAATTTCAAAAAGCAATTTGGAAAACATGATTTGACCATTTTAGTTGGACAGACTTTTCAAAAAGACAGATATGAGCAAATTTACGGCACCAAAAGAAATATCCCTATAAACTCAGGAACAGGACAATATTATGAGGTTTTAAATCAGGGCGATTCACCGGTAGTTGGCGGTTATATCAACGAAGCATCACTGGCATCGTATTTAGGAAGATTAGAGTATAATTATGATAATCGCTATTTGTTTAATGCTGTTTTGAGACGTGATGGATCATCAAGATTTAGTGATGAAAATAAATGGGGAAATTTCCCTTCTCTTTCTGCCGGATGGAGAGTAAGCAATGAATCTTTCTTTAAATCTGAATTTATTAAAGATTTGAAATTAAGAGCAAGTTATGGAGAATTAGGTTCAGGTAACATTGGAAATTACGAATACAAAAGTTTCGTCAATAACTTTGGACAAATTGTTTTAGGAACAGGACAGACTTTATATCCTTCTGCAGCTCAGGTAAAATTATCAAATGCACAGCTGCGTTGGGAAAAACTAAAACAAACCAATTTTGGATTAGATCTGGGCGTTTTAAATAATGATTTGCGCCTTACGGCAGATTATTTTATTGCCCGTACCGAAGATGTATTATTTGGTTTCCCGATTTTATTAACAACAGGAAACGACGGAGGAAATCCAATTTCAAACGCAGCAACTGTAGAAAACAAAGGTTTTGAATTAGAATTGGCTTACAGTAAAAAAATCAATGATTTCTCGTTTAACGCTTCTGTCAACTTCACAAAAGTAAATAATAAACTGGTTTCTTTAGGTAACGGACAAAACGAAAACATCGTTGGAAACACAATGACAAGAGCAGGATCTCCTGTAGGAATGTGGTATGTTTTGCAAACAGACGGATTGTTTCAAAATCAGCAGGAAATTAACAACTATAAAAATGCCGACGGAAAAATAATTATGCAAAATGCAGTACCCGGAGATATTCGTTTTAAAGATGTTGATGGAGACGGGCAAATTTCAAGTGATGATAAAGCAATTGTTGGAAGTCCCTGGCCTGAATTTGAAATGGGTTTAAATGCAGGCGCAGAATACAAAGGTTTTGATTTTTCTATGAACTGGATTGCTTCTCATGGTGCTACAGTTTATAACGGATTTAGAAGTGTGGTAGATCGTTTTGATGACAATAGCAATTACAGATCAGGAATACAGCCCTGGACACCTGAAAATCCAAATACTGATTTTCCCAGAATTACAAAAGGTTCAACCTTAAACTCAAGAGGTGATAGTGACCGTTTCTTAGAAAACGGCGATTTTATACGACTTAAATACATTGGTTTTGGTTATAATCTGCCTGAAAGTGTCCTTAATAAATCTGGAATTGCGAGAGCAAGATTAACATTATCAGCACAAAATATCATTACAATAACAAAATACAAAGGCTTAGATCCTGAATTTACAAACGGTAATATTTTTGAAAGAGGTGTTGATAACGGATCTTTCCCAAATCTTAGAACATATTCTTTTGGTGTTGAATTTAGCTTTTAATTAAAAAAAATAGGATAATGAAAAAAATAATAATAACAACGGTAGTTTTTCTAGGCCTCTTTTTTGCATCATCTTGTGAAAATGAGTTGGATCTGAACAGCCCTAATGATATAACAGTAGATCAATATTGGAAAACTGAAAATGATGCACAAGCTGGTGTTAACTCCATTTACGCCATGTTTTATAAAGATGGATTATGGGCAAGATGGATTTATTTTCGTCTGGACCTGACTTCTGATGAAGGATTCAGTAACAGCCCTTGGACAGAATTGGCTGACTGGACAAGATTCAATTACATCAATTATAATTTCTGGGAAGGAAATGCGGTAACATGGAGAGATACTTATAAAGCCGTTTTTAGATGTAATCAGGTTTTGGCAAATGTGCCTAATATCACATTTCAAAATGAAGATGATAAAAAGAAAATTTTGGCACAGGCTAAATTTTTCAGAGCCCTTCATTACTATTACGCCGCAATTATTTGGGAAAACATTCCCTTAGTTCTGGAGCCTTCGACGCCGTCTGATTTGCCGCAGCAAAAAAATGTAACCGAAGTTTGGGCACAAGTTGAAAAAGATTTAAATGAGGCTTTCGCCGATTTGCCAACTTCATGGGCAGGTGACCAAACCGGACGTCCGGATAAAGGTGCAGCAAAAGCTTTCCTTGCAAAAGTATACATGCAGCAACATAAATGGACCGAGGCAAAAGGTGCTTTGGAATATTTGATTACCGGCGCTGGTGCCAAGTACAATTTAGTGGCAAATTACAGAGACAACTTTACAGATGTAAATGAAAACAACACCGAATCAGTATTTGAAATTCAGTTTGGAGATCAAAGAAAGGGAGGAACAGGAGAAGATCAAAATGCTGCAGTTTCAAGTAATCGCAGTCAGTTTTTTGCACCAAGAGGAATTGGGTGGTCAGACGGACAAGCTCGTTTCTGGTTAGTAAATGCCTTTAAACAAGAAAAAAATAAAGACGGAAATTTAGATGCAAGATTAAGATACACTTTGTACTATCCGGATTTACTAGCCGATTTTGGAGACAAAACCTATGACAAAAACTGGGAGTGGGGCAATGATGAAGCCTGGTTTAGAAAAGGAAGCCGTGATTATTACAGAAACAACGAAGATTATTACAGTCAGGTAAATTACAGAGTGGTTCGTTATGCCGACATTTTATTGCGCTACGCCGAAGTTTTGAACGAATTGGGAAATACGCAGGAGGCTTACCAATATGTAGATTTAGTGAGAGCACGTTCAAACATGAACACACTTGCAGCAGCGCATCCTGAAATTGGAAACGATCATGATAAATTTTTAGAAAGATTAAAAACAGAAAGAGTTTTAGAATTAGCAGGAGAGAGTGTTCGCTGGGAGGATTTAAAACGTTGGGGTGATTTAGATTCTCAGGCTTCTGTCGATGAAATTGCACTTCGTGATCCTGATTTTAAGAATTTTACAGTTGGTAAAAATCAAAGATTACCAATTCCTCAGGTTGACGTAGATAATAATCCAAATCTGGATCAGCACCCGGAATATTAAACTATTCATAAGGAAATCAGATAAATGAAATCTGATTTCCTTTTCATAAAAGTACTTTCATTCTTTAAGCAAAATTATAATGAGAAAAATTAAATTGTATCTAACATGTTTGTTAGCAGGAACTTTACTGCTTAGTTGCAACAACAAAAAAAGCAATACCGAAGAAAATAAAACAGAAACAGCCGTAGTCGGAAAAAGAGAAATCTGGACAAAAGAACATGCTAATCAATGGTACGCAGAACAGCCCTGGCTTGTTGGTGCCAATTATTACCCAAGTACTGCTATTAACCAGTTAGAAATGTGGCAGACCGATACTTTTGATCCAAAAAGAATTGATCAGGAATTAGGCTGGGCCGAAGGAATAGGCATGAATGTAATGCGAGTTTATCTTCACGATTTACTGCACCAGCAAGATGACGAAGGACTTTACAAACGCATGGATACTTTTTTAGGAATTGCAGACAAACATCACATCAAAATTTTATTTGTTTTGTTTGATTCCTGCTGGGATCCGTTTCCCGTAGTAGGAAAACAGCGTGCTCCAAAACCGCACACGCACAACTCAGGCTGGGTGCAGAGTCCCGGACAAAAAGTGCTTCAGGATAAAACGCAATATCCTCGTTTAGAGAAATATGTAAGAGAAACTGTTTCAAAATTCAAAGACGACAAACGTATCTTAGGCTGGGATGTCTGGAACGAACCCGATAACATGACAGGACCATCTTACGAAAAAATCGAAATTAAAAACAAAGCCGCTTTGGTTTTACCACTTTTAAAAGATGTTTTTGCATGGGCAAGAGAAAGTAATCCGTCGCAGCCGCTGACATCAGGAGTGTGGGTAGGAGACTGGAGTGATGAAGCGAAGATGCAACCAATGCATAAAATGCAAATCGAACAATCTGATGTAATTACTTTTCACAATTATAATACGCCTCAGGATTTTGAAAAAGTAATCAAACAATTGCAGCGTTACGGAAAACCCTTAATCTGTACAGAATATATGGCACGACCAAATGGAAGCACGTTTGAAGGCTTTTTACCGGTTGCTAAAAAATACAATGTTGGCATGATAAACTGGGGATTGGTCGACGGAAAAACACAAACCAAGTATGCATGGGACAGCTGGACAAAAAAATACGATGCCGAACCAAAAGTGTGGTTTCACGAAGTTTTCCATAACGACGGAACTCCTTACAAAAAAGCAGAAACAGAGTTAATTAAAAAAATGACAACCGAGGCAAATAAGAAGAATTAGCCAATTAGAAATTAGATCATTTTTTGCCACATATTGCACAGATTAAAATGATTTTTCAGCCACGAATTCACATTTTTTTTTTAATCCATATACATAATCATTCGTGAATTCGCTGCTATCTTTTTTTTAAAACTAATCCATTCAATCTGCGAAATATTTGGCAAAAAAAACTTTAGCGTTATGAAAAAAAAAACAATAAAACTGCTCTTTTTTCTACTGGTAATTATGATCGAATTTTCCGCGAAAGCGCAACAACCAGATCCGCCGGGACAAGTTAGAGGCAATGAAAAACCTAAAAACGAAGCTTATTTGTTTGCGCACATGACGCACAGTGATTACGGAAGATTGTATTATTCTGTAAGTCTTGACGGTTTACATTGGGAAAACGTGAATAATGGGAAACGTGTTTTTGAAGATTATAAAGGGCATCCCGATATCTGTAAAGGTCCTGACGGGAAATATTACATAGCCGGAAACACTGGAGATGATGCAAAAACGATCAATATTTGGGTTTCTAGTGATTTAATAACATGGAAAAAACATTCTGATTATACGCCTGATTTAAAAAGCACACCTGATTATGCAAATGCTTTACAGCGAATTGGAGCGCCAAAATTGTATTACGATAAAGATTCGGAAAAGTTCATCATAACCTGGCACACACCTCATCTCGACGGGACAAAAGAAGATCCGGAACGTTATTGGGCAAGCCAGAGAACGTTGTATGTTTTGTCTAAAGATTTAAAAACTTTTGAAGGAACTCCCAAACGTTTGTTCGATTGGGATATGGGAACAATTGACGTTTTCATTCGTAAAGTTGGCGATTCCTATTATGCCATTATAAAAGATGAAACCTATCCAACTTTGTACTGGACAACCGGAAAAACAATCCGAATTGCGAAATCAAAATCGCTTCTGGGACCTTATTCTTTGCCTCAACAATCGATAAGCCCCAATTTTAGAGAAGCGCCAATGCTGATTCCGTCTCCGGATGATAAAATTTGGTACATGTATTACGAACAATATCCAGGGGTATCTTATGGATTATCAATTGCCGATAATCTAAATGGCCCTTGGTTTCAGGCATCAGGTTATACTTTTTTCTCAGATTGGGATAAATATAGTTTTCCTGAGAAAGTGCGTCACGGCTGTATGATTTCTATTTCAAGAAATGAATATGACAGTTTGGTGAAGAAATTCGACAAGAAATAATTATAAATTATAAATTATTAATGGTGATTTGTTAACGTAAAATGTTGAGTTATTTACAATTGACGATTCACAATTAAAAAGATTGGTTTGTTTAAGTTAGTGTTTGTAATTATCAGGCTATAAGGGTGTAGCCTGGTAATTTATTTTTAAGTCGATTTTAACTTGAAGAGAGATTAATAAAAACAATTTGTGCATCTCTGCGGAAATCTTCGTGAAACTCTGTGTTATAACGCTACACGTTCAAATAAAATGCCTTTTTACAGATAAAGAAAAAATATATAAATGAAAAAATACTTAATTCTCTTTTTACTAGCGATTGTTTCAACCGGATACGCGCAACAGGAAACTTTTTCGAATCCTATTTTGCCTTCGGGCGCAGACCCTTACAGCACTTATTATAATGGCAATTATTATTACACTAACACATTGCAGGATCGGTTGGTTCTATGGAAAACAAAAAGTCTGGCCAATCTTAAAAATGCCGAAAGCAAAGTGATTTGGAAAGCACCAAAAGGAACGGACTATTCTGCAGACATTTGGGCTCCTGAATTTCATTTTATCAACGGAAAATGGTATGCTTATTTTGCCGCAGATAATGGCGATAATAATACGCACAGAATGTATGTTTTAGAAAATAAAGCCTCAGATCCGTTTAAGGGAAAATGGAAATTTAAAGGAAAAATAGCGGCGAAAACCGATAAATGGGCAATTGATGGAAATGTTTTTGAATACAAAAAACAGCTTTACATGATTTGGGCCGGGTGGGAAGGAGATACCAATGGACAGCAAAATATCTATATCGCAAAAATGAAAAATCCGCTTGAAATTGAAGGTGACCGGGTTTTGATTTCTTCGCCAACACATAATTGGGAAACTCACGGAACATTGAATGATGCAAGAAATCCGCCTCAGGTAAATGTGAATGAAGGACCACAGTTTTTGCAAAATGGTGATAAAATTTTCATTGTATTTTCTGCCAGCGGTTGTTGGACAGATTTTTATGCTTTAGGATTATTAGCTTTTAAGGGTGCAGATAACTTATTAGATGCATCAGCCTGGAAAAAATCGGCAGAACCGATATTTCAACAATCAGATGCAAATAAAGTATATGCGCCCGGACATAATTCGTTTTTTAAATCTCCAGACGGAAAAGAAGACTGGATTTTATACCACGCCAATTCAAATCCCGGCGAAGGCTGCGGTACTAAAAGATCACCAAGAATGCAAAAAATAAATTGGGATGCAAATGGATTTCCTGTTTTGGGCGAACCTGTAAGTGAGGCTGCTATATTGGAAATTCCATCAAAATAATAACAACATTTTAAATTCATATAAATGAAAAATATTCAAATTGCAGTGGTTCTATTGCTGGCACTTTTTCAATTTAATTGTAAAGATAAAAAAGAAGAAACTTCAAAAAAAACCGTGCAGGAAATTGCAGCAGATTCGATAAAACCGGTTTTAGAAACTAAAAATTTTGACAGTATCATTGATGGTAAAAAAGTTAGTTTGTATTGGATAGAAAACAAAGGAATAAAAGCGGCTTTCACGAATTATGGCGGAAGATTAATCGGACTTTGGGTTGCTGATAAAAACGGTAAACAAACTGATGTAGTTGTAGGAATGAACAGCGCAAAAGGTTTTAAAACTTCGACTGAGCCGTATTTTGGTGCCACAATTGGGAGAGTTGGAAACCGAATTGCAAAAGGACAATTTTCATTGGAAGGAAAAAAATATCACGTTCCTGTAAACAATGGCAAAAATGCTTTGCATGGCGGTAAAAAAGGTTTTCAGGATGTAGTTTGGGATGTCACTAAAACAAATGAAAACACGCTGGTTTTTAGTTATGTTTCGCCAGACGGAGAACAAGGTTTTCCTGGTAATTTAAAGGTAAAAGTCACTTATACAATTGAAGCGAATCAGACCATTAAAATGGAATATGAAGCCACAACTGATAAAACAACTTTGGTAAACCTAACTAATCACGCCTTTTTTAATTTGAATGGAGAAGGAAGCGGCTCGATTTTAAATCATGAATTGCAGATTTATGCAGACCAGTTTACACCTGTTGATGAAGGTTTAATTCCGTCTGGAGAATTAAAATCGGTTAAAAATACGCCGTTTGATTTTACTGCAAAACATACCATTGGCGAAAGAATTGAAACGAAAGATGAGCAGTTAAAATTTGGAAAAGGATACGATCATAATTACGTTTTAAACGGAACAAAGAAAAATAATAGAAATCACGCCGCAACAATTTTGGGAGATAAATCTGGAATTACGCTGGATATTTTTACCGAAGAACCAGGTTTGCAATTTTACAGCGGGAATTTCATGCAGTCTAAAAACACATTTAAATCAGGTTCAAAAGATGATTTCAGAACAGCATTTGCTCTGGAAACTCAACATTTTCCAGACGCGCCAAATCAGCCAAAATTTGCGCCGATTGTTTTAAAACCGGGACAAAAGTATCATACGGTTTCTTATTATCAGTTTTCTGTCAAGTAGCGCATTTTATGTCATTTTTGACAAACTGTTGGTTAATTAAAACAAACCTAAACTCAATCTAAATGAAAAAGAACTTAACCATGATAGCTTCATTATGCATTTTTATTGCCTGTTCGCAGGAAAAAAGCACAGAAAAGCCGGTTCAAAGCGTATCAAAAAATATTTTTGTAGCAGATCCCACTATTTTTTATAATAGCGGAATTTATTATTTATACGGAACCACAACGGGAAATACAGCCAATGGGGAGGGATTTTTGGTGTACACTTCTCCAGATTTAAAAAAATGGAGCGAACCTGTTGGTGCTCAAAATGGCCTTGCTTTAAAAAAAGGAGATTCTTTTGGAGATAAAGGATTTTGGGCACCACAAATTTTAGAATACAACAAGAGGTTTTATATGATTTATACGGCCAATGAAAATATTGCCATTGCGAGTAGTAATAGTCCGCTTGGGCCTTTTAAAAATGAATCTAAAAAGCCAGTTATTGAAACAGGAAACCAAATTGACCCTTTTATTTTTCTCGATGAAGATGGAAAAAAATACCTGTATCACGTGAAATTAACAAATGGAAACCGAATTTTTGTTGCCGAAATAAACGATGATCTTCAAAGTATAAAACCGGAAACGTTAACGGAATGTATTTCAGGAACTCTACTTTGGGAAAACACTCAAAATACAGATTGGCCTGTTACTGAAGGTCCTACAGTTTTAAAACATGCTGGTTTGTATTACCTTATTTATTCTGCAAATGATTTTAGAAATCCGGATTATGCCGTAGGTTATGCAACAAGTAAAAGTCCGCTTGGACCTTGGGAAAAATCAAAAGACAGTCCGATCATTAGCCGTAAAAACACGAATCAAAACGGAATTGGGCATGGTGATGTTTTTTGGGATGAAAACAATAAAATGCATTATGTTTTGCATACGCATTTTAATGAATCTTCCGTTTCTCCAAGAAAAGCAGCGATTATTGATATTTCTTTTGACGGAAATGCCATAAAAGCCAATCCTCAAAGTTTTATTTTTTTGAAAAATTAGACTTATTTTCCTTTCCTGCAAGGTTTCCAAAACTTTGTAGGTATAGTTTAGTGTATGCTAAAAGCATATAACATTTGTGGCGTATTCAAAAAAATAAAAACCTACAAGGTTTTCGAAACCTTGCAGGAGTTTTACAAATTTACTTTTTATTTGGAAATATAAAAAATGAAAACAGGTTTGAAATCAAAGCTGCCACCAGCCAGGAACGCATCCAAAAAAACAAAAAAACAGATTGGTTAGCGCAATTGATACTAGCTAATGTCAAGGTTATAAAAAACGTTGTGGTCAGATTTTGAAGTATTTGAATTAATAATTTCCTATTATAAAACCGGAAAGTGTTCATTTTAATTCAAATTGATAAGTTGAGGACCAAATTCTTCGTAAAAAATATTTTCCTTATTTACGTTTAAATTAATGAGCGCTTCATATTGTGTTTTGATGAACATTTCCGGACCACAGATGTAATATTTTGCCTGGTCTAATAGAATAGAATCCTTGCATTTATGAAGATCTACGCGACCGTGAATAAGTTCGTTGGTAACAGTATGATGAGGTTCTAAAGTATCATAAAAAGTAAAGGTTTCTAACCATTTAGCTTCCTCTTTTAAACTCAAAATCTGATCTTTGAATGCATGAACCGATTCGTTTCTACAACCGTGAATCCAAATTGTTTTTTTATTTTGAATGTTGTTTAAATTAGTTTCAAGCATGCTCAACATCGGCGTAAGCCCAACTCCGCCACTGATTAAAACCAACGGATTTGGAGAATCTTTTTCTAAATGAAATAAACCTGCAGGAGCAGAGATGGAAATATGATCGCCTTCTGATTTTGAATGCAAAGTATTCGAAACGTAACCTGATGGATTTGGTGCAATGCCACTTTCTCTTTTTACCGAAATTCTATAATATTCCGGATTAAAAGCACTTGACAAACTGTATTGTCTTGGCTGCAGAAGTTCTAATTCGGGCACATAAACCTGAACGCTAATAAACTGACCGGGATGATAATTGGTGATTTCTTTTCCGTCTTCGGGATAAAGATAAAAGGATTTTATTTCAGTCGATTCTTCAATAATTTTTTTAATGACAAATTTTCTCCAGCCGTTCCAGCTTCCGGGTTTGGCGCTGTTTTCCTGATACATTTCTTTTTCAATATCAATCATAATTTGCGCAAGCTGATAAAAAGCGACGGTCCAGGCATCAAGAATTTCGTGCGTTGCGGCTTCGCCAACCACTTCGCCAATTGAAGCGATAAGTTGTGTTCCTACTATTTTATATTGTTCGGGCTGAATGTTTAAACTTCGGTGTTTTGTTCCAATTCCTTTTAAAACGCTGATTAAAACACTCGGATTGTCAATATTTTCGGCGTACGCCAAAACGGCATTTGCAAGTGCCGATTTTTGTCTTCCGTTTGCCTGATTTCCCATATTAAACATATTTCGCAACTCAGGGTGATGCGTAAACATTCTTTTGTAAAAATAATTGGTAAGGTCTTCACCGCTCGCTCTTAAAATTGGAATTGTTGCTTTGATCAGCTCTTTTTGATGTGGATTCATTGTGATACTTAGGATTTGATTAGGATTAAATATTTAAATTCTAAAACTTTAAAGTGTTATGGAATTTGATATTTACAAATTTAAAGATCGCATACGGCTTTGTTTTATGACTCAAATCATAAGAAATAAAAAATATGAAATATGTTGAAGTTATTTAGAAAGCGAATAGTTCAGGAAAATTTCTAATGAATACGGGTTTGCGTTAGGGATAGAAGCGGAAATCCTTTTTTTGAGCTTTTTCTGCTTAAAAAAAGATTGGGAGCGAATAGCCCGCCCGGAGGGAACGCCCAAAAACTAAATCCTGATATAAAAAAGTTAACCGCAAATTTTCACAATTTTAAACACAATATAACTGGGTAATTTTTATTCAGGTAGAAATAATTGAAAATTACTTTAAGAATTAAGCCAGTTCTTGAAATTATTAATTTCTTTTTTGCTCAAAATAATGGGTTCAGTATCGGGAACAGGAATGTTGAGGAGCAATTCAATTTTTTGGCTTGAATGTTTTACAATTTCCTGAATATGATGTCTGTTGATAATGTATTTTCTGTTTATCTTAAAAAACAATTTCGGGTTAAGATTATTAATAAGATCTGTAAGACTGCTGTTGTATAAATAGCTGTTTCCTGAATTGGTATGAATGAAAAGGTGTTTTCCGGTCGCAAAAAAATACGGAATTGCAGTATCGTTTATAGAAATTAGTTTGTCTCTGTGACTTACTAAAAAATGACGCTGAATGTTGCTTTGGTTTTCGATTTCGACCAAAGATTCAAGAATTGGATTGGGATTAAAAGTATCGCGAATGTTTTTGTATTTAGAAAGCGCTTCTAATAATTCCTGTTCTTCATAAGGTTTTAAGAGATAATCTATAGTAAAGTGTTTGAAAACTTTTACGGCGTAAGAATCGTAAGCGGTAATAAAAATAACGGGACATGAAACGGTTGCTTCTTCAAAAATGTCAAGACTTTTTCCGTCTCCCAAATGAATATCCATAAAGGCAAGATCGACTGTGTTTTCTTTAAAAAAAGCCACCGCATCCTTTACAGACTTTAAAATAGTAACCTCACTTATGGTGATAATTTGTTGTTGTTCGAGAATTGATTTCAGATAATTTGAAGCGAGGTGTTCATCTTCAATGATGGCAATTTTCATTTCCTTTTTTTTGCAAAGGTAAAAAAAAAGCTCCGTTAAAAACGGAGCTTAATTCAATCTACAAGTTTGGATTATTTAAACGTGCATTCTGGGGGAATGGCAACGTGTAACGCGGGTCATTTTGAATTAATGTATAATCCTGATCAATTACTGTGTGTATAATTGATTTTTGAGTTGTTCTTCTCAAATCAAACCAACGGTGGCCTTCTGCAGCAAACTCACGCTGTCTTTCCTGAGCAATAAAGTTAAGTAGTTCTGTTTGGTTCATTGCATCAATTTCGATGCTAAGCTGATTGAAACCTGTTGCATTGTACCTTTTTTTGATAAAAGTTAACAAAGTAGTTTTTGCTGGAGCTAAATCATTTAACTGAGCTGAAGCTTCTGCTTTTGTCAAATATAATTCAGAGGCTCTGAAAGAACATTTTTGAGCAAGTTCTCCACCTTTTCTAAAAACATAATCACCTCCAAGTTTTTGATAATATATTTTAAAACGTAAATCATTTGCCTGATCGTAAGCATCTAATAAATCTGAAGAAACGTAACCAGCCCCTTTTAAGTTATTATTAAAAACATCTTCAAGTGCTAATATTGATTCAACTCCATCATAAGCTGTTGGTAAAACTGGGGTAGCGTTAAAATCAACTAAAGCATTTTTGTATGTTAATGCGTTGTTTGCAGCTTCTACAGCTTTTGTCCAATCTTTTTGGTATAAGAAAATACGAGATTCCAATGCATAGATAGCAGCTTTAGAAAAACGGTAGTTTAATCCTTTAGCCTGCGTGTCTTTGTTAAGCAATTTTTTAGCTTCTTCTTTATCAGAAAGAATTTGCTCGTAAACTTTAGCAACACTTTCCGGAGTATAAGACTGCTCTAAATCTACTTTTAAAGCTAATGGAACACCTTTGTCAGTAGCTGCTGTAGCAACATTGTAAGGTTTTGCAAATAAGTTCAATAGGTCAAAATAAGAGTAAGCTCTCAATGCATAAGCTTCTCCAATTAATTGATCTTTATCAGCAGAAGCTTCAAGTTTACCTGTTGCATCATTAATAATAACATTTGCATAAAAAATGGTATTGTAAAGAGCATCGTATTGAAAACTTGTTGTAATCTTATCCGGGTTTGTGTCATTCCATGCATAAATGTCTCTGAAATAAGCGAAATCCTGGCTATATTGGTCTAAAATGATTTCATCACCTCTTAAGGTAGTAAGCGATTTATGTTTAGGAAAAGCTTCGTATCCTCTTGTAAGTACACTTCTGTAATCTGTTAATGTTTCAGGGATTACTTTACCAATAGGCTGTACGTCCAGATAATCATCACAGCTAACTGTAGTAATAGCTACGACGAAAAAGAATGCATATTTTAATATATTTTTCATTTTAAATCAGTTTAAAAAGTTAAGTTACATCCTATAGATAGTGATCTAGGAATTGGTTGAGCGTAGATATTCCCGTAAGTTTCAGGATCAAAGTAACCTTTGTAATCAGAACTTACAACAAATAAATTTCTTCCCTCAATACTAAATCTAATATCTTGCATGAACACGCTGTTAGTAGCTTTTTTTGGTAAAGAATATCCTAAACGAACACTGCTTAGTCTCATATAACTCATCTCTTTTACCCATGTGTCAAGTAAAGCATATGAGTCTACTGTATTTGCAGTAGCATACCAGTCATAAGCCATCCATGAATCACCTGTTCCAGAATTTTTACCTACGATACCAGGTAGGTTTGAGCTTGTATTTGTTGGAGAATAGGCATTTAAAATCTGAGTAGAATAGTTTTGTCCACGATCTACTTCAGTTCCACTATAAGGTGGTCTTTCTACAACAGTTTGTTTAATATTAAAAGTAGTAGCGATGGTTAGGTCAAAGTTATGTACTTTAAATGTGTTGATAAAACCTCCTGTAAATTTAGGGTCACGATCTCCTACGTAGGTAAATAGGTCACGTGTTTCTGTTGCTGTTAAGCGCGATTGTGATATTTCTCCAGGAAAAAGATCTACATAAGGGTCATAAAGGGCAAAAAAGGTGTTTGTATTTACGGTTTCTCCATTTTTATTAATAAATAATGGGTATCCATTTTCATCAATTCCTGCTGTTTTTAGGGCGAAAACAGCATTCACAGGATATCCTTCTCTTGAAGGCGTATACGTGTTTTCTCTAATTTGAATACGGTCTACATTACTCTTGTTGTGAGAGAAATTAATGTTTGTAGTCCATGAGAAATTAGGGCGCTCGATATTTTTTGTTGTTAATGCAATCTCATAACCTTTGTTAGACACTTGTGCCCAGTTTAAATTAGAGAATTCAAAACCATTTTCGATAGGAAGAGATTGTAAACCAATCAAATCGCTACTTTTTCTTCCGTAAATATCAGTTACAACGCTTACACGGTTGTTAAACAAACCAAGATCAAAACCAAAGTTGGTGTTGGTTGTTTTTTCCCATCTTAATTTATCATTTGGCGGAGATGAGATAAAAATAGTTGGCTCATTTTGTCCCGGTAATAACACTACATTTTTGTATTCTCCAACAACATAAGGAGATGTGTTTTTGTCGATATTTCCTTGTAAACCATAAGAAGCACGCAATCTTAAAGTAGATAAAAGTGTACTTTCTTTTAAGAAATCTTCTTCAGATACTAACCAAGAACCAGAAAGAGCCCATAATGGTAAGTATTTGTATTTAGGGTCTACACCAAATAAATCAGATCCGTCGTAACGCACACTACCAAAAGCAGTGTATTTTCTGTTGTAAGTATAAGATGCTGTGGCAAAGAATGAAGCAAATGCATTTTCGTTCTCTGTTTTTTGATATGTTCTGTAGTCAGGCTGGTTTGCAATACTTTCGTTAGGGAAAACGATTTGTTTAGTCGTTAAATTTGTTGGATTAAATCCAAAACCTTTAGTTGCGATAGAAGTATTGTAATTTCTTCTTAATTCGCTACCAGCCATTACCTCAACCTCGTGTTTTTGGTTGAAAACGGCACTATAGTTTAACATCGTTTTCCAGTTGTATTGGAAAAAGTCAGTATTTGAATTTTGAATAATTCCACCATCAGGAAGGAAATAAGTAGCCACTCCGCCACTAAATCTTCTTGTTTTTTCTCTTTCTTTTCTAGTATAATACGTTTCTTTATCTGCAAATTTTTCAGAAGCATTGTTGTCAAATTGAAGACCTACCTGAGTAGTTGCTTTGAAGTTTTTAGTAATGTTATAATCAATATCAAGTATCGCTTTTACAGCTCTGTTTTTTAATTCGTAAGATGTATTTTCTCTCTCTTCAAGGAAGTTAAAAGGAACATATACAGAATTATTTCCATATCCTGCAATATCCTTATCGTAGTTATAACTACCGTCAGCATTTCTAGGCGTTAAATAAGGGTTTACAGTTCTTGAATAGTTTCCAGGATTTGTAAAACCATCTGTATCTGTTACGTACGATTTTGTGGTACTTTGAGAACCAAAAATACTAACACCAACACGTAATTTATCACTTACTTCAAAGTTGTTTTTTAAGGTAAGGTTGTATCTGTCAAATCCAGTACCAATTGTAGTTCCTTCTTCATTATAAGCTCCAAGAGAGAAGTAGTAATCCGATTTTTCTCCACCACCTGATACACTCACACCATATTGCTTATTAACTGCATCCTGATACAACAAGTTGCCCCAGTTCGTATTGTTGTTTCTTAAAGCATTGATTGCATTTTGAGAATCTGTACTTAAAGCAGAAAAACCTCCGGCTCTGTAAGCTGCTAATTCATTAGCACCGTTTAAAATACGGGAAATTTGTCCGCCTGTATCTCTGTAAGTTAAATTTTCATCAGCAGCCATTCCTAATTCAAAATCAACTTTTTGAGAAGAATCCATTAAGTTTAACTTAGAAAAATTAGGTCTTTGAGTAAGGAAAGTATTCGTAGTAAAGTTTACTCTCATATTTCCTTTTTTACCTTTTTTGGTAGTCACGACGATAACTCCGTTTGCAGCTCTTGCTCCGTAGATTGCAGTTGCAGAAGCATCTTTTAAGATTGTAATATCCTTAATATCTTCAGGGTTTAATCCTGCGATAGAAAAGTTTGTCAATTGATCGATGTTGTCTTTATCGTAATTTTGTGGAACATCATTTCCTTCTAAAGGCAAACCATCTAAAACCCATAACGGATCTTGTGGACCAGAAAGCGAAGCTGTACCACGAATCCTCACTTTCGCGATAGTACCAGGCGCACCTGTATTTTGAGTTACAGCAACACCCGTAACCTGACCAATTAATAACTGATCAATACTGGCAACACCCGCTTGCTGAATGTCGATCATGTTTGCTTTACCAACAGCAGAAGTTAATTTTCTTGTCTCGATTTTTTGGTAACCTGTCACAACAACCTCTTTCAATTCTGCAGTTTCAGATTTTAAAGTAACATTGTACGTTTTTTGGTTTGTAACTTCAAGTGAAGTTGACTCGTAACCAATATAAGTTACCCTCAA
>Ga0247813_10000736_pt1 | contig 27324 bp, 21 predicted proteins | sample UWRJL169409C1_FD_180719 | JGI IMG/M metagenome (GOLD analysis project Ga0247813, IMG submission 180719) | Plant litter microbial communities from Arlington Agricultural Research Station in Wisconsin, United States - UWRJ-L169-409C-1 | ecosystem: Environmental > Terrestrial > Plant litter >...
ACTCCGACCCCGCGCTCGAGTACGAAGAGTCGCGGAACAAGGCCGCGGCCGCCGTCCGCGCGGTCCAGGTCGCGAGCCGTCTGCGAGCCCGCCCGTGACCGGCCAGCGCGGTCAGAGCGGCCCTGACAGCTCTGCCAGCACTGACAGCCCTGACAGCACTGCCGCACGCCGCACGACGCCGCGACGGACCGTGGTGATGACGCTCCTGCTGCTCGGCGGGCTCAGCCTGCTGAGCGCCGTGCCCACGTGGCTCTCGACCACCGCATCGACCGCGCTCGATGCCTCAGTCGACGTCACGGTCTCGGGGACGACAGCCGCGCCGGGGGTGAGCGCCGCAGCCCTCGTGGTCGTCGCGGCGGCCCTGTCCCTCGGGCTCGTGGGCCGCGCGGCCCGGTGGGTCTCGCTGCTCGTCGTGGCTCTCGGTGGCGCGGTCATCGGCGGCTCGGCGCTGTCCTTCGTCCTGTCCCCGGACGCCGCAGCCCGCTCCGGGGTCGCCGAGGCGACAGGCGTGGCCAGGTCAGGCTCGGCGGTCGACATCTCGGTCGCCCCCTACGTCACCGTCGTCCTCGGCGCTGTCGTGGTGGTCGTCGCAGCCTGGGCGGCCTTCGCCCCGGTCGACTGGGGCAAGCGGTCCCGCCGCTACGACGCCCCGTCGGCTCCGCACGGCAGCGGTCCGCAGGCTGCTCGACCAGGGGAGAAGAGCACCCAGGTCGCACCCGGCCGTGCCTCAGGTGCCGCAGGCACCGCGACGACCCCGGCTGCCACCGATGCCCCAGGATCCCCCGTAGAGGACCAGACGACGTCTCCTGGGGCCTCCACCGCACCGGACCTCGACGAGCGCGACACCTGGGACTCGCTCACCCAGGGTGACGACCCCACCTGACCTCACAGCTCTCCCTCCGACCCGCGCAGACGCCCCAGGACGTGCCAGACACGGCCGACAGACGCTCCGTGGCCACCTCGAGCACCAGCAGTGGTTAGGCTGGGACCACATTTTCGTGAAAGGCAGTTCCATGGCTGACAGCTCAGTGAAGCGTGACGACACCTACCTCCCGCCGTCCGCGCCCCCGACCAACCACGGTCACACCACCGCGGCGTGGTTCACCACGATCGTCGTGGTGCTCGGCGCCGCGGTCGCCGGGGTCGCGATGTGCTTCGCGCTCGTCTGGCTCGTGATCGTCGGGGCGGTCATCGTCGTCGCCGGTCTCGTGGGCGGCAAGCTCCTCTCGGTCGCCGGGCACGGACAGCCGGCTGCTGCTGGTCGCGGCGCCTCGCGCTCCTGACCCTTCGGGACGGTCACCCGTCTCACATGCGTGACGCCGGTCGGTGGACCCGCACGGCGGCTCTACGATGGCTGTGCAGGTGCCTCGACGGCGCGGACGACCCGCGCCAGAGGTGTCCCTGCTCGGTGCGGGTCCATGCTGCTGGGGAGAAGAGACGTCATGACGGTGCTCGACGACATCATCGCCGGGGTGCGTGAAGACCTTGCCGTGCGCGAGGCGGCCACCCCGCTCGCTGTGCTCAAGGAGAAGGCCCAGCGCCAGACGAACGCCCTCGAGTGCGTCAGCCGCCTGAGCGGCGAGGACGCTGTCGCGGTCATCGCCGAGGTCAAGCGCTCGAGCCCGAGCAAGGGTTCGCTGGCCTCGATCGACGACCCTGCGGCGCTGGCCCGCGAGTACGAGAAGGGCGGCGCCTCGGTCATCTCAGTCCTCACAGAGGAACGGCGGTTCAAGGGCAGCCTGGCGGACCTGCGCGCTGTCCGCGCAGCCGTCGACATCCCCGTGCTCCGCAAGGACTTCGTGGTCACGCCCTACCAGGTGTGGGAGGCGCGGGCCTACGGCGCCGACCTCGTGCTGCTCATCGTCGCGGCCCTCGAGCAGACTGTCCTCGAGTCGCTCCTCGACCGTGTGCACTCGCTCGGCATGACGGCGCTCGTCGAGGTCCACACCGTCGACGAGGTGACCCGCGCGGTCGACGCCGGCGCACGCCTCGTCGGTGTCAACGCCCGCAACCTCAAGACCCTCGAGGTCGACCGCACGACCTTCGCCAGGCTCGCACCCGCGATCCCCGAGGGTGTCGTCCGCATCGCCGAGTCGGGTGTCCGCGGACCGCACGACGTCATGGACTACGCCCGCTCGGGTGCGCACGCCGTCCTCGTCGGCGAGGCCCTCGTCACGGGGGAGTCGCCGCGCTCCTCGGTCGCCGACCTCGTCGCCGCAGGCTCGCACCCGTCGCTGCGCGCTGTCCGCCACTAGAACCTGCTCCGGTCCCGCCCGCGCGTCTGCGCGGGCGCAGGACCCCCCTCACCGACATCCGCCCCGTGCGCGGCGACGAGCCCTGCTCGCCGTGGCGCCGGGGCGCTCAGCATCCCTCAGGAGGCCATCTCGTGCCCGAGTCCCTGCAGAACCTTCAAGGCCCGTACTTCGGTGAGTTCGGCGGCCGCTACGTCCCCGAGGCGCTCGTCGCCGCACTCGACGAGCTCGACGTCGCCTACCAGGCCGCCGTCGCCGACCCCGTCTTCCAGTCCCAGCTCGCCGAGCTGCACCGCTCCTACAGCGGCCGCCCGAGCATCATCACCGAGGTCCCGCGCTTCGCGGAGCACGCCGGTGGTGCCCGGGTCATCCTCAAGCGCGAAGACCTCAACCACACGGGCTCGCACAAGATCAACAACGTGCTCGGCCAGGCGCTGCTCACCAAGCGGATCGGCAAGAAGCGTGTCATCGCCGAGACCGGCGCCGGCCAGCACGGCGTGGCCACAGCGACCGCCGCGGCACTGTTCGACCTCGAGTGCGTCGTCTACATGGGCGAAGAAGACACCCAGCGCCAGGCGCTCAACGTCGCCCGGATGCGCCTGCTCGGCGCCGAGGTCATCCCGGTGACCACGGGCTCGCGCACCCTCAAGGACGCGATCAACGAGGCCATGCGCGACTGGGTCACCAACGTCGACACGACCAACTACGTCTTCGGCACGGCCGCTGGCCCCCACCCGTTCCCGGCCATGGTCCGCGACTTCCAGCGGATCATCGGCGTCGAGGCACGCCAGCAGGTCCTCGACCTCGTCGGTCGCCTCCCTGACGTGGTGGCCGCGTGCGTCGGCGGCGGGTCCAACGCGATCGGGATCTTCGACGCCTTCCTGGACGACGAGTCGGTGCGTCTGGTCGGCCTCGAGGCCGGCGGCGACGGCGTCGAGACAGGTCGCCACGCCTCGAGCATCACCGGCGGCGCGACGGGTGTGCTCCACGGTGCGCGCTCCTACCTGCTGCAGGACGAGGACGGCCAGACGAAGGACAGTCACTCGATCTCGGCGGGCCTGGACTACCCGGGCGTCGGCCCGCAGCACTCCTTCCTGTCGAGCATCGGCCGGGCCGAGTACCAGCCCGTCACCGACACCGACGCCATGGAGGCGCTGCGTCTGCTGTGCCGCACCGAGGGCATCATCCCGGCCATCGAGTCGGCCCACGCTCTCGCCGGCGCGATCCGCCTCGGCAAGGAGGCTGCGGCCGCCGGCCGCACGGACGAGGTCATCCTCGTGAACCTCTCCGGGCGCGGGGACAAGGACGTCGCGACAGCGGCGCGCTGGTTCGAGCTGGTCGACGCGGACGCCGACCTCGGCGCAGAAGGGGCAGACGCGTGAGCGCCACCGAACGTCGTATCGACGAGCTCAAGGCCCAGGGGAGGGCGGCCCTCGTCGGCTACCTGCCTGTCGGCTTCCCGACGGTCGACCAGTCGATCGAGGCCGCACGCGCCCTCGTCGAGGCCGGGGCCGACATCGTCGAGCTCGGCATCCCGTACAGCGACCCCGTGATGGACGGGGCGATCATCCAGCAGGCCGTCGACCAGGCGCTGAGCTCGGGCGCCCGCGTGCGCGACGTGTTCAGGGTCGTCGAGGCCATCTCCGACCTGGGTGCGCCCGTGCTGGTCATGACGTACTTCAACCCTGTCCTGCGCTACGGCGTCGACGCCTTCGCGCGCGACCTCGCGGCAGCGGGTGGCAGCGGCCTGATCACGCCGGACCTCATCCCCGACGAGGGCTCGGAGTGGATCGAGGCCGCGGACTCCCGCGACCTCGACAAGGTGTTCCTCGTCGCCCCGAGCTCGACCCCGGAGCGCCTCGAGATGACCGCCAAGGCCTCGCGCGGCTTCGTCTACGCAGCCTCGACCATGGGTGTCACGGGGGAGCGGGCGACTGTCGGGACGCGCGCTGAAGAGCTCGTCGCGGCGACCCGCGCCGCAGGAGCGTCCCGCGTCTGCGTCGGCCTCGGGGTGTCTCGCCCCGAGCAGGCCGCCGAGGTCGGCCGCTACGCGGACGGCGTCATCGTCGGTTCCGCCTTCGTCAAGCCTCTGCTCGGCGACACCCCCTTCGCCGACAGGGTGGCGAGCATGCAGTCGGTCGTCTCCGGTCTCGCCACCGGTGTGCGCTCGGCCCGCTCTGGTGCGGCCGCGTCATGACCGGCGTCCTCGCCCAGGGGGTCGTGCTCGCCTCGATCCCCAGCCCGAGCACCGGGGTCTGGCACCTCGGTCCGCTCCCGCTGCGCGCCTACGCCTTCGCGATCCTCGCCGGCATCTTCGTCGCCGCCTGGATGACCGGGAAGCGCTGGGAGGCCCGCGGCGGCTCGATCGACGACATGTACACGATCGTCTACTGGGCCGTCCCCTTCGGGATCATCGGTGGACGGATCTACCACGTCATCAGCTCGCCTGACGCATACTTCGGCGAGGGCGGTGACCCGCTCAAGGCCTTCGCGATCTGGGAGGGCGGCCTCGGCATCTGGGGCGCGATCGCCTTCGGTGCCGTCGGTGCCTACATCGGGTGCCGCCGGACGGGGGTGCGGTTCAGCTCCTTCGCGGACGCCGTCGCCCCGGGCCTGCTCGTCGCGCAGGCGATCGGCCGCCTCGGCAACTGGTTCAACCAGGAGCTCTTCGGCGGTCCGACGACCCTGCCCTGGGGCCTCGAGATCAGCCCGGACCGTCTCCCCGCAGGCTACGAGGTCGGCACGCTCTTCCACCCCACCTTCCTCTACGAGCTGCTGTGGAACCTCGCCGCCGCGGCGCTGCTCGTGTTCCTGGACAGGCGGTTCAGGCTCGGTCACGGACGCGTATTCTGGTTGTACGTCGTCTTCTACACGGTCGGCCGACTCTGGATCGAGCTGCTGCGGATCGACCCCGCAGAGCAGGTCTTCGGCCTCCGCCTCAACGTCTGGACCTCGATCCTCGTGGGTCTGGCCGGTGTCGCGGCCTTCGTGGTGCAGGGACGCCGGCACGCCGGACGCGAAGACTCGGTCTTCGTGGACGGGGACCGCCAGGTCCCCGCGCCGGTCGGAGCAGGCGCGAGTGCAGCAGGAGACGAAGCCGTCGTGACCGACCACCCCACCGGCCACGACGACCCGACGGACACCGTCGAAGAAGGTCAAGACCAGCCCAAGTTGTGACCCAGGTCACAGAGGTTGGTAACGTCGTCGAAACACGAGCGACGTAGTGTCGTAATGTTTGGGCCGACGACGTCCCGCAACCCCCCAAGTCAAGTCAAGTCTGCGTCAAGCAGGCTCCCCGTGAGGACGGTGTCGATGACCACGCCGCTGCACAGCGCAACCAGCTCCGCGATGTCCGCGGCGCCCGCCGCCCAAGGCCTGTACGACCCCCGGGCCGAGCACGACGCGTGCGGTGTCGCCTTCGTCGCGACGCTGCGTGGTACCCCCGGCCGCGACATCGTCGACGCCGGTCTGACCGCACTGCTCAACCTCGACCACCGCGGCGCCGTCGGCGCCGAGGAGAACAGCGGAGACGGCGCAGGGATCCTCACCCAGATCCCCGACGCCTTCATCCGAGACGTCGTCGCCGTCGACCTGCCCCCTGTCGGCAGCTACGCGATCGGCATGGCCTTCCTCCCGCAGGACGCCGCCGAGGCGGCCGAGGTGGTCGGGGCCGTCGAGCTCATCGCAGCACAGGAGCGCCTCGAGGTGCTCGCCTGGCGCGACGTCCCCGTGACGGCCGACCTCGTCGGCCCGAGCGCCCGGGCCTCGATGCCCACCTTCCGTCAGCTCGTGGTCGCCGACCCCGAGCGGAAGCTGTCCGGCATCGAGCTCGACCGCCGCACCTACAGGCTGCGCAAGCGCTCGGAGAACGAGCTCGGGCTCTTCTTCGCCTCGCTCTCCGCACGCACCCTCACCTACAAGGGGATGCTCACGACGGCTCAGCTCGAGCCGTTCTTCCCCGACCTGTCGGACCCGCGCTACGCCTCCGAGCTCGCGCTCGTGCACTCGCGGTTCTCGACCAACACCTTCCCGTCCTGGCCGCTCGCGCAGCCGTTCCGGATGATCGCGCACAACGGTGAGATCAACACCGTCCGCGGCAACCGCAACTGGATGGCCGCACGCCAGGGCAAGCTCGCGAGCGAGCACCTCGGCGACCTCGCCCCGCTGCTGCCGGTGTGCTCCGACGGCGCGAGCGACTCGGCGTCCTTCGACGAGGTCCTCGAGCTGCTGCACCTCGGCGGACGCTCGCTGCCGCACGCCGTGCTCATGATGGTGCCCGAGGCGTGGGAGAACCACGCCGAGATGTCGCCCGAGCGCCGTGCCTTCTACGAGTTCCACGCCAACCTCATCGAGGCGTGGGACGGCCCGGCCTGCCTCAACTTCACCGACGGCACGCTGATCGGGGCGGTCCTGGACCGCAACGGTCTGCGCCCGGGTCGCTTCTGGGTGACCGAAGACGGCCTCGTCGTCCTCGCGAGCGAGGCCGGCGTCCTCGACATCGACCCCGCGACTGTCGTGCAGAAGGGGCGTCTCGAGCCCGGCCGCATGTTCCTCGTGGACACCGCCGCAGGCCGGATCGTCCCCGACGACGAGATCAAGTCCCAGCTCGCCGCACAGCGCCCGTACAAGCAGTGGGTCGAGGAGAACTCCGTGTTCCTCGACGCTCTGCCCGACCGCGAGCACGTGGTGCACAGCCCGGCCTCGGTCCAGCGTCGCCAGCGCGCCTTCGGGTACACCGAGGAAGAGGTCAAGATCCTCCTCACCCCGATGGCCAACACGGCCGCCGAGCCCCTCGGCGCCATGGGCACGGACACCCCGATCGCCGTGCTGTCCTCGCGCCCGCGCCTGCTCTTCGACTACTTCACGCAGATGTTCGCCCAGGTGACGAACCCGCCGCTCGACGCCATCCGCGAAGAGCTGGTCACGTCGATCGGCGGGGCGATCGGACCTGAGCCGAACCTGCTCTCCGACACCGCCGAGCACGCCCGCAAGGTCGTGCTCTCCTTCCCGGTCATCGACAACGACGACCTGGCGAAGATCATCAACATCCACAAGGCGCCCTCTCTCGGCGGCACCTTCGACGCGACGACCATCCGTGGTCTGTTCCGTGTCGACGGCGGCGGCGAGGGCCTGCGCGACAGGCTCGAGGAGATCTTCGACGAGGTCGACCTGGCAGTCGCCCAGGGCACGAGCTTCATCGTGCTCTCGGACCGCGACTCCTACCAGGACTACGCCCCGATCCCGTCGCTGCTGCTCGTGAGCGCCGTCCACCACCACCTCCTGCGCAAGCACACCCGCACCCAGGTGTCTCTCATCGTCGAGGCCGGGGACGTCCGCGAGGTGCACCACACCGCGCTGCTCATCGGCTACGGCGCGGCTGCGGTCAACCCGTACCTCGCGATGGAGACGGTCGAGGACCTCGCGAAGTCGGGTTACCTCGACGTCACGCCCGACAAGGCCGTGAAGAACCTCATCAAGGCGCTCGGCAAGGGCGTCCTCAAGGTGATGAGCAAGATGGGCATCTCGACGATGTCCTCCTACCGCGGTGCGCAGGTCTTCGAGGCCCTCGGTCTCTCGCACGAGCTCATCGGCGACTACTTCACGGGGACCACGAGCCGCCTCGGCGGCATCGGCCTCGACGTCATCGCGGCCGAGGTCGCGGCCCGTCACACCGAGGCGTACCCGTCCTCCGGCAACTTCCAGGCGCACCAGCGCCTGGCTGTCGGCGGCGAGTACCAGTGGCGCCGTGACGGCGAAGAGCACCTCTTCGACCCCGAGACGGTCTTCCGTCTGCAGCACTCGACGCGGACCCGTCAGTTCGACGTGTTCCGCGAGTACACGCAGCGGGTCGACGACCAGACGGCGCGCCTCATGACGCTGCGCGGCCTGCTCCAGTTCTCGGGCGACCGCACCCCCGTGCCCCTCGACGAGGTCGAGCCGGTCTCGGAGATCGTCAAGCGTTTCAACACCGGTGCGATGTCCTACGGGTCCATCTCGCAAGAGGCCCACGAGACCCTCGCGATCGCGATGAACCGTCTCGGCGCTCGCTCCAACACGGGGGAGGGCGGCGAAGACTCCGAGCGACTCCACGACCCCGAGCGCCGCAGCAAGGTCAAGCAGATCGCGTCGGGCCGCTTCGGTGTCACCTCCGAGTACCTGACCTTCGCCGACGACATCCAGATCAAGCTCGCCCAGGGTGCCAAGCCCGGCGAGGGCGGTCAGCTGCCCGGTCACAAGGTCTACCCGTGGGTCGCCAAGACGCGTCACTCGACACCCGGCGTCGGGCTCATCTCGCCGCCGCCGCACCACGACATCTACTCGATCGAGGACCTCGCCCAGCTGATCCACGACGCGAAGAACGCCAACCCCTCGGCCCGCATCCACGTGAAGCTGGTCTCGGAGTTCGGTGTCGGGACCGTGGCGACGGGTGTCTCCAAGGCGCACGCCGACGTGGTCCTCATCTCCGGCCACGACGGCGGGACGGGCGCGAGCCCGCTCACCTCGCTCAAGCACGCCGGGACCCCGTGGGAGATCGGCCTGGCCGAGACCCAGCAGACCCTCGTGCTCAACAACCTCCGCGACCGCATCGTCGTGCAGGTCGACGGCCAGATGAAGACCGGGCGCGACGTGATCATCGGCGCGCTGCTCGGCGCCGAGGAGTTCGGCTTCGCGACGGCTCCGATGGTCGTGTCGGGGTGCATCATGATGCGCGTCTGCCACCTCGACACCTGCCCCGTCGGTGTCGCCACGCAGAACCCCGAGCTGCGCAAGCGCTTCACGGGGAGCCCGGAGTTCGTCGTGAACTTCTTCGAGTTCATCGCCGAGGAGGTCCGCGAGCACCTCGCGGCCCTCGGCTTCAGGACCCTCGAAGAGGCCGTCGGCCAGGTCCAGGCTCTCGACACCCGCAAGGCCGTCGACCACTGGAAGGCGCAGGGTCTCGACCTCGCGCCCGTGCTCGCCGTGCCCCAGCCCGTCGAGGGCTCGTCGCTGCGCAACACCACGACCCAGGACCACGGGCTCGCCCGGGCCCTGGACAACCAGCTCATCGCCTCGGCCGCTGCGGCCCTCGAGGACGGCACGCCGGTCTCGATCGACGTCCCGGTGCGCAACGTCAACCGGACTGTCGGCACCATGCTCGGCCACGAGGTGACCAAGCGCTACGGTGGCGACGGTCTGCCCGACGACACGATCGACGTGACCCTCACGGGGTCCGCGGGTCAGTCTCTCGGCGCCTTCCTGCCGCGCGGCATCACGCTGCGCCTCTTCGGAGACGCGAACGACTACGTCGGCAAGGGCCTCTCGGGCGGACGCATCGTCGTGCGCCCGGACCGCTCAGCCGTGCTGACGGGCGCGAGCAACGTCATCGCCGGCAACGTCATCGGCTACGGGGCCACCGGCGGGGAGATCTTCCTGCGCGGCCTCGTGGGCGAGCGCTTCGGTGTCCGCAACTCGGGCGCCACGCTGGTCGTCGAGGGCGTGGGCGACCACGGCTGCGAGTACATGACCGGTGGCACCGTGCTCGTCCTGGGCAACACCGGGCGCAACTTCGGCGCCGGGATGTCGGGCGGTACCGCCTACGTCCTGGACCTGCGCGAAGAAGCCCTCAACACCGTCGCGGCGACGACAGGCGAGCTCACGCTCTCCGGTCTCGACGACGACGACCTGGTCCTCGTCGAAGGTCTGCTCCGCCGCCATGCGGAGGAGACCGGCTCGCGGGTCGCCGAGGCACTGCTCGCCGACCTGCCCACCTCGCTCGCGCGCTTCACCAAGGTGCTGCCGACCGAGTACGCACGTATCCGCACCGCCCTCGCGAAGGCCGACGCCGACAGCGTCGACCTGAGCGTCCCCGGTGCCTGGGAAGAGATCTTGGAGGTGGCTCGTGGCTGACCCACGTGGATTCCTGAAGGTCCGGGAGCGCGAGCTCCCGGCCTACCGGCCGGTGCCGGTGCGACTGATGGACTGGCGCGAGGTGCACGAGCACCGCGCGGAGGACTCGGCGATCGTCAAGGTGCAGGCCGGGCGCTGCATGGACTGCGGCATCCCCTTCTGCCACCAGGGCTGCCCGCTCGGGAACCTCATCCCGGACTGGAACGACCTCGTCTGGCGGGACCAGTGGGAGGACGCGATCGACAGGCTGCACGCCACGAACAACTTCCCCGAGTTCACCGGTCGTGTGTGCCCTGCGCCGTGCGAGTCGAGCTGTGTGCTCGGCATCAACCAGCCCGCGGTGACCATCAAGAACGTCGAGGTCTCGATCATCGACGAGGCCTTCGCCCGCGGTTACGTCGTCCCGCAGATCCCGCAGCGCCTCACCGGCAAGACCGTCGCGGTCGTCGGCTCGGGCCCCGCCGGGCTCGCAGCAGCCCAGCAGCTCACGCGTGCCGGGCACACCGTCGCGGTGTACGAGCGCGACGCCACCATCGGTGGCCTGCTGCGCTACGGCATCCCCGACTTCAAGCTCGAGAAGACCCACATCGACCGCCGTCTGGCGCAGATGGAGGCCGAGGGCACCCGCTTCAGGCCCGGGGTCGAGATCGGCGTGGACATCACCTGGGACGAGCTCCGCTCGCGCTTCGACGCCGTCGTGCTCGCGACAGGGGCCACGGTCCCGCGCGAGCTGCCGATCCCCGGCAACGACCTCGAGGGCGTGCACTACGCCATGGAGTTCCTGCCGCAGGCCAACGCCGTCGTCGCAGGGGAGACCGTCGAGGACCAGATCCTCGCGACAGGCAAGCACGTCGTGGTCATCGGAGGCGGTGACACCGGCTCGGACTGCATCGGTACCTCGCTGCGTCAGGGCGCTGCCTCGGTGACGACCCTGGCGATCGGCAAGAAGCCGCCGACGTCGCGCCCCGAGAACCAGCCGTGGCCGACCGACCCGCTGCTCTTCGAGGTCTCGAGCTCGCACGCCGAGGGTGGAGAGCGCGACTACCTCGCCTCGACCGTCGAGCTGATCGGCGACGAGCACGGCCACGTGACAGGGCTCAAGGTCGCCACGACCGAGTACCTGCCCGACGGTCGGCGCGTGCCGCAGGCCGGCACGGAACGGATCATCCCGGCGGACCTCGTGCTCGTCGCGATGGGCTTCACAGGACCCGAGACCAGCCTGCTCGTCCAGCAGACCGGGGCGGGCCTTACCTCCCGTGGCCTCGTGGCCCGCAACGACGACTTCTCCTCGGCTCTGCCGGGGGTGTTCGTCACAGGAGACGCCGGGCGCGGTCAGTCGCTGATCGTGTGGGCCATCGCCGAAGGCCGGGCGACAGCGGCTACGGTAGACGCATACCTGCAAGGCACGACAGAGCTCCCGGCCCCGGTGCGTGCGACGACAGTCGCGCTCCGCCCGTGACCGACCGGCCCGCAGCACCTGATCTGCGGGCCGGGCAAGACCTTTGTCCCGTGAGCAGCACCTCAACAATCAACTAGGCTGGAGCCATGCGCAGAGCGAAGATCGTATGTACCATCGGGCCCGTCACGGCCTCCCCCGAGCAGATCCAGAACCTCGTCGACGCCGGTATGGACGTCGCACGGATCAACCGTAGCCACGGTGACCCTGAAGAGCACGAGGCGGTCTACCGCAACGTGCGTGCCGCAGCCGAGGCCTCCGGCCGTTCGGTCGCCGTGCTGGTCGACCTCCAGGGACCGAAGATCCGCCTCGGCCGGTTCGCCGGTGACGAGAAGCACTGGCTCAACGTCGGTGACACCTTCACCATCACGACCGAAGACGTCGTGGGCACCAAGGAGCTCGTCTCCACGACCCACAAGGGTCTGACGGACGACGCACGCGTCGGCGACCCCCTCCTCATCGACGACGGTCGTGTCCTCGTCCGCGTGACCGCCGTCGAGGGTCCGCGCGTCGTGACCCGCGTCGAGGTCTCCGGGCCTGTCTCCAACAACAAGGGCATCAACCTGCCCGGTGTCGCCGTCTCGGTCCCCGCCATGTCCGACAAGGACGAGGCCGACCTCCGCTGGGCCCTGCGCCTCGGCGCCGACATCATCGCGCTCTCCTTCGTGCGCAACGCCGCCGACTACGACGACGTCCGCCGCATCATGGAGGAAGAGGGCCGCGTCCTCCCCGTCATCGCCAAGGTCGAGAAGCCGCAGGCTGTCGAGAACCTCGCCGAGATCGTCGACGCCTTCGACGGCATCATGGTCGCCCGTGGCGACCTCGGCGTCGAGCTCCCGCTCGAGCAGGTCCCGCTCGTCCAGAAGCGCGCCGTCGAGCTCGCTCGTCGCGCCGCCAAGCCCGTCATCGTCGCGACCCAGGTGCTCGAGTCGATGATCTCGGCCCCGCGCCCGACCCGCGCCGAGGCCTCGGACTGCGCCAACGCCGTCCTCGACGGTGCAGACGCCGTCATGCTCTCCGGTGAGACCAGCGTCGGTGACTACCCGATCGAGGCCGTGCGCGTCATGGCCCGCATCATCGAGAGCACCGAAGAGCTCGGACGCGAGCGGATCGCCCCCCTCGGGTCGACCCCGCACACCCGAGGTGGCGCGATCACCCGTGCCGCTGCGGAGATCGGTGAGATCCTCGGCGTCAAGTACCTCGTGACCTTCACCCAGTCGGGCGACTCGGCGCGCCGCATGTCGCGCCTCCGTTCGGCTCTGCCGCTCCTGGCCTTCACGCCTGACGCAGCAGTCCGCAACGTCCTGTCGCTCACCTGGGGCACGCAGTCGTACGAGGTCCCCTCGGTCGACAGCACGGACGCGATGGTCCGCCAGGTCGACACCACCCTCCAGGCCAACGGTCTCGCCGAGACGGGCGACCTCGTCGTCGTCGTCGCCGGTGCACCCGTCGGCGTCGCGGGCACGACCAACTCGATCCTCGTCCACCGCATCGGTGACGAGCTCTGATCGATCCGTCCTCCGTGACCAGGTCTGCGTGACCTGACACGAACGACCTCCACGGCCCCCGTCCTCCTCACCGGAGGGCGGGGGTCGTGTCGTGTGACGAGGAGAGCGCTCGGGTGCGGCGACTAGCACAAGTGGCGGCCGGTCCCGCGGACGAGCGCTGGCGCGCAGCGGCTCGGCGGCCCGCCACGTCCTGCGGCCGTCGTGAGCCTGTGCCGGCAAGAGACTCACGTCCGGTGTCGACCGGCCGATGAGACAGGTGTCCGGGACGCCCGGACCGCGGAACCCAGCGTCGGGAGCCGCGCCACGACGACGAGGGAGAGAGATGACCGAGAGCTATGGAGCAGGTGTCGACCTTGCCGTCGCCGAGCCCGTCCTCACGACTCCTGCAGCACGCGTCTCCGCTGCCTCCGCCGCGTCCGCTGCCGCAGACTGTGCCTTCGCCGCAGCGATGGTCGACGCGGCGATCGGTGACCTCGACCTGGTGCTGGACCTCGATCTCGACACGCCCGGCTCAGCCCTTCCCGAGGTGCTCGAGCAGCCCAGCACCGGACGGGCCGAGATCAGCCCGCTCGTCTCGTCGCTCGTGCAGGCCTACGCCCGACGCCGGGGGATGCCCGTCGGCGCTGTCATGCTCGCCTATCCTCTGCACGACGTCCGCGTCGTCGAGAGGCTCGTGGCCGACCTCGCCCGTGCCCAGGGCACGAGCGAGGCCGTGGTCCGGCTGACCTTCGGTCAGCCCACCCCGAGGTAGGCCTCTTTGATCGCCGGGTCGGCGAGGAGCGCCTTGCCCTCGCCGGTCCGTACGACCGACCCTGTCTCGAGCACGTAGGCCCTGTCGGATCTCGAGAGCGCCTGCTGGGCGTTCTGCTCCACGAGGAGCACCGTGGTGCCCTGCGCGTTGATCTCCGAGATGATCCGGAAGATCTGCTGGATGATCATCGGAGCCAGGCCCATCGACGGCTCGTCGAGCAGCAGCACCCGTGGCCTGGCCATGAGCGCCCGGCCGATCGCGAGCATCTGCTGCTCGCCGCCGGACATGGTCCCGCCGAGCTGGGTGCGCCGTTCCGCGAGCCGCGGGAAGAACGTGAACACCCTCTCGACGGTCTCGTCGTGCTCGGCCTTGGAGTCGAAGGGCCTGGCGAAGCACCCCATCTCCAGGTTCTCCATGACGGTCATGCCGGCGAACACGCCGCGGCCCTCGGGGGCCTGGACGATCCCCGCGGCCACCCTCAGGTGCGGCTTCATGCGGGTGATGTCCTTGCCGTCGAAGACGATCGTGCCGCGCGACAGCGGCCGCACGCCCGACAGCGCCCGCATGGTCGTGGTCTTCCCGGCACCGTTGGCGCCGATGAGCGTGACGAGCTCCCCGGTCTCGACGGTGATGGACACGTCGCGGATGGCCTCGATGCGCCCGTAGGCGACGGTCATCCCTGAGATCTCAAGCAGTGGCATCGTCGGGTACCCCCAGATAGGCGGCGATGACCGCCGGGTCGCTCGTGACGGCGTCAGGGGTGCCCTGCGCGATCACCTTGCCGAACTCCAGGACGACGATGCGGTCTGTCACGCCGCGCACGAGCTTCATGTCGTGCTCGATGAGCAGGACCGTGTACCCGTCGTCCCTGATCTGCCGGATGAGGTCCATGAGGGACTCCTTCTCGGCCGGGTTGAAACCTGCGGCCGGCTCGTCGAGGCAGAGCAGCTTGGGCTCGGTGGCCAGTGCACGGGCGATCTCGAGGCGACGCTGGTCCCCGTAGGAGAGGTTGCGGGCCTTGTCGGTCGCCCTGCCGCCGACGCCGACGAACTCGAGCAGCGCCATCGCGCGGTCGATGCCCTCGCGTTCTTCTCGCCGGTGCCGGGGCGTGCGGAAGACTGCGCCGGGGACCGAGGTGCGGTGCCGGGCGTCTGTCCCGACGACGACGTTCTCGAGGGCTGTCATCTCGTTGAAGAGCCGGATGTTCTGGAAGGTCCGGGCGATCCCCAGCTGGGTGATCTGGTAGCGCTTCTTGCGGCCGACGGGCTCGCCGTCGAAGACCACAGTCCCCGACGTCGGCCTGTACACCCCCGTCATCGCGTTGAAGCAGGTGGTCTTCCCCGCCCCGTTGGGCCCGATCAGCCCGAGGATCTCCCCGCGACGGATGTCGAAGGTGACGCCGTCGACGGCCGTGAGACCACCGAACTGGACCGTGACGTCGTCCATGCGCAGCAGCGGCTCGCCGACGGCCGTGTGGACCTCGCGGTCCGAGGCCACCTTCTCGGCGACGACGGTCGGGTCGGCCAGCTCGGGGTGGACGTCGGCGACGTCCACGACGACGGGTTCTTCGACCCCTCCGCCGGGCAGGTCTTTCTCCGCGGGTCCTGTACCGGCGCCCTGGGCAGGGTTGCGGAGCTCTTCGCCATGCTCGGCGCCCGCGCCGATGCCGCCGGGCTCGTGGCTGCTCATGCCTGCTCCTTCGCTGTGCTGTCGCGCCCCGTGCTGTCGCGACCGGTGCTGTCGCGACCTGTGCTGCCACGACCCGTGCGGTGGTGCGAGCTGTCCTGGAGCTCGCTGTCCTGCGCCTTGATGGTGCGGCGGGCCGCGACGTACAGCTCGCGGCCGTAGGTGAGGAGCTTCTGCCGCACAGGCAGGAGTCCTTGCGGCCTGAAGACCATGAGCACCATGAGGGCGATGCCGAAGAACAGGTACCTGTACTCGGCGATCTGGGTGCCGTCGATCGGGATGCCGAAGATCTCGGTCCGGCCGAGGAAGAAGTTCGGCAGGTAGACGATGACGAAGGCACCGAGGATCACGCCGAGCTTGTTGCCCTGGCCGCCGAGCACGACCGCGCAGAGGAACAGGACCGAGTTGATGACGTTGAAGTTCGTGGGGTTCACGAACTGCACCTGCCCGGCGTAGAGGGCGCCGGAGGCCCCGCCGATCGAGGCGCCGATGACAAAGGCCCAGAGCTTGAACCTGAAGGTCGGCACCCCCATGATCTCGGCGGCGTCCTCGTCCTCGCGGATCGCGACCCACGAGCGACCGACGCGTGAGCGCTCGAGGTTCCCGACGAACAGCAGCGCGATGACGATCAGCACGATGCTCAGCCAGTACCACCACACCCCGGAGTTGAGGGCCCCGGAGCCTGAGCCGGCCGAGAAGACGCCGTTGGGGTTCGTCTCGCTCACCCCGGCTCGCGGGTAGGCGACCTGGGCGAGGCCGCGACCGCCGCCGGTGATGCCGTCGAGGTTGTCGGCGAGCAGCCTGACGATCTCGCCGAAGCCGAGCGTGACGATCGCGAGGTAGTCGCCGCGCAGGCGCAGCGTGGGGGAGCCGATGAGCAGCCCGGAGAGCGCTGTGATCGCGACGGCGATCGGCAGCGCGGCGAGCCACGCCCAGTCCTGGGAGAGCCACCCGCCGTCGCCGGTCTGGTTCCAGGGGCTCGACGGGCTGGTGAGCAGTGCGACGGTGTACGCGCCGATCGCGTAGAAGCCGATGTAGCCGAGGTCGAGCAGCCCCGCCTGGCCGACGACCACGTTGAGGCCGATCGCGATGAGCGCGTACATGCCGAACTGGGCCATGACGCCGCCGAAGTTTGTCCCCACGGTCGTCAGGACGGGGATCTGCAGGATCGGCAGGAGGGCGATCAAGATCAGCAGGGGGAGCCCGAGGGCCCACTGGGTGGGCCTGGCCTGGGCGTCCCACCAGAGGCGGACGGCGTCGCCCACACCGGAGTGGGGTCGCAGGCCTGTCGTCGTGCTGTGTCCGGGTGTGGGTGCGTTCGGGGTCGTCATGCGCGTGCCCTCCCGAGAGACTCGCCGAGGATGCCCGTGGGCCTGACCATGAGGACGAGGATCAGCAGGACGAAGGCGACGACGTCGCGCCACTCGGTGCCGAAGACGACCTGTCCGTAGTTCTCCATGACCCCGAGCAGCAGCCCGCCGAGGAGCGCGCCGCGCAGGTTGCCGATGCCACCGAGCACCGCGGCGCAGAAGGCCTTGATGCCGAGGATGAAGCCGCCCGAGTAGACGATGCCGTTGGGGACGCGGAGCGTGTAGAGCAGCGCTGCGGCGCCGGCGAGGATGCCGCCGATGAGGAAGGTGAGCATGATGATGCGCTCCCGCGAGACCCCCATGAGGGTGGCCGTCACGGGGTCCTGCGCGACGGCACGGATGCCGCGGCCGAACTTGGTGCGGTTGATGAACTGGTCGGTCGCGAGGGCCAGCAGCAGTGCGGAGACCACGATGATGAGGGTCACGTTGGTGACGTTGGCGGAGCCGATCTGGAACTGCACCTCGGGCTCGACGAGCCGGATGGGCTGCTGGGCGTTGACGCCGCCGAGCGTGCCGCCGGTGAGGCGGGGGAGCACGAAGTGCACGAACTCCTGCAGCACGAAGGACGCGCCGATCGCGGTGATGAGGAAGACGAGCGACGGGGCGCCGCGCTTGCGCAGCGGCCTGTAGGCGACCCGCTCCAGGCCGACGGCCACGCCGCCGGAGATGGCCATGCCGCCGATCATGGCGGCTCCGAGGTAGAGGACCGTCATGACGATCCCCATGTCGTACGCGTCGCCGTTCGGGCCGAAGCCGAGCAGCATGAGTGCCGCGTACTGCCCGAACATCCCGAGCATGAACACCTCGGAGTGCGCGAAGTTGATGAGGCGCAGGACGCCGTACACGAGGGTGTAGCCGACGGCGACGAGGGCGTACACGGACCCGTAGGTCAGCCCGTCGACGGTCAGCGCCCAGAAGTTCCGCCCGAGGGCCGCGACGTCGAACCCGATGAGGGGTTCCGCCACGACCATGGTGTGGAGAAGACCACCTGTCATGTGCTGCACTCTCTCTTTCCTGTGCTGGACGTCCGTCGTGGTGCGCCCCGCAAGCAGCCCGCGCTCCCGGTCCGCCGTGGTGGCGGGCCGGGAGCGCGAGGTCAGCTGCCGGCGGTGCGGCGGGTGCTACTCGACGTCGTAGATCCAGATGAGTGCGGAGGTGAGCTCGCCGGTGTCGGTCCACGAGTAGTTCCGGGCGAGGCCGGCACCGTCGTAGCTGGCGACGAAGTCGAGCAGTCCGGCTCGGTCGGTGATGCCCGAGTCGATGCCCGCGAGCATGATCGTCATGAGGTCGTAGCCCTCGACGGAGTAGACACCGGGGGCTGCCGAGAAGGCGGTCTCGTACTCGGTCGCGAAGGCGTCAGGTGCCGGGCCGCACGGGCAGGAGAGCACGGCGCCGTCGGAGGCCGAGCCTGCCTGCTCGACGAACTGCGGGTCGTTGGTGCCGTCGGCCGAGACGAAGGTGGTGTCGACCCCGGCGTCACGCAGCTGCTGGACGAAGGGCGCTGCCTCGGCGTAGTAGCCGGCGTAGAAGACCGCGTCGGCCTCGGCACCGCTGATGATCTGGACGGCCGCGGCGAAGTCTTTGTCACCGGTCTTGACCAAGGCGGAGCACGAGGAGTCTGCGGCGTCGCCGAGGCCCGCGGTGATCTGCTCGGCGAGACCGATGCCGTAGTCGGAGTTGTCGGCCACGACGCAGACCTTGGCGTAGCCGAGGGTGTCGACCATGTACTTGGCGACGGCCGGACCCTGGACGGCGTCGTTGGCGAGACCGCGGTAGAAGGTCTTCCACCCGAGGGTGGTGAGGTCAGGGTTGGTGGCCGAGGCGGAGAGCGAGAGCAAGCCCGCCTGGTTGAAGATGTCGCCGGTCGCCTTGGTCTCGCCCGAGAACGCGGGGCCGAGGAGGCCGAGGACGTTCGCGTCGCCGACGATCTGCGGTGCGACCTGGGTGGCCTTCTGCGGGTCTCCCTCGGTGTCGAAGGACTTGAGGACGACCTGGCAGTCGGCGTTGGCCTCGTTGTGCTTGTCGAGCGCGAGCTGTGCGCCGTTGAGGATGTTCTGCCCGAGCGCGGCGTTCGGACCGGTCAGCGCACCGGCCATCGCGATCGTGGTGGTGGCGGCGCAGGTGGCGCTCCCGTCACCCGCGGGGTCGACGGCGTCGCCGCCTGTCGCGGACTCGACCTCGACTCCGTCGGGGTCGATCTGGACCATCGGCACGATGGCCAGGTCGGCAGAGGCTGACTCGCTGGAACCTGACGCGGCTCCTGTCTCGTCGTCGGTGGACTTCTGCCCGCATGCGGTGAGGGCGACGGCTACGGCGAGGGCGATCGCCAGGCCTGGTGTTGTACGGCGAGCATGTGAACGCATCTCGTGACCTCCGGCTGTGGGCCCCCTGGACCCGGATGATGAGTGGAGCTGTGGGGTGGATCGGTCGGTGGTGGGTGGTGGAGCCGCGGGGGAGGGATGCGACGGTGCACTCGTCCTGGTCCTGCGGTACCCACACCTTGGTGGCCTGGTGTTACGGCCGACTGCGATCGGTGTTGCGTCAGTGTTACGGAAAAGGCACGCTTCTGCACGCATGACTGTTCTGCCAGAGGTGCGGCAATCGTCAAGAGATCACAAAATCTGCAGGTCAGATTTGTGACTTGGGTCACTGAACATATGTCCACGGAGTGAGCGCGACGGCGCGCCGTACGGTCCTGGCGTCGCCCCGGTGCCAGAGAACTTCACCTGGTCTCCATCGGGGAGCATTGTGTGCGCTATCGAAGGTCGATAGGTTATGACCGTTGATCGATAGAGAAGAGCTGCCATGAGCACGATCGTCGTCCCCACCCTGCGCGCTGTGCTCGCCGTAGCCTTCGCAGGGTCTCTCGCTGTCCTCGGAGTGATGGTCCCGCTGCTCGCAGCCGACCTCGAAGACCTCTCGACTGAGGCCGAGCACCTGCGCGTGCCGGTCCTGGTGATCGTCGTGCTCGGGATCCTCACAGTCCAGGTCGTCCTGGTGTGCGTCTGGCGGCTCTTGTCGATGGTGCGCGCAGGCACGGTGTTCTCCCACGCGTCCTTCCGCTACGTGGACATCGTCCTCGGTGCCGTGACTGCCGCCGCCCTGCTGGTCTTCGCCCTCGGAGTCGTCCTCGCCCCTGGTGAGGCTGTCGCCCCTGGGGTCGTCCTGCTCGTCGGAGGTGTCGGGCTCCTCGTCGTGCTCGCCGCGCTCGTCGTCCTCGTCCTGCGGATGCTCCTCGCCCAGGCTGTCGCACGCGACGCGCAGGCGAAAGACCTCGAGGCCGAGCTCGAGCAGGTGGTGTGATGCCGGTGGTCGTCGACATCGACGTGATGATGGCGCGCCGCAAGATCACGGTGGGAGCGCTCGCGGACCTCGTCGGCATCACGCCGGCCAACCTGGCAGTGCTCAAGAACGGTCGCGCGAAGGCCGTGCGGTTCAGCACCCTCGAGGCGCTGTGCGAGGCCCTCGACTGCCAGCCCGGGGACCTGCTCCGCTGGGAGCCTGTCAGTCCCGAGACGTAAGATCTCCTGCCCGGCCAGCCGCGCCCGGGCTCTGTCCGGGACCGGCCTGGCACCCGTCCGGCTCGCGCTCGGCACGGTCTCAGTCCGGCGTGGTCCCAGCCCGGCCCGGTCCCAGCGAAGGAGGGTGTCCAGCCGTGCCCCTCGACCGCTCTCGCAGCATCCCTGCAGCGCAGGCCGCGCTGAATGCGATGCGTGCTCCGCAGATGCGTCCCCGTCCGACGGTCGCGCACCTCGACGCCGACGCGTTCTTCGCGAGCGTCGAGCAGCACCAGAGGCCTTCGTTGCGCGGACGACCCGTCCTGGTCGGGGGCGTGGGGCCGCGCGGCGTGGTGGCGACAGCGTCGTACGAGGCGCGGGCCTTCGGCGCGCGGTCGGCCATGCCGATGGAGCAGGCACGTCGGCTGTGCCCGACGGCCACCGTCGTCGTGCCGCGCTTCCTCGCCTACTCCGCCTACTCGGCGCAGATCATGGCCGTCCTGCGCGAGGTCACGGAGCAGGTCGAGGCCATCAGCATCGACGAGGCCTTCGCCGAGCTCGACCACCTGCCCGGCTCGAGCGCGGACCTCGAGACTCTGGCCCACGAGCTCCGCGCCCGAGCGTACGCACGGACCGGTCTGTCGGTCTCCCTGGGCCTCGGTCGCTCCAAGCTCGTCGCCAAGCTGGCCTCCGAGGCGGCCAAGCCGGGCGGCGTGCGGGTCGTGGACCCTGCCGACGAAGACGAGTTCTTGCTCGCCCTCCCGGTCCGCGCCCTGTGGGGTGTCGGACCGGTGTCGGCAGCCAGGCTCGACCAGCTGGGCGTGCGGACCGTCGAAGACCTGCGGGCCCAGCCTCTGGACACCCTCGTCATGACCGCCGGCGAGGCGGCCGGTGCCAACCTCTACAGGGTGGCCCGGGGCTGGGACGACAGGCCGGTGACGACGGTCCGGGAGCGCAAGTCCGCGGGGGCCGAGCACACCTTCGACGACGACCTGCACGGACGGACGGCGATCGCCGCCGCGCTGGACGCCGTGACCGACTCGGCCCTGCGCCGCCTGGAGCGGCATGCTGTCGCCGCCCGGACCGTGGTGGTCAAGGTGCGGGTCGCGTCGTTCACGACGATCACCCGCTCGGTCACGCTGAGCCGGCCCACCTCCGACGTGGCTGCGCTGCGGCAGGCCGCGCAGCGGGCCCTCGCCCTCGCCGAGGTGGTCGAGCCCGTCCGGTTGCTCGGGGTGTCCTTCCACGGTCTGTCCGAGCACTCCCAGCTGATGCTCCCGCTCGGGATGGACGTCGGGGTCGACGACGCTGGGCCCGAGAACGACGGACCCTTCGGCGGCAGGCATGCCGGGAACGACGAGACCGGGCGGCTCGCTGTCGACGACGCCGACGCTGACGACCAGGGTTCCCAGGGCGGCGACGGTGACCAGGACGGTGTCGACGCGACCCGCTCCGGACCGGTCCGGGCGACCGCCGCGGCCCTCGCCCCGGGGCTGGACGTGCAGACCTCGAGGGACGGCCGGGGCTGGGTGGTCCACCTCGGTGACGACGGGCGGGTCGCGGTGCGCTTCGAGACAGCCGCGACAGGGCCTGGCTACCAGCGCTGGGTGGACCCGGAGGTCGAAGAGCTCGTGCTCGTCGACCCGCTGGGCCCCGACGGTCTGGAGCTCGCCGCTGCGGCGGAGCCAGCGGAGACGGCGGAGGTACAGGGGGAGTAGGTCCACCGCTGCGCCGCCGGTCACCGGCGGCTCGGCTCTCGACCCGCGCCGTGGCGCAGGGACGCGTAGCGTGCGAAGGGTCATCTTCTTCCCCCGAGCCCCACGGAGCGTGCCCTATGAGCAGTCGTCGACACCATGACGTGGTCATCGTCGGAGGGGGCAACGCCGGGCTGTCGCTCGCGGGCCGTCTCCGCAGGGACGGTGCGAAGGACGTCGTGGTGGTCGAGCCTGCGCGGGTGCACCACTACCGCCCGATGCTGTCCTACGTCGCCGGTGGTCAGGCGACGCTCGACCAGCTGCGCCGCCCGCAGGACCGCGTCACGCCGTCGGGGGTGCGCTGGTACGTCGACGAGGTGGTGTCGGTCGACCCCGTCACCTCGACCGTGCACCTCGCCGGTGGTGACGAGATCGAGTACGGGGACCTTGCCGTGTGCCCAGGGTCCCAGGTCGACTGGGACGCGATCCCGGGGTCTGAGGCAGCTGTGCAGACCCCGCACGCGGCCACGAGCTATCTGCCCGGCTCGGCTGTCGACACCTGGACGATGCTCTCGACCCTCACGTCGGGACGTGCGGTCTTAGTCGTCTCGGACCGGCACGTGCCGTGCGCCCCGGTCGGTCTCAAGCCGATGTTCCTCGCCCTCGACCTCTGGCGGCGCACGGGTGTGCGGGACGCGATCGAGGTCGAGCTGCTGGTCGAGGGCGACCGCCTGGTCGACCTCGACAGGGCAGACCAGCGTCTGCGGGCCGAGGCGGCCGAGCAGGGGGTCACGGCGACCTTCGGTGCCACGGTGACGTCGGTCGACGCGGTATCCCGACGGCTCGTCGTGGACGTGGCTGGCACGGGGGTCCCATCGTCGTCGACGCTGACCTACGACGCGCTCTATCTCGCCCCGCCGCACCGCGCCCCGGCGTGGGTCGCAGGCAGCGGCCTCGCCTCCGAGGGGGACGGTGGCTTCCTCAGGGTCGACCCGTCCACGCTGCAGCACCCGGAGCACCCTCGCGTGTGGGGTCTGGGTGACGTCGCGGACCTCGACGCGCTGCCGTCGGGCGGGGCGCTGCGCAAGCAGGTGCCTGTCGTCGCCCGCAACATCGCGGCCCGTCGGACAGGGGCGCCGATGCGCACCTACGACGGGTACTCGATCGCCCCGGTGACCACGTCGAGGCGCAGCCTGCTGCTCGCCGAGTTCGACAGGGACGGACGCCCCGAGCCGAGCGTGCCAGTCGTGGACCTCGTCAGGCCGCGTCTGCTCACCTGGGCCTTCGACAGGTACGTCGAGCCCCAGGTGTACTTCCGCCGCCTGCTCCAGGGAAAGGTGTCCTGAGCGCGTTCCGGTCGGTCGTGTCGCCCGCCGCCGTCTCGTCTCCAGCCGTCACAGCCGGGACGGCGTGCGCTGAGCGACCCTGAGCCCCGGAGGACGCGCCTGTGCGGGGTCTCGTGAGCGGGCGACCTGGCCACGCTTGACATCAGGAGCACGACGTCAGGCAGTGCGTCATGGGGGGACGCGGTGTCCACGACCAGGCGAACCACCTAACTCCACGGTGTCGTCACTCAGAGGTCCACCCACCACAGGCGCGGCGATCGCCCGGCACTCAGGGGAGCGCTACGCCGCTGGTTCCGTATGGGAGGCCCCCCGGACCAGTACGCAGCGCAGGTCGCAGGGGCGGGCCCCCAGTCGCCCAGCACCGCACGAGTCGTCGAGCCCGTGTCGAGGGCGCGCCCACGACCTCTCGAGGAGACGCGTGACCATGGACGGAACGATCGCACGCCTGATGACCGCTGCTCGCCGCCGATCGGTGCCTCCCGAGGCGCTCCCCTCTGCAGCGTCGAGAGGAGCCGGCAGCCGCGTTCGCTCTGCTCTCGCGGTCGTCGTCGCCGGCGGTCTGGTCTGCGCAGTCGGCGGTCCGGCGGCAGGCGTCGTGAAGGCCCCCGTGACTCTTCCACCCGGAGTGGTCTACATGTCCTCAGGGACGACTCTCTCGACCCCGCTCTCCGCTGGGACACGGACCGGCTCGTCGCTCGCTTTCTCACCTGTCGGTGCCGGCACCCCTGGAGACGCGGCTCACCAGGGGCTCGCCTCCAGGGCGAGCGACGGCAGGCTCTACGCCGTCGAGATCTCCGACAGACAGGCAGATGCCCGTCTCGTCGTGCTCGACGCAGCAGGGGCCATCACGCGCCTCGGTGCGCTCGCCAGCCTGGCCGGCCAGCATGGCACCGTCACCGGCGGGACCTTCGGCGAGGGCGTGTACTCCGAGACCTACCTGGCTGTGGTCAGAGACGTGCCAGACGCCGGCGGGCGAGACGTCCTGCTCGCTGTCGACATCGCCGCAGACGGGACCTTCGCCGAGACCATGACTCCGCTGGACCTGCCCGCTGGCACCAGGCTCGGCGACGTCGCTCCGTCCGGCGGGTATCTCTGGGGTGCCTACGGGCAGACGATCGTCCGGGTCGACCCCGCCGACGGTTCTGCGACGGCCTGGACGTTGCCGGAGGGGACCGTCGGACCCGGGACCGACACGGTGTTCGGGGTCGCGTGGTCGACAGGTGACGGACAGCTGGCCTTCGGTTCCCACGCGCACGGCGAGATCACCGAGGTCAGCGTCTCGGACCAGGCCTCGGCCACCCCCACCTTCGAGGTCGTCGCTCGACACAGCATCCCGATCGGTCAGCAGAGCGACGGGACCTTCGTGCCCTCTGAGGCACCTGTCGAGATCCCGGCGGCAGGTGCCCCCACCCTCGGTCCGCGACAGCCGAGCGCGCCTGAGATCGACCCGACCGACGGGACACGGTTCGCCGGGCACGGGGTCCCCGGGCACACCGTCACCGTCGCCTTCCCCGACGGCTCGACGTCCCAGACGACAGTCGACGACGACGGGGCCTGGGTCGTCCAGCCTCCAGCCATGGACTTCGTCCACGGGCACCTCGTCGAGGCCACGGCGACAGACCTCACCGGAACCACCTCGGAGACCTCCTGCACGACGGTCGACCTCTTCCGAGCCCAGGACCCCGCGCCCGAAGACGGCGCAGGGCGGCACCTCACCTCGGCGAGCCAGCGCGGTGGGCACCAGTGACGACCGACGCGCACCTGGGAGGGTTCGTGACCTCGGCCACCACCGACGAAGATCTCCTGGTCAGCGTCCGTGCCGGCGAGAGGGACGCGTACGGTGAGCTCTGGCGCAGGCACGTGCGCGTCGCGCTCGCGGTCGCGGGCCGGTGCTCGACGATCGCGGACCCCGAGGACATCGTCCAAGAGGCGTTCCAGGCCGTGTTCACAGCGGTCTGCGAGGGCGGCGGTCCCACGCGCGGTTTCCGCCCCTACCTGGCTCGGACGGTGCGCAACGTCGCGGTCAGCATCTCCCGTCGTCGCCGTGCCGAGCCTGTCGGCGGGCTGACCGAGCTCGCCGACAGGCTCGACATGTCGGTCCCCGGCCACGACGAGCAGAGTGCCGACAGGGTGGTCTTGGTGAAGGCCTTCCAGTCCTTGCCCGAGAGGTGGCGTGCGATCCTCTGGATGACAGAGGTCGAGGACATACCTGTCCAGGATGCTGCTGACAGGCTCGGGATAGCCCCGAACGCCGGGGCTGCCCTCGTCCGGCGTGCGCGGGAAGGGCTGCGCCGGTCGTGGCTCGCAGCGCATGTCGGGGGCAGCGAGCGGGGCATGGAGTGCCGCTGGGTCGTCGAGCACCTCCCGCTCTCTGAGCGTGGCGACGCGACCCCACGCCATCAGGACCGCATCGAGGCCCACACCGCCACGTGCCAGGACTGCGCTCGCACCGCGACCGAGATCGCCGCCGTCGCTCGGAGGCTTCCCGCGGTCCTCCTGCCGGTCTTCTTCACCGGGGGAGCGGCGGCCGAGCATCTGCTCGCGGGGGTCCCGGTCGCGCTGCCGGTCGACGTGGGGCCTGTCGGCGGTGCTGTTGTCGACCATCTGCCGGTCAGATACGTGCCAGGCCGCACGGATCCCGGCAAGGCGTCGTCCGGCCCCTCGTGGAGGATGACGTCGCTGTCGGTGAGCCAGCGGGTCGTGGCCGTCGTGGCCGTGGTGGTGATGACAGCCGCCGCAGTCGGCGCCGGGGTCGTCCTCCTCGACCGCAGCCCGTCCTCGGCATCGGATCGCGCAGCGAGGGGATCCGCCGACCCGGCTCGGGCCGTGGCGACGCCCTCGGCCTCGGACGGTCCTGCTACCGAGAGCGGGAGAGATACCGGAGCGCCACCCGTGGACTCGCCCGCACCTGGCTCTACGTCCACGCCCTCCGCACCGCGTGGCCCCACACCGTCGTCCGAGGTGGCTGTGCCACCGCCGCCGCGCGACGCAGTGACGTCGTCTCCCGATGCAGACGTACCGCTCGGCGTGACTGGCGCGCCAGCGTCCGGCCTGCAGGAATGGGTGCCCGTGATCAGCGGGACCGGGACGTCCGGGGCGACGGTCGAGGCCGTGCTGGCCGACGGGTCGCTCGTCGGCTCGGCCCAGGTCGCCGACGGGGCCTGGTCGATCACGCTCGACGCCTCCCTCACAGCGGACGTCGAGCACGCGGTCGCTGTCCGCTACGAGGGTGACCGGCACCTGGTCGACGTCGGCCGGTACACGGTCGTCGCGCCGCTGGTGACCGGTGTCGAGGTCGTCGAGAGCCGGCCCGGCGTCCACGACGTGATCGTCCTCGTGACCGGGACCTGCGGGCAGCCGGTCGAGGCGTCGGTGGTCGGGACTGCCAGTGCAGCGTCTGTGGTGCTCGGGAGCTGCACGACGCGGGTCCCGCTGCCAGCAGTCACGCCTGGGACCCACAGCGTCGAGCTGCGGTATGTCGATCCTGTGCAGGGCCGCGCTGGGGCCGTGCGGACGATCACCGTCACCGTCTGACTGACGGGCTCACGGACCGTCTGACCACATCGCCGGATGGACTTCTGGCGGTCTGGCGGTCTGGCGGTCTGGCCTTCCGGCAGTCTGGCCGCCGAGTCGCCGAGTCGCCGAGCCGTCTCACCGCTCGGCCGAGCCGTTCGTGAGGTCATGCCGACGAGCGGCGGACTCACGCTGTCCCGACCCCGGCGCGGCCAGGCATCACCTGTGAGGCGCATCACACCACAAATCGTCGATCGGCACATCTTTCGCCGTCATGACGGAGCGTGCCGAGAGCGTCTTGTCACCGAGAGCACATCACCGCACCGAAGGACGGACCGATCCAGTGAGAGCACCACGCAGAGGC
>Ga0247813_10000738_pt1 | contig 27287 bp, 28 predicted proteins | sample UWRJL169409C1_FD_180719 | JGI IMG/M metagenome (GOLD analysis project Ga0247813, IMG submission 180719) | Plant litter microbial communities from Arlington Agricultural Research Station in Wisconsin, United States - UWRJ-L169-409C-1 | ecosystem: Environmental > Terrestrial > Plant litter >...
CGCTGCAGCCGCTGCAGCTCAACTACGGGGGCGACGCCGAGATCCGCACGCTCAAGGGCGCCGAATGGATGGGCGGCCATGTGATGCCGACCGGCGAAGCGCTGCTGTCGGGCTACTACCTCAACGAACTGCTGCTGCGCCTGCTGGCGCGCGACGACCCGCACGAGGCATTGTTCGACGCCTACGCGGGCGTGGTGCAGGTGCTGGCGGGCGATCACGGCAAGGCCCAGGCGGCCACCCAGGCCGCGTCGCTGCGCGCCTTCGAACTGCTGCTCATGCGCGAGACCGGCCTGCTGCCCGGCCTGGAGGTGGAAACCGTTACGCTCCATCCGCTCGCGCGCACGGGACGCTACACGCTGGTGCCCGAAGCCGGATTGCGCCAGGCACAGGATGGCGAGGCCGGACTCACGGGCCGTCACTGGTCGGTGCTGCAGGCCGCGATCGACGATCCGACGCCCTTCACGGCGACGCTGCGCGCTGTCGCGACGCTGAGCGCGGGCACCAACAGCGCATTGCGCAGCCAGCTGCGCGTGCTGCTCAACTACCATTGCGGTGTGACAACGCTGCGTACGCGGCAGATGATGAGAGAACTGCAGGCCCTATGAGTACCACCAGCACCACCTCCCTTTCGGTCAACCTCAACAAGGTCGCGCTGGTGCGCAACACGCGACACCTGGGCATTCCGAGTGTGACGCGCGCCGCCACGCTGTGCCTCGCGGCCGGAGCCCAAGGCATCACCGTGCACCCCCGGCCGGACGAGCGCCATATCCGCGCCCATGACGTTCACGATCTGGCGGCCCTGCTCGCGCGGGACTGGCCTGCGGTCGAATTCAACATCGAAGGCAACCCGTTCCAGAACCTCATGAGCTTCGTGCGCGCGTTGCGGCCGCACCAGGCGACCTTCGTGCCCGACACCGAAACGCAGTCCACCAGCGACCATGGCTGGACTTTCCCCGACGATGCCGAGCGCCTGCGCCCGCTGATCGCCGAAGCGCGGGCGCTGGGCGTGCGCGTGAGCCTGTTCATGGACCCCGAGCCGTCGATGATGGCTGCGGCCCAGGCCGTGGGCGCCGACCGCGTGGAGCTGTACACCGAGCGCTATGCGGCGTCGCGTGGCACGCCCGAGGCCGATGCCGTGCTGCAGCGCTACGTCGACACGGCGCGTGCCGCGCAGGCGGTCGGGCTCGAACTCAACGCCGGTCACGACCTGAGCCGCGAGAACCTGACCGAATTCCTGCGCGCCGTGCCGGGCGTGCTCGAAGTGTCCATTGGCCACGCCTTCGTTGCCGATGCGCTGGAACTGGGCTATGCCGTCACCATGGCCGACTACCTGCGCTGCATCCGCGAAGCCGCCTGAAACACCCCCGCATGATCTACGGCATCGGCACCGACATCTGCGATCTGCGTCGCATCGCGGCCACCTACGAGCGACAGGGCGAACGTTTTGCGCGCAAGGTGTTGAGCGACGCCGAATTCACCGTCTGGCAAGCGCGCAGCGCCCGCTGGCCCCAGCGCGGCTTGAGCTATCTCGCGACGCGCTTTTCCGCCAAGGAAGCGTTCAGCAAGGCCGTCGGCCTGGGCATGCGCATGCCCATGAGCTGGCGTCTGTGCGAGATCGCCAACCTGCCGAGTGGCAAGCCGGTGATCGTGCTGCACGGTGGGCTCAAGGAATGGTTCGAAGCGCAGGGCCTCAGCGCCCACGTCACGGTGACCGACGAAACCGAATACGCCGCGAGCTTCGTGGTGGTCGAAAAAAACTGAAATCCCGGCATGACCCTTCCCTCGCACGGCCCCGACGGCCTGCATGCGCCGCTCATCATCGACGTCGCAGGCACCGAACTCACCGCAGACGACCGTCGCCGCCTTGCCGACCCGCGGGTCGGTGGCGTCATTCACTTTGCGCGCAACTGGCAGGACCGCGCGCAGATGCGGGCGCTCAACGCCGAGCTCAAGGCGCTGCGGCCCGACCTGCTCATCTGCGTCGACCATGAAGGCGGCCGCGTGCAGCGTTTTCGCACCGACGGCTTGACGCACCTGCCGTCGATGCGCCTGCTGGGCGAGCAATGGATGCGCTCGCCGATGCAGGCCACCCGGGCCGCCACGGCGGTCGGGTTCGTGCTGGCCAGCGAGTTGCGCGCCTGTGGCATCGACTTCAGCTTCACGCCCGTGCTCGACCTGGACTACACCGAAGATGCCGCCACGGATGCGCAAGCGCATCCAGCCCCCCGACCGGGCGCGGGAGGGCCGGGGCGGCCCGGCGCTTCCCGGAGCAGCGTGATCGGCGACCGCAGCTTCCACCGCGATCCACGCGTGGTGTCGCTGCTGGCCAAAAGCCTCACGCACGGCCTGCTGCGCGCGGGCATGGCCAACTGCGGCAAGCATTTTCCCGGGCACGGCTTCGTCCAGGCCGATTCGCACGTGGCGGTGCCGATCGATCGACGCAGCCTCAAGACCATCCTGGCGGACGACGCGCAACCTTACGACTGGTTGGGCGGCGCGCTGGCGGCCGTGATGCCGGCGCACGTGATCTATCCCAAGGTCGATGCACGGCCGGCAGGCTTTTCTGCCAAATGGCTGGGCGACATTCTGCGCACGCGCCTGGGCTTCGAGGGCGCCGTGTTCAGCGACGACCTGAGCATGGAAGCCGCGCGGCGCATCGACGACGTGCTGCTGAGCTACACGGATGCGGCGCTCGCGGCGCTGCAGGCCGGTTGCGACCTGGCGCTGTTGTGCAACCAGAGCGTCGGGGCGGGCGTGCCCCTGGACGAACTGCTCAATGGCTTCGACGCGGCGCAGCGCGACGGCCGCTGGCAGCCGCGCGCGGCCAGCGAGGCGCGGCGTCGCGCGCTGCTGCCGCGCGGCGAGGCGCTGTCATGGCAGGCGTTGCAGGATTCGCCGGACTACCGGCAGGCGCAGCGCCTGGTGGCGGACATCGCTGGCGGCTGAGCGGCCGCCCACGTCACGCCACCTCCGGCAGCCACAGCCGGTTGCCGCCTGCGTCGCGGTGCGTCAGGTACAACCGCAGGTCGAATTCGCGCTGGTGGTAGTCCGGGTCCATGTGCGTGCACAGCGCGTAGAAGGCCTTGTCGTGCTCGCGTTCCTTCATGTGCGCGAGTTCGTGCACGACGATCATGCGCAGCAGCTCCAGCGGCACTTCCTTGAAGACCGTCGCCACGCGGATTTCCCGCTTTGACTTGAGCTTGTTGCCCTGCACGCGCGACACCGTGGTGTGGGTGCCCAGCGCGTGGCGCACCACATGCAGCTTGCTGTCGAAGGCGACCTTGGCCAGCGGCTCGGCGTTGCGCAGGAATTCGTTCTTCAGGTCCATGACGTAGCCGTAGAGCGCGCGGTCGGTGCGCACCTCGTGCGCGGACGGGTAGCGCTTGCGCAGCAGGTCGGCCAGCTTGTCTTCTGCGATCAGCTGGCGCACCTGGTCCTGCAGCGCAGGCGGGTAGTGCGCCAGGTATTTCATGTGCCTTGCCCGGCCCTCACCCGGCCCGCGCTGCGCGTGCCGAGTACGCCAGGCCGGCGGCCACGCCGCCGAAGAGGTCGCCTTCGATCAGCTTGACGCCCGCGAAGCTGCGGCGCAGCGCCTGCTGAAACGGGCGCAGTGCAGAGGAGCCGCCCGTGAGGTAGACCGCGTCGAGATCGTGGCTGCGCAGGCCGGCGCGGCGCACGCATTCGTGTGCGCTCGCCACCACCTTGGACAGCGCCTCGGACAGGTGCTGCGCCATGTCGCCCGGCGTGAGCGAGACGCCCAGCGCAGCTTCGACGAAGGACAGGTCGATGCTGACCGACGCGTCGCTGACCGAGCTGTCGATCTTCGCCTGCTCGACCTCGGCGGCGATGCGGTGGCCGTAGCGCTCTTCGAGCACCGTCATCAAGCGCCGGTGCAGCTGCGGGTTGCCGTAGCTGGTGCGCAGGTCCTGCGCTTGGCGGACCGCCTTGGGCGCATAGAGCCAATTGATCAGGTGCCAGGACGACAACTCGAAGAACACCTTGCTCGGCACCTCGCGACCCCGCGCGTCGTGGTGGCGAAAGCCCAGTTCGGGCATGACGCGCTCCAGGTTGAGGCGCTGGTCGAAGTCGGTACCGCCGATGTGCACGCCGCTGGTGGCCAGCACGTCGTTCGTGCGGTCCGCCTGGGCCATGCGCTCGGGGCCGAGGCGCACCACCGTGAAGTCGGACGTGCCGCCGCCGATGTCGACGATGAGGATGAGCGACTCCCTGGTCACGCGCTGCTCGTAGTCGAAGGCGGCTGCGATGGGCTCCAGCTGGAACGAGATGTCGCGGTAACCGGCCGAGCGTGCGGCCTGGCGCAGGCTGTCTTCGGCCTGCCCGTCGCGCTTGGCATCGTCGTCGACGAAATGCACCGGGCGGCCGATCACGACGCGGTCGGGACGCGCACCCAGTGTCTGCTCGGCACGGCTGGCGAGCTCGTACAGGAAGCGCGCGATGATGTCCTGGAAGCTCACCATGCCGTCGTAGACGGCGGTGGTGTCCTGCATGAGCGAGCTGCCCAGGAGGCTCTTGAGGGAGCGCATCAGGCGCCCCTCGACGCCCGCCAGGTAGAGCGCGACGGCCTCGCGGCCGAAGTGCGTGCTGCGGTCCTCGGCGTTGTAGAAGATCGCCGTCGGCATGGTGGTCGCGTCGCCCTCCAGCGGCAGCGCATGTGCAAGTCCGCCTTCGACAGCGAAGGCAATGGCTGAATTGGAGGTGCCGAAATCGATGCCGATCGCGGGAAGCTGGGCGTTCAAGACTCGCGACGCAGTGCGGGGAACAGGATCACGTCGCGGATGCTCGGTGAATCGGTCAGCAGCATCATGAAGCGGTCGATGCCGATGCCGCAGCCGCCGGTGGGCGGCATGCCGTATTCGAGCGCGCGCACGAAGTCGTGGTCGTAGAACATGGCTTCGTCGTCGCCCGAGTCCTTGGCCGCGACCTGCGCGTTGAAGCGTGCGGCCTGGTCCTCGGCGTCGTTCAGCTCGCTGAAGCCGTTGCCGAATTCGCGGCCGGTGATGTAGAGCTCGAAGCGCTCGGTCACCTCGGGCCGATCGTCGTTGGCGCGCGCCAGTGGTGAGATCTCGGTCGGGTGTTCCATGATGAAGGTCGGCTGCCAGAGCTTTTCTTCGACGGTCTCCTCGAAGTACATGACCTGCAGGCTGGCCAGGCTGCGCTGCGACAGCTTGTCCTTCTCTTCACTGAGGCCGATCTTGCGCAGGGCGTTGATCAGCCACGCGGTGTCGTCGACGTTCGCGCCGGCGTCGGTGTGCTTGACGATCGCCTCGCGGATCGTGAGCCGCTCGAAAGGCTGGCTCAGGTCGACCGCCTTGCCGCCGTACGTGAGGTGCTCGCTGCCGACCGTCTTCTTCGCGATCGTGCGGATGATCATCTCGGTGAAGTCCATCAGGTCCTGATAGTTCCAGTACGCCGCGTAGAACTCCATCATCGTGAACTCGGGGTTGTGCCGCACCGAGATGCCTTCGTTGCGGTAGCTCCGGTTGATTTCGAACACGCGCTCGAAGCCGCCGACGATCAGGCGCTTGAGGTAGAGCTCGGGCGCGATGCGCAGGAACATCTCCTGGTCGAGCGCGTTGTGGTGCGTCTTGAAGGGCTTCGCGTTGGCGCCACCCGGAATGGGGTGCAGCATCGGCGTCTCGACCTCGAGGAAGTCGTTGGCCACCATGAACTCGCGCAGCGCGCTCACGGCCTTGCTGCGCGCCTTGAAACGGTCGCGCGCCGTTTCGTCGGTGATCAGGTCGACGTAGCGCTGGCGGTACTTCTGTTCCTGGTCGGCCATGCCGTGGAACTTGTCGGGCAGCGGGCGCAGGCTCTTGGTGAGCATGCGCAGCCTGCTGACCTTGATCGACAGCTCGCCGGTCTTGGTCTTCATCAGCGTACCTTCGGCACCCACGATGTCGCCCAGGTCCCAACGCTTGAAGTCGGCGTAGGCTGCTTCGCCGAGGGCGTCGCGCGTCACGTAGAGCTGGATACGGCCGGTTGAGTCCTGCACCGTCGCGAAGCTCGCCTTGCCCATCACGCGCTTGAGCATCATGCGGCCGGCGACGCTGACTGCCACGGGTTGCGCCTCGAGCGCCTCGGCTTCGGCGGCACCGTGCGCCTCGGCCAGCGCGGCGGCGCGGTGTTGCGGCTTGAAGTCGTTGGGGAAGGCGACACCCTGGCCTTCGGCTTGCGCGGCACGCAGGGACTTGAGCTTCTCGCGGCGCTCGGCGATCAGTTGGTTGTCGTCGATCGCAGGCGCAGGGGAGGTCGTAGGTTCGGTCATGTGGGGGAGAAGGCTGGAGGGCGCGGGCGGCGCCGCGCGAAGCCCGCCATTTTAGCCCGCCGATGCCCTGGACGAAGGGTGTGCCGCAGTGCGTTGCGGCTGCGGCATCTGCTACTGAATCGGTAGCAGGCTAGTCAACGATGCCGCTGCGCGCGAGCAGATCGCTCGCCAGCTCCAGCCGCATGAGCGGGCTGTCGAGTTCCATCAGGCGCTGCTTGAGCGGTGTGTCGAGCGGCAGCATTTCGCACCAGCGGTTGGCGACCCAGCCGCAATCGGTCAGACGGTAAGGCGCTGCAATGGGCAGGCGCAATCCGTCCGCGTTCTCGATGCTGCGCCTTTCCTCCAGTGTGTCGAGCAGCCTGCGAAGGGCGGCGGCCGTGTGTTGCAGGTCGTCGGGTATCTCCACGGCCTGGTCGTCGGCGAGGGACTCGACCTCGGCGGTCCAGAGTCCGTGTTTTTGCTGCTCGCTTGCATGCACCCGAAAACGCTGCGTGCCGATGCACTCGATTTCCATCAGGCCGGACTGCGGCGTGTCGAACAGGCGGATCTGCGCCATGGTGCCGACCGGATGGAAGCGCTCGCTGCCGGCGCCGGCCACGCGCACCTCGTTGCCCTGGATGAGGCTGACCACGCCGAACGACGTGCCGTTGCGAACGCACTTGCCGATCATGTCGAGGTAGCGGACCTCGAAAATGCGCAGCGGCAGCAGTCCGCCGGGGAACAGCACGCTGCCCAGCGGGAACAATGGGAGGGTTTGCAGAAGGGGTTGGGTCGTCATCGATGCACCTCGCGTCGCTATCATCGCACTCCCATCACCCGTCACGCGCCATGTTCCAACAGATCCCCTCATTCCTGCTCGACGTCCTGGTCGGGCTCGTCGGCGGCGCCTGCCTGCTGCGTCTTTACATGCAGTACCACCGGGTGCCCTTCGGCAATCCGCTCGGGCGTTTCATCTTCGCGGTGACCGACTGGATCGTGCTGCCGCTCAGGCGCATCGTGCCGTCTGCCAAGCGCTGGGACCTGGCCAGCCTGATCGCCGCGTGGCTGCTGGTGATGCTGAAGTTCCTGCTGCTCTGGCTGCTGAGCGGCAGCCTGGGCCGCATCGCGCTGCTGCCGCTGGTGTCGCTCATTGCACTTCTGCAGCTGGCTATTTCGGGGCTGACGATGCTGCTCATCGTCTATGCGGTGTTGTCATGGGTGCCGAACGCTTCACCGATGCTGCACGACCTGCTGGGTCGCCTGGCGGAACCCCTGGTGCGGCCGTTGCGCCGCGTCATCCCGCTGGTGGGTGGCGTCGACCTGTCGCCGCTGGCGGCCATCGTGCTGCTGCAGGTCGTGGGCATCGTCCTGGGCAACCTGATGGGGGCGGCCTTTCGCGTCTGACCGGTCGCCGGTCAGCTTTTCGCGGGCGGTGTGATCAGCGTCTGGTTGATCACGCGGCCCAGGCGCTCGAACACCTTGCCGGCTGCTTTCTGTTCGTCCAGGTCGGCGGTGCAGGCGGCGACGACGATGCCGTCGGCGCCGCGGTTCTCCGGATGGATCACGCCCATGTGGCAGGCGCGCTGGTACTGGGTTCCCGTCTTGTGGATGAAGTGGGCCGATCGCGGAAACCCGGCCTGCAGCCGATAGCCTGTGTAGATGTCGAACTTCATCGCCTTGTACATGCGCTCGGTGCTCGCGGGCGCCAGCAGCTCGCCGCGCACCAGCTTTTCCAGCATGTCGCCATAGGCCACCAGCGTCGCGGCGTTCGCACCGGTTTTGTAGTAGCGCGCGTAGGCTTCGTCGATGGTCTTGGCGCGCAGGTCGGCGGTCTTCAGGTTCAGCGCGCGGCGCACGGCGTCGACCCGCTGCGGGCCCATCGGCGACGAGGCGATGCGCACCAGCTGGTCGTTGCTCAGCTTGCGCGCGTCGGGATGAATTTCGGCGTACACGTCGTAGCGCACCTGCGCGAGGGACGTGAGGCGCTCGAAGCCATCCTTGCCCAGCGCCGCGCCTGCGCTGCGGTTGAGCTGTTCCTCCCCCACCGCGCGCACCAGCATGTTGGCTGCGGTGTTGTCGCTGTCGCCGAGCATGCGCGTGAGCAGAAAGTCGATGGTGAGCGGCGTTCCCGGTTGCCGCCAGACCAATTGGCCCGCCTCGATCCGGTCGGTGGGCTCGAGCTTCATCGTGTCGGACAACCTGAGCTTCATGGCGTCGACCTGCTGGAGCACGGCGATCGCGATTGGCACCTTGGCGGTCGAGCCCAGGTACCAACGCTGGTCCGCGCCATAGGAAAAGGTCTCGCCGCCATTCATGCGCTTGACGTAGACGCCGAGCGCACCAGGGGTTTCCCGGTCGATGCGCTCGACTTCGCGCTGGAGCGTGTCGCGCCAGTTGGCGACCCGGGCGGTTTCAGCGCTCGATAACGTCGGCAGCGTCAGCAGCGTCAGCAGCGACAGCAGGCACGGGGCGATGGGTGCGCGCGGGGCACGTCGTGGCATCTGGATTTCCTTGGGTGATCAGTCCGGATCGGCAGAGGGCCAGGCCCACCTGCATGAGCGCTGCTTCCGCGCGCTGCAGCGACGGCTCGTCGCGCACGCATGCAACCACGACGGCGCGACGCTCGTGGCCGCTCGCCTCCGCCACGCGCAGCAGGCCGGCGTCGCAGATGCGCGCGCGCTGCGTGCCGGTCTTGTGGGAGAAGCGCAGGCCGCTCGGAAAGCCGGCCTTCAGGCGGTGGTTGCCGGTTTCGACACGCGCCATGATCTGCAGCAGCACGGCGGTCGATTTCGGCGTGAGCGCCTGTCCGTTGGCCAGTCGGTCGAGCAGGTCGCCGTACGCGCGCAGGCTGCCCGAATTCACGCCGGTCGCGTAGTAACTGCGGTAGGCCGCGTCCAGGCTGGACAGCTTGAAGTCCGCCACGCGCGTGCCGGTGAGACGGGCCAGCAACTGCAGCCGTTGGGCGTCGACGCGCTCGCGCTGCAGCAGGATGAGGTCGCGGCCGGTCAGCTTCGAGGCTTCGGGCGTCAGGTAACCGTAGAGGGTCCGCCGGATGTCCGACAGCGTCGTGATCGGCGTCAGGCCACCGGGCACGAGCGTCTCGTTCAGCGCGTTCACGTCGGCCAGGCCCACCAGGTCGATCAGCACGTCAGTGGCGGTGTTGTCGCTGCGGATGATCATCTGCTCGAGCAGGAAGCGCACGGTGACCGGCGTGCCTACCGCGATGTTCTTGGTCGGTCCGGCGCCGTCGACATAGTCGGCCGCGCGCAGCGTCACCGGCGTTTCCAGCGTGAAATGTCCGCGCTCGACGCCACGGAAAACGGCGATCGCCACCGGCACCTTGATCATCGAGGCCAGGTACCAGCGCTGGTCGGCGCGATAGGCGGTCTGCTGGCCGGTGTCGAGGTCGCGCACGTAGACGCCCAGGCGTCCGCGGGTTCGTGATTCGATTCCGGCGAGTTCGGCGCCCAGTCGCTCGTTCCAGGCCGTGCCTGTCGTCGTTCGGACGGGGTCGGGGGGCGTCTGTGCCTCTGCCGCGCAGGACATGCCCAGGGCGATGGTGGCCGTGCCGACGCGGCAGCGACGGACCATGCGGCGCCACGAGGTGGAAACCACGGATTCGGGGACCAGGAATTCAGGAATCATGCAATGGGGTGCTGAGGACGCAGGTCAGCGTCGCCGTCGCGACGCCCTTTACATCAAACTCCGTTTTTCCCCGACCGACTGCAGCGCCGGCAGCCGCCTGTATCCGATATGCGTGAAGGCGAAGGCCCACACATTCCCCACCGGATGCTTCAGCCGACGGCGTCCGCAGGCAGGCGCTGCAGCATCGCCAGCGTGCTGGCGATGGTCTTGCGCAGTTCGCGGCGGTCGCTGATGAAGTCGATCGCGCCTTTGGTCTGCAGGAATTCCGAGCGCTGGAAGCCTTCGGGCAGCGTCACGCGCACCGTCGACTCGATCACACGCGGGCCTGCGAAGCCGATCAACGCCTTGGGCTCGGCGATCACCACGTCGCCCACGAAGGCGAAGCCGGCGCTCACGCCGCCCATGGTCGGGTCGGTCAGCACGCTGATGTAGGGCAGTCCCTTCTTCGCGAGATGGGTGAGCGCTGCGTTGGTCTTGGCCATCTGCATCAGCGAGAGCAGGCCCTCCTGCATGCGCGCGCCGCCGGTGGCGGTGAAGCAGATGAAGGGCACCTTCTGCTCGATGGCCGTTTCGACGCCGCGCACGAAGCGCTCGCCGACCACGCTGCCCATGCTGCCGCCCATGAACTCGAACTCGAAGCAGGCCACCACGACGTTGATGCTCAGCACCGAGCCGCCCATGACGATCAGCGAGTCGGTTTCGCCAGTGTTCTCCAGCGCTTCCTTCAACCGTTCGGTGTATTTGCGGCTGTCCTTGAACTTGAGGGCATCGACCGGCAACACTTCCTGGCCCAGTTCGTAGCGGCCTTCGGCGTCGAGGAACGCGTTCAAGCGCGCACGGGCGCCGATGCGGTGGTGGTGGCTGCAGCTCGGGCACACGTTCTGGTTGTGCTCGAGATCGGTCTTGTAGAGCACCGTGTCGCAGCTCGGGCATTTGATCCAAAGCCCCTCGGGCACCTGGCGGCGTTCGCTGGGGTCGGTCTGGGCAATCTTGGCGGGTAGCAGTTTTTCAAGCCAGCTCATGGCATCTCCTGAAGTGGCTGGATTATCGGCCAGCGGCGGCGGATGGGGTAGCGGGTGGCAGCGCGTCGAGCGCGGTGCGGATTCCGCCGAGAAAATCGCGCACGAGCGGCACCACCTGCTCGCGCGGCTGGCCGTCGATCAGCTGGATGATGCGGGTGCCGATGACGACCGCGTCGGCCGACACGCCCACCGCCTGGGCCGTGGCCGCGTCGCGGATGCCGAAGCCCACGCCCACCGGAATGCCCACGTGCGCGCGGATGCGCGGAATCATGCGCGCGACGGCGTCGGTGTCGAGGTGGCCGGCACCGGTCACGCCCTTGAGCGACACGTAGTAGACGTAGCCCGAGGCGATGCGTGCCACCTGCGCCATGCGCTCTGGGGTGCTGGTCGGCGCCAGCAGGAAGATCAGGTCGATGCCTGCCGTCCGCAGTTGTGCGGCGAAGGCCTCGCATTCTTCCGGCGGATAGTCGACCACCAGCAAGCCGTCCACGCCCGATGCGGCCGCGTCGCGGATGAAGCTGCCCGCGCCATGCACCAGGTCGTAGCGCTCGACCGGATTGGCGTAGCCCATCAGCACGACCGGCGTGCGATCGTCCGACTGGCGGAAGGCCGCGACCATGGCGAGCACTTGCTTCATGCCCACGCCCAGGGCCAGTGCGGCTTCGCCGGCTTTCTGGATCACCGGGCCGTCGGCCATGGGGTCGGAGAAGGGCACGCCGAGCTCGATCACGTCGGCGCCCGCCGCGACCATGCCGTGCATGAGCTCGGGCGTGATGTCGGCGAAGGGAAAGCCGGCGGTGACGTACGGAATCAGCGCTTTGCGGCCGTCCTTCTGCAGGGCGGCGAAGGTGCTTGCAATGCGGCTCACAGCGAACCTCCCTTCACGCCCAGGCCGCGCATCGAGGGGCGGTCGTAGAAGTCGACACCCGACAGGTCGGCCACGGTGCCGATGTCCTTGTCGCCGCGCCCCGAAAGGTTCACCAGGATGGATTGCTCGGGGCTCATGGTCTTGGCCAGCTTCATGGCGTGGGCCACGGCATGGCTCGATTCGAGCGCGGGAATGATGCCCTCGGTGCGGCACAGATAGTGGAAGGCCTCCAGCGCCTCTGCATCGGTCACGCCGACGTATTCCGCACGCCCGATGTCCGCCAGGTAGGCATGCTCGGGGCCGACGCCGGGGTAGTCCAGGCCGGCGCTGATGCTGTGCGTTTCGGTCACCTGGCCGTCCTCGTTCTGCAGCAGGTAGGTGCGGTTGCCGTGCAGCACGCCCGGGCTGCCGCGCAGGATCGATGCCGAGTGCTTGCCGCTGTCCAGGCCTTCGCCGGCAGCTTCGACGCCGATCAGTCGCGTGCCGGCAAAGGGGATGTACGGGTGGAAGATGCCCATGGCATTGCTGCCGCCGCCGACGCAGGCGATCACGGCGTCGGGCTGCCGGCCCTGGCCGGCCAGCATGTCCGGCATCTGCGCGACGCACTCGGTGCCGATCACGCTCTGGAAGTCGCGCACCATCATCGGATAGGGGTGCGGACCGGCGACGGTGCCGATGATGTAGAAGGTGTTCTCGACATTGGTGACCCAGTCGCGCATGGCTTCGTTGAGCGCGTCCTTGAGCGTCTTGCTGCCCGACTCCACCGGCACCACGGTGGCGCCCAGGAGGTTCATCCGGTAGACGTTCGGGCTCTGGCGCTTGACGTCCTGGCTGCCCATGTAGACCACGCACTCCAGGCCGTAACGCGCGCAGATGGTGGCGGTCGCCACGCCGTGCTGCCCCGCGCCGGTTTCGGCGATGACGCGCGGCTTGCCCATGCGCTTGGCGAGCATGGCCTGGCCGATCGTGTTGTTGATCTTGTGCGCGCCGGTGTGGTTGAGGTCTTCGCGCTTCAGGTAGATCTGCGCGCCGCCCATTTCGCGGCTGGTGCGCGCAGCATGGTAGATCGGCGAGGGCCGCCCGACGAAGTGCGCCAGTTCGTAGTGGAATTCGGCCAGGAACTCCGGGTCGTTCTTGTACTTTTCGTAGGCCTCGCGCAGTTCCTGGATGGCGTGCGTGAGCGTTTCGCTGGCAAAGGTGCCGCCGTAGTTGCCGAAGTGGCCGGTCAGGTCGGGCTGTTGGTAGTCGTTCATGTCATTTCGATCGGTAAGCCGCGCGGGCCGAGGTCGGGCGCGGCGGAATCAGGGCGATGAATTCGTTGCTGCAGGGCCGCAGCGCAAGGCGGATGTTCCGCCGCCGGCCGCGTCAGGCGCAGGCGGCGGGACCCTGGGCGCCGCGGACGGCAGTCACGAATTCGCGGATCTTGCCGGCGTCCTTGATGCCCTTGGAGGCTTCGACGCCGGAGCTCACGTCAACGGCCAGCGCTCTGCATCGCGGCCGGAGCTGGCGAATGCCATCGGCCACGTTTGCAGGTGTGAGTCCACCACTCAAGACGAGGTGAGCGTCGACGGCGGTTGGAAGAAGTGACCAATCGAAAGCCTTGCCGCCACCGCCAAATCCGTCGACATGCGCGTCGAGCAGGATGGCCTGGGCGTGGGAGTAATCGGACGCGTATTTTACGAGGTCGAAGTCCGCCCCTGCCGCGCCCAGTGGAATCCGGGCTGCGCGCAGGAAGCGGTAGGCGCCGTGGCCGCTGGCCTCCACGCATTGCGCGGGGGATTCGTCGCCATGGAACTGGGCGATGGCGCCGGGCACCGCAGCCAGCGCACGCTGCACGGCCGCCGGGGTTTCGTTGACGAACAGCAGCACGGGCGTCACGAAGGGTGGCAGGCGCGCGGCCAGCGCAGCGGCGCGCTCGACGCTCACGGCGCGCGCGCTGGCCGGGTAGAGCACGAAGCCCACGGCGTCTGCGCCTTCGGCGACGGCCGCGTCCACGTCGGCTTCACGGGTGAGGCCGCAGATCTTGATCCGCGTGAAGACGGGCCGCGTATCAGGCAGCGTAACGGGCGGGGAAGCTGACGAACTCATGGCGATCCATCATACGCAGCGCCACTCGCCTGCCAGGTCGCTTCCGCGGGCAGGCCCCATGCGGCGTCGTAGAGCGGACCGCGAAAGTAGAGGCCACCGGCCGCGAAGGTCGGCGCCGCGACCTTGCGGCTGCGTGCAGCCAGCACTTCGGCGACCCATTCGGGTGGCTCGTCGCCATGGCCCACGCGCACCAGGCAGCCCATGATGTTGCGGATCATGTGGTGCAGGAAGGCATCAGCCTCGAACTCGAAGTGCCAGCTGCAACGTTCCGGGTCCGGCCCGTCGGCATGGTGGCCGATGGCGATCCGGCGTACGGTCTTCACCGGCGAGCGTGCCTGGCACGCCGAGGCCCGGAACGAGCTGAAGTCGTGCTCGCCGATCAGCAGCGCGGCGGCCGCGCGCATGGCGTCGCCGTCGAGCGGCCGCATCGACCAGCCCACGCGCCCCGCGTCCAGGCTGGGGCGCACCGGCGATTGCGACAGCACGTAGAGATAGCGCCGCGACAGTGCGCTGGCGCGGCAATGAAAGGCATCGGGCACCGGGTGCGCCCACTGGATGGCGATGTCGGGCGGCAGGTAGCGGTTGGTGCCGCGCACCCAGGAGAACGGCGTGCGTTCGACCTCGGTGTCGAAGTGCACGACCTGCATCAGGCCGTGCACGCCCGTGTCGGTGCGGCCCGCACACAGCGTGGAGATGCGCTGCGCCGCAAAGCGCGCGAGCGCACCTTCGAGCTTGTCCTGCACCGTCAGGCCCGAGCGCTGGCTCTGCCATCCCTGGTAGGCCTGGCCGTTGTAGCGGACGCCGAGTGCCAGCCTCAAGGTCGCACGACGCTCAGGCTTCGAGCAGGATGCGCAGCATGCGGCGCAGCGGTTCGGCCGCGCCCCACAGCAGCTGGTCGCCGATGGTGAAGGCACCGACATATTCCGGGCCCATCGCCAACTTGCGGATGCGGCCGACCGGGATGTCCATGGTGCCGGTCACGGCCACGGGCGTCAGGTTCTTGACGGTGGCTTCGCGCGTGTTCGGCACGACCTTGGCCCAGGGATTGTCGGCGGCGATCAGCGCCTCGATGTCGGCCAGCGGCACGTTCTTCTTGAGCTTGAAGGTCAGCGCCTGGCTGTGGCAGCGCATCGCGCCGATGCGCACGCAGAAGCCGTCGACCGGCGTGGCCGCGGTGCCGAAGCCCGCGCCCTGGCCGAGGATCTTGTTGGTCTCGGCGCCGCCCTTCCATTCTTCCTTGGACATGCCCCATTCCGCGTCGTCCTGGCTCTTGCCCAGGCCCAGGTCCTTGTCGATCCAGGGGATCAGCGAGCCGCCCAGCGGAGCACCGAAGTTGGCGGTCTCGATCGCGCTCAGGTTTTGCTGCTTGTTCAACACCTTGCGGTCGATTTCCAGGATGGCCGACTTGGGATCGTCCAGCAGCGAGCGCACCTCGGCATTGATCGTGCCGAATTGCGTGAGCAGTTCGCGCATGTGCTGGGCGCCGCCACCCGATGCAGCCTGGTAGGTCATGCTGGTCATCCACTCGACCAGCCCGGCCTTGTAGAGCGCGCCGACGCCCATCAGCATGCAGCTGACGGTGCAGTTGCCGCCGATCCAGTTCTTGCCGCCCTTGGCGAGCGCGTTGTGGATCACGGGCAAATTGACGGGGTCGAGGACGATGATCGCGTCGTCGTTCATGCGCAAGGTGGAGGCCGCGTCGATCCAGTGGCCGTTCCAGCCCGCCGCACGCAGCTTGGGGAAAACGGCGCTGGTGTAGTCACCGCCCTGGGCGGTCACGATGATGTCGCAGCGCTGGAGCGCGGCGATGTCGTGCGCGTCCTGCAGCGTGCCTTCGTTCCTGGCCATTGCCGGGGCCTTGCCGCCAGCGTTGGAGGTCGAGAAGAACAGGGGCTCGATCAGGTCGAAGTCCTTCTCTGCCACCATGCGGTCCATCAGGACCGAACCCACCATGCCGCGCCAGCCGACGAGGCCCACCAACTTGCTCATGTCAACGCCCTTCAATAGATAAAGATTCCCGCGATCAGCAACGGCTGAGGGGCCCGGCTCGTCTGGCCGGGGGAGGGCGCACGACGAACCAGGCTGGATCAGCCCTTAATGGTCGTGGTTTTGATGATGATTGCGCGCGCGACCACACCGGCCTGGGCGGCGGATGCTGTGTTCAGGTCGAACGGACGGGCGGCAAACATGGCGCATATTGTAGCGGATGCGCGCGGAATGGTGTATGAACGTAAGTGGTTTCTGTCCACGCTTTCACCAAGGAACGCCCATGCCAACCGGTACCGTCAAACTTCACCGCGTGCTCAAGGCCAAGCCCGATAAGGTCTACCGCGCTTTCGTCGACGCCGACGCCATGGCCCGGTGGATCGCACCGTACGGCTTCCTATGCAAGGTTCACCATTTCGACGCGCGCGTCGGTGGCGCGTTCCGGATGTCGTTCGTCAATTTCTCGACCGGCACATCGCACTCGTTCGGCGGCGAATACCTGGAGATGGTGCCCGGCGAGCGATTGCGCTACACCGACCGGTTCGAAGATCCGGGACTGCCTGGCGAGCTTCAGGTCACGGTCGTGCTCAAGGCCGTCTCCTGCGGCACCGACGTCGACATCGTGCAGTCAGGTATTCCGGACGTCATTCCGCTGGAGATGTGCTACCTGGGCTGGCAGGAGTCGCTGGCGCAGCTCGCACTGCTGGTCGAGCCCGAGATCCCGGGCTGACCAGGGCGATCCGCGAGCCTGCGCAAGCGACTCAGGCCAGCGCCTTCAGCACCGCGTCGCCCATCTCCACCGTGCCGACCTTGGTGGTGCCCGCGCTGTAGATGTCGGGTGTGCGCAGGCCTTGGGCCAGCACCTTCTTCACTGCAGTCTCGATGCGCTGGGCCGCTTCTTCCTGGTCGAGCGAGTAGCGCAGCATCATTGCCGCGCTCAGGATGGTCGCCAGCGGATTGGCCACGCCTTTGCCCGCGATGTCGGGTGCGCTGCCGTGGCTCGGCTCGTACAGGCCCTGGTTGCTCGCATTGAGCGACGCCGAGGGCAGCATGCCAATCGAGCCTGTGAGCATCGCCGCTTCGTCCGAGAGGATGTCGCCGAACATGTTGCCGGTCACGATCACGTCGAACTTCTTGGGCGCCTTCACCAGCTGCATGGCGGCGTTGTCGACGTACATGTGGTCGAGTTCGACGTCGGGGTACTCCTTGCCGACTTCGGTGACGATGTCCTTCCAGAACTGGAAGGTTTCCAGCACGTTGGCCTTGTCCACGCTGGTCACGCGCTTGCTGCGCTTGCGGGCGGCCTCGAAGGCGACGCGCGCGATGCGTTCGACCTCCGGACGCGAATAGCGCATCGTGTCGAAGGCTTCCTCGGCACCCGGAAAATGCCCGTCGACCGCGGTGCGGCGACCGCGCGGCTGACCGAAGTAGATGTCGCCGGTCAGCTCGCGGATGATGAGGATGTCCAGGCCGGCGATGAGCTCGGGCTTGAGGCTCGACGCATCGACCAATTGCTCGTAGCAGATGGCCGGGCGGAAGTTGGCGAACAGTCCCAGGTTCTTGCGCAGGCCGAGGATGGCCTGTTCGGGGCGCAGCGGTCGGTCGAGCTTGTCGTACTTCCAGTCGCCGACGGCGCCGAACAGCACCGCATCGGCTTCCTTGGCCAGCTTCAACGTGGCTTCGGGCAGGGGATGGCCGTGCGCCTCGTAGGCGGCGCCGCCCACCAGGGCGGTTTCCATCTCGAAGGGCAGATCGAGCGCGTCCAGCACGCGGATGGCTTGCGCCACGATTTCGGTGCCGATGCCGTCACCCGGGAGAACTGCGATTTTCATTGTTGAGGTCTGTTGATGAAAAGAAGAGGGGGTGTGAACGAGACCGTGCGGGTCAGCCCACCATCGTGTGCGCCAGCCACGGCTTGGTGGCGAGGCGCTCGGCCTCGAAGGCGGTGATCTTGTCCTTGTGGCGCAGCGTGAGGCCGATGTCGTCCAGGCCGTTCATCAGGCAGTATTTGCGAAAGGCCTGAACGTCGAAGGCGAACTCGCCGCCATCGGGCTTGACGACCACCTGGCGTTCCAGGTCGATGGTGAGCGTGTAACCCGGAAAGGCAAAGGTTTCGTCGAACAGCTGGCCGACCTGCGCTTCGGGCAGCACGATCGGCAGCAGGCCGTTCTTGAAGCTGTTGTTGAAGAAGATGTCGGCGTAGCTCGGCGCGATGATCGCGCGAAAGCCGTATTGGTCGAGCGCCCATGGCGCGTGCTCGCGCGACGAGCCGCAGCCGAAGTTCTTGCGTGCCAACAGCACCGAGGCGCCGGCGTATCGCGGCTGGTTCAGCACGAAATCGGGGTTCGGCTTGCGGCTGTTCGGGTCCTGGCCCGGGAAGCCGGCGTCGAGGTAGCGCCATTCGTCGAACAGGTTCACGCCGAAGCCGGTCTTCTTGATCGACTTCAGGAACTGCTTGGGGATGATCGCGTCGGTGTCGACGTTCTCGCGGTCCATGGGCGCGACGAGGCCCTGGTGCACGTTGAATTTCTGCATGGTTGTGTTCCGGGAATCAGGCGAAGGTTCGGACGTCGACGAAGTGGCCGTGCACGGCGGCAGCGGCGGCCATGGCCGGGCTCACCAGGTGCGTGCGGCCACCGGCGCCCTGCCGGCCTTCGAAGTTGCGGTTGCTGGTGCTGGCGCAGCGCTCGCCGGGCTCGAGCCGGTCGGCGTTCATGGCCAGGCACATCGAGCAGCCCGGCTCGCGCCATTCGAAGCCCGCGGCCTTGAAGATCAGGTCGAGCCCTTCGCGTTCGGCCTGTTCCTTCACGACGCCCGAGCCGGGCACCACCATCGCGAGCTTGACGTTCTTGGCGACTTTCTGGCCCAGCTTCTGCACGATGGCGGCGGCCTCGCGCATGTCCTCGATGCGGCTGTTGGTGCACGAGCCGATGAACACCTTGTCGATGAAGATGTCGTTCATCGCCTTGTTGGGCTCCAGGCCCATGTAGGTGAGCGCGCGTTCGATCGCACCGCGCTTGCTGGCGTCCTTCTCCTTGTCCGGATCGGGTACGCGGCCGTCGACCGGCAGCACCATTTCGGGCGACGTGCCCCAGGTGATCTGCGGCTTGATCTGCGTGGCGTCGAGCTCGACCACCGCGTCGAAATGCGCGCCGGGGTCGGACTGCAGCGTTTTCCAGTAGCTCACCGCGTGGTCCCATTCGACGCCGGTAGGCGCGAGCGGGCGGCCCTTCACGTAGTCGATGGTCTTCTGGTCGACAGCCACCAGGCCGGCACGCGCGCCCGCCTCGATGGCCATGTTGCAGACTGTCATGCGGCCTTCCATGCTCAGGTCGCGGATCGCCGAGCCTGCGAACTCGATGGTGTAGCCCGTACCGCCGGCCGTGCCGATGCGTCCGATGATGGCCAGCACGATGTCCTTGGCGGTGCAACCCAGCGGCAGCTTGCCTTCCACCTTGACCAGCAGGTTCTTGGCCTTCTTGCCCAGCAGCGTCTGGGTGGCCATCACGTGCTCGACCTCGCTGGTGCCGATGCCGTGTGCCAGCGCGCCGAAGGCGCCGTGCGTCGAGGTGTGCGAGTCGCCGCAGACCACGGTCATGCCGGGCAGCGTGGCGCCCGACTCGGGGCCGATCACGTGCACGATGCCCTGGCGCTTGCTCAGGAACGGAAAGAACGCAGCCGAGCCGAACTCGGCGATGTTGCTGTCCAGCGTGGTGATCTGTTCCTTGCTGGTGGCATCGGCGATGCCGGCGTAGCCGCGTTCCCAGCCAGTGGTCGGCGTGTTGTGGTCTGCGGTGGCCACCACCGAGCTGATGCGCCAGAGCTTGCGGCCGGCCACGCGCAGGCCTTCGAACGCCTGAGGGCTGGTGACTTCGTGCACCAGGTGGCGGTCGATGTAGAGGATCGCGGTGCCGTCTTCCTCGGTGTGGACGACATGTTCGTCCCAAAGTTTGTCGTAGAGCGTGCGTGCCATGGTGTGGTCTTCTTTCGTGGGGATTCTGTGGGGTCGTCGTCAGTGGGCCAGTGCCGGGGCGTGCCGGGCTTCGGCCTGGGCGCGTGCGTGTTCGCCGGACGCCTGCAGATGCGCGACCAGCGTGCGTGCGGCGACGGGAAGTGTCGAGAAGTCGCGTGCCACCAGGCGGATTTCCCGTCGGGCCCAGTCGTTGGTCAGTGCCACGCTCGTCAGCCGGCGGCCGACGCCGCCGCGCATGAGCTCGAAGGCACCACTGGGCATCACGCCGATGCCCAGTCCGTTGTCGATCATTCGGCACATCGCGTCCAGGCCGGTCACGTGGATACGCAGCTTGATGCTGCGGCCCGCGTCCAGGGCTGCCTGTCGAGTGGCCACGTAAATCGAGCTGTTGGTGTGCAGGCCAACGTGGTCATGGTCGAGCGAAGCCATGAAGTCGAGCGGACCCTGGTCTGCGAGCGCATGGCCCGTGGGCACGATCAGCACGAGCCGGTCTTCGCGGTAGGCAAGGCTCTGGAGCTCGCTGGCGCCCTCGGCAAGGTGGCAGATGCCGAGGTCGGCGGCGCCTTCCTGCACAGCCCGCAGCACCTCGGTGCTCAGATGCTCCTCGAGGTCGATCTTGATTTCCTCATGGGCATGCCGGAACGCGCCCAGGTCTTCGGGCAGGAATTGCACGATGGCCGAGATGTTGGCGTGCACACGCACATGGCCGCGCACGCCGTCGGCGTACTCACTGAGTTCGCCCTGCATCTTTTCCAGGCTGTAGAGGACCGAGCGGGCATGATGGAGCAGGCTTTCGCCGGCGGGCGTCAGATCGACGCCGCGCGTGTGGCGGTAGAGCAGGGGGGTGCCCAGCGTGGCTTCGAGGTCGGACAGACGCTTGCTGATGGCCGAGGCGGCGATGAATTCGCGCTCCGCTGCGCGGCCGATGCTGCCCAGTTCGCACACGGCGACGAACAGCTGCAGCGACGTGAGGTCGATGCGTCTGGCGAAGCTGCGTTCGGTCGTGGTCACGGCTCGGTCATCGTCTGTGAAGATGTGGGGTCGCTATTGTCCTACGTGCACGCCTTGTGCGTCATCGTGATCCACGATGGCCCCGTTGCCTGCGCGAGATGAAAAAAAGCGGGCTACTCGGCCCGCTTTTTTTTTGGATGCAGAAGCTTGCTTACTTCTTCTTTTCAGCAGCGTTCTCGAGCTTGGATCCACCCTTCTGGATGTCCTGCCCTGCGCCTGCAACGGTGTTGCAGCCGGCGAGCGACGCGCCGAAAACGAAGGTGACGGCGATCAGTGCGGCTAGTTTCTTCATGACAGAGCTCCTGCGATTTATTGGGTTGTGACGTTGATGGAGTGACCCTCCACACATGAAGTTAACGCGATGCCGTCCCCGGGCTTGTAAGCCAAGACGCAAAAAAGCTGCCCGAAGGCAGCTTTTCAGGTGAAACCCGCAGGCCACGCCGCGAATGGCGTGTCCCCAGGCGTTCAGCGGCTTGCGATAGGCTTGACGTCGCGCTGGACGGAGCCTTCGAACAGCTGACGCGGACGGCCGATCTTGTACTCGGGGTCGCCAATCATTTCGTTCAATTGCGCGATCCAGCCCACGGTGCGCGCCAGAGCGAACACGGCGGTGAACAGCGGCACCGGAATGCCGATCGCGCGCTGCACGATGCCCGAGTAGAAGTCGACGTTCGGGTAGAGCTTGCGCGACACGAAGTATTCGTCTTCCAGGGCGATTTTCTCGAGCGCCATGGCCAGCTTGAACAGCGGATCGTTTTCCAGGCCCAGTTCGCCGAGCACTTCCTTGCAGGTTTCCTGCATCAGCTTGGCGCGCGGGTCGTAGTTCTTGTACACGCGGTGACCGAAGCCCATCAGCTTGACGTTGGAGTTCTTGTCCTTGACCTGCTTGATGAACTCGCCGATCTTCTCCACGCCGCCAGCCTTCTGGATGTCATACAGCATGTTGAGCGCAGCTTCGTTGGCGCCGCCGTGCGCGGGGCCCCAGAGGCAGGCGACGCCGGCTGCGATGGCAGCGAACGGGTTGGTGCCCGACGAGCCGCACAGGCGCACGGTCGAGGTCGATGCGTTCTGCTCGTGGTCCGCGTGCAGGATGAAGATGCGGTCGAGCGCGCGCTCGAGCACCGGGCTCACCTTGTACTCTTCGCACGGCGTCGCGAACATCATGTGCAGGAAGTTGCCGGCGTAGCTCAGGTCGTTGCGCGGGTACATGTACGGCTGGCCGATCGTGTACTTGTACGCCATGGCCACCAGCGTCGGCATCTTGGCGATCAGGCGGATCGCGGCGATTTCACGGTGCTTTGGATTGTTGATGTCCGTGCTGTCGTGATAGAAGGCCGACAGGGCGCCGACCAGGCCGGTCATGATGGCCATCGGATGCGCGTCGCGACGGAAGCCGCGCAGGAAGAACTGCATCTGCTCGTTGACCATCGTGTGGTTGGTCACGAGTTTGGTGAAGTCTTCCTTCTTGCCGGCGTCCGGCAGGTCTCCGTACAGCAGCAGGTGACAGGTTTCCAGGAAGTCGCAGTTGGTGGCGAGTTGTTCGATGGGGTAGCCGCGATACAGCAGTTCGCCCTTGTCGCCGTCGATGTAGGTGATGGTCGACTGGCACGACGCCGTGGACATGAAGCCCGGGTCGTACGTGAACATGCCCGTCTGCGCGTAGAGCTTGCGGATGTCGATGACGTCCGGGCCGAGCGTGCCCTTGTAGATCGGCAGATCGACATTGTCGCCACCATTGCTGAACGACAGCGTGGCCTTGGTCTCGGAAGCTTTCATTTCGACTTTCTTTCTTCAGATGGATTTTGGGGAACGCGCAGACGCCAGGGCGGCGTCAGACGCGGATGATGCGCAGCAAATCGACCACGTCCGCCCCGGCCCATGCGGGCTCGGGCTCCTTTCGCTGCAGGAAGAGATCGAGAAGATCGTGGTCTGACAGATCCATCAATGTCCCCATCGCTTCGGCCTGACGCACGGTCAGGCTGGACTCATGGCGCGCGAAGAATCGCTCGATGAACAGGTCGTTCTCGAGCAGCCCCCGACGACAGCGCCACTTGAGTTTGCTGAGCGCTCGCTCGCTCAGGCGTTGGTCGAGGTCGGGGGTGGCTTCCATGGCGATCAGATGGCCCGACGGACCATCAGTTCCTTGATCTTGCCGATGGCCTGGGTCGGGTTCAGGTTCTTCGGGCACACGTCCACGCAGTTCATGATGGTGTGGCAACGGAACAGGCGGTACGGGTCTTCGAGGTTGTCCAGGCGTTCGGCGGTGGCTTCGTCGCGGCTGTCGGCGATGAAGCGGTAGGCCTGCAGCAGGCCGGCCGGGCCGACGAACTTGTCCGGGTTCCACCAGAAGCTCGGGCAGCTCGTCGAGCAGCTCGCGCACAGGATGCACTCGTAGAGGCCGTTGAGCTCGTCACGCTCTTCGGGCGACTGCAGGCGCTCCTTCTCGGGCGGGACGTTGTCGTTCTGCAGGTACGGCTTGATCGAGTTGTACTGCTTGAAGAACTGCGTCATGTCCACGATCAGGTCGCGAATGACGGGCAGGCCCGGCAGCGGCTTGAGCACGACCGTGCCCTTGAGCGTGTTCATGTTGGTCAGGCAGGCCAGACCGTTCTTGCCATTGATGTTCATGGCATCGGAGCCGCAGACGCCTTCGCGGCACGAGCGGCGGAACGACAGCGTCGGGTCCTGCGCCTTGAGCTTCATCAGGGCGTCGAGCAGCATGCGTTCGTGGCCGTCGAGTTCGATCTCGATGGTCTGCATGTACGGCTTGGCGTCCTTGTCCGGGTCGTAGCGGTAGATTTGGAATGTGCGCTTCATCGTGATGACCTTTGTGTGTTCTTAGAAGGTGCGGACCTTCGGCGGCACGGAGGCGACCGTCAGCGGCTTCAGGTTGACCGGCTTGTACGAGAGACGGTTGTCCTCGCTGTACCAGAGCGTGTGCTTCATCCAGTTGGCGTCGTCGCGGCCCAGCGGTGCGACCGGATCGTCCGCCGGACGTTCGTAGTCTTCCACCGTGTGGGCGCCACGGCATTCGCGGCGGGCGGCAGCCGACACCATCGTGGCCTGCGCGACTTCGATCAGGTTGTCCACCTCCAGCGCTTCGATGCGCGCCGTGTTGAACACCTTGGACTTGTCCTTCAGGCCGATGGCCTTGACGCGCTCGCGCACGGCGGCGATCTTGACCACGCCTTCGTCCATGGAGGCTTGCTTGCGGAACACGGCAGCGTGCTGCTGCATGACCGAGCGGATCTCGCCGGCCACGTCCTGGGCGTATTCCCCGGTGGTGGTCGACTCCAGGCGATTCAGGCGCTCGAGCGTGCGATCTGCGGCATCGGCAGGCAGCGGCTTGTGTTCCTTCAGCTTGTCGTTGAATTCGACGATGTGGTTGCCGGCCGCACGGCCGAACACCAGCAGGTCGAGCAGCGAGTTGGTGCCCAGGCGGTTGGCGCCGTGCACGCTCACGCAGGAACATTCGCCGACTGCGTACAGACCGTTCACCACGACGCTGTTCTGGTCGCCCTTCTGGATCACGACCTGGCCGTTGATGCTGGTCGGAATGCCGCCCATCTGGTAATGGATGGTCGGCACGACCGGGATCGGTTCCTTGGTGATGTCGACGTTGGCGAAGTTGACGCCGATTTCGTACACCGAGGGCAGGCGCTTGTGGATGGTTTCGGCGCCCAGATGGTCGAGCTTGAGCAGCACGTAGTCCTTGTTCGGACCGCAGCCGCGACCTTCCTTGATTTCCTGGTCCATCGAACGCGACACGAAGTCACGCGGCGCCAGGTCCTTCAGCGTGGGCGCGTAGCGCTCCATGAAGCGCTCGCCGTTGCTGTTGAGCAGGATGGCGCCTTCGCCGCGGCAGCCTTCGGTCAGCAGCACGCCCGCGCCGGCCACGCCGGTCGGGTGGAACTGCCAGAACTCCATGTCCTGCAGCGGGATGCCCGAGCGTGCGGCCATGCCCAGGCCGTCGCCGGTGTTGATGAACGCGTTGGTCGAGGCCTGGAAGATCCGGCCCGCGCCACCAGTGGCCAGCAGCACGGTCTTGGCCTGCAGGATGTGCAGGTCGCCCGTTTCCATTTCGAGCGCGGTCACGCCCACCACGTCGCCTTCGTCGTCGCGGATGAGGTCGAGCGCCATCCATTCGACGAAGAACTGGGTGCGGGCTTCCACGTTCTTCTGATAGAGCGTGTGCAGCATGGCGTGGCCGGTGCGGTCTGCCGCTGCGCAGGCGCGCTGCACCGGCTTTTCGCCGTAGTTGGCCGTGTGGCCGCCAAACGGACGCTGGTAGATGGTGCCGTCGGGGTTGCGGTCGAACGGCATGCCGAAGTGTTCGAGCTCGTAGACGACCTTGGGCGCTTCACGGCACATGAACTCGATCGCGTCCTGGTCGCCGAGCCAGTCGGATCCCTTGATCGTGTCGTAGAAGTGGTAGTGCCAGTTGTCTTCGCTCATGTTGCCGAGCGACGCACCCACGCCGCCTTGCGCGGCGACCGTGTGCGAGCGGGTCGGGAACACCTTGGAGAGCACGGCCACGTTGAGGCCGGCGCGCGCCAGTTGCAGCGAGGCACGCATGCCCGAGCCGCCGGCACCGACGATGACGACGTCGAACTTGCGCTTGGTGATTTGGTCTTTGGTATAGGTCATGGGGGTCAAACTCTCCAGAGCACTTGAATGGCCCAACCCGCGCAACCGACAAGCCAGACGATGGTGAAAACTTGCAGTGCAAGGCGAATGCCGACGGGCTGGACGTAGTCCATCCAGATGTCGCGCATGCCGACCCACACGTGATAAAGCAGGGCTGCGATGACCGTGAAGGTCAGGACCTTCATCCACTGGGACGAGAAGATGCCCGACCAGGTGTCGTAGCCGATCGGGCCATGCGAGAAGATCACCTGGGCCAGCAGGATGATGGTGAAGAGGGCCATCAGGCCCGCGGTGATGCGCTGGCTGAGCCAGTCACGCATACCGTAGTGTGCGCCGACGACGATGCGCTTGGAGCCGTAATTCACAGACATGGTGCGCTCCCTTTCAGTACAGGCCGAACAGCTTGGCGCCGAGGATCACGGTCAACGCGATGCTCAGGACCAGCGTTGCAAGGGCGGAGGTCTTTCCGAACTCCTTGGTCACCGCGGCATGGCTCACGTCCATCCACAGGTGGCGCAGGCCGGCGATGAAGTGGTGCAGGTAGGCCCAGATCAGTGCGAGTGCCACGAGCTTGATGAGAACGCCTGGAACGAAACCAAGGCCGCTGTTGAAAGCGGCCTTGAAGCGTGCAAACGAGATTTCGGAGGAGATCGAGGTGTCGAACATCCAGATGATGAACGGCATCAACAGGAACATGATCAGGCCACTGACGCGGTGCAGGATCGAAACGATGCCGGCAGGGGGCAGACGGTACGTCGGCAGGTCCTTGACGAGGTTGATGTTGCGGAATTGGCGCCGCGGGGGACGGGGTGGGGTTGCAAGCTCTGACATGGTGGCTTTCGTTGCTTTTTCGGCGGGATGGCTTGTTCTTTGTGGGAATGCAAACAACGCAAAATTCTATTGCAATGCACCATCTGGCGGCGGACGCTTGAACGTCAACGCACCGGATTGCTCGGGCACTACGGATTTGATAGCGTCAATCTCTTTGGTGGCATGACTTTCAGAGGCAAGGTTGAAGGAAGCGGGCATCAGCCCAACTCGTTGCGGTAATGATGTGTATCGGTTCGATAGAGACCGCGGCGCAGTTCCATCGGCACGTCGTTGTAGGTCAGCGCGACGCGCTCGACGCTCAGGAGCGGCGTGGCCTGCGAGACATTCAGCAACGCTGCCTGCCCCTCGTCGGGCAGTACGGCCCGGATTTTTTCTTCGGCGCGCACCATGCGCGTGCCGAATTCCATCTCGAACATCGCGTACATCGGCCCGCGCGAGGCGCGCAGCCGCTCCGCTGTAAGCCCTTTGAATGGAATGCCGGGCAGCCAGAGGTCCTCAAGGATGGTCGGGACGCCGACGTAAGCCAGCACCCGGCGCACCTGAAGTACCGGGTCGCCGGCGCGCAGCGCCAGCGCGCGTGCCACGTCGGCCGTGGCACGCTGGCGCTTGCAGTCGACGATGGTGCGCTCGGCCGGGCCTTCGGCGGCGAAATCGCCGCTGTCGGGCACCAGTTTCAAGAACCGGTACTGCACATTGTGCTCGGCATGGGTGGCCACGAAAGTGCCCTTGCCCTGGCGGCGCACCACCAGGTTCTCCGCTGCCAGTTCGTCGATGGCCTTGCGCACGGTGCCCTGGCTCACGCGAAAGCGTGCGGCAAGCTCCATTTCGCTGGGAATCGGCTCGCCGGGCTTCCATTCACCCGCCTGCAGGCTCTGCAGGATCAATGCCTTGATCTGCTGGTACAGCGGACTGAACGACGGCGTTCCGGTCTCGGTGTAGGCGTGGAGGGGG
>Ga0247813_10000740_pt1 | contig 27232 bp, 21 predicted proteins | sample UWRJL169409C1_FD_180719 | JGI IMG/M metagenome (GOLD analysis project Ga0247813, IMG submission 180719) | Plant litter microbial communities from Arlington Agricultural Research Station in Wisconsin, United States - UWRJ-L169-409C-1 | ecosystem: Environmental > Terrestrial > Plant litter >...
TTAATGTTTTTACTCTTGTGGCAACTGATGATGCGGGAAGAAGCCGATCAGTTTCGGTAACTATCACTCGAGATGTCGGCACTCCGCGCATTGTGATCAATTCTCCGGTTGCTGGAGTGGTAATTGATGCGAACTCGATTAACGTTTCGGGACTTGTTGGGGATGCGTCGTTGCTAAAATCGGTCGTTGTCAACGGAGTGCGGGCCTATGTTCATGCAGGGGCTTTCGAGGCACCGGCTGTTTCATTGGTAAATGGCGCAAATGTGATCGTCGTTACCGTGACGGATGTTTTGGGTAATACCTCGACGGCCTCTGTTTCAGTTACTGCACAAGTGCCTGTGATTTCACCAGGCTCAACGTTGGCCTTGGATCCTGTTGTGCTTACGGCTACTCCGATTCAGGGTAGCGCGCCGCTTGCAGTGAATTTTAATGTCCAAGTGAACGCGCCTGGTATTGTGCAGCGGATTGTTTATGACTTTGATGGTCTTCGTAAGAATCTAATAACAGCGACCACGCCGTCGTCCGTTTCCCACACATATACTGTTGCGGGTAATTATTATCCTGCAGTGACAGTCTACACGAACAAAGGGGCGTTTACGAGCAAGGGCGGGTATGCTGTCCCGGTGTCTAATCGATTGAAAATTAAAGTTTCCGGGGGCGTGGATTCTCCTTTGGTGGCTTGGAGTGATTTTAATAAATTTATCAAGGCGCAGGATGTGGAGGGGGCATTGGAGTGTGTGGGCATTTCTCGTCGTGTGGATTGCCGGACCGCGCTCAATGATTTGGGGCCTGATGAATCTGTGGAAATGATAACCGATCTAAAGAATCTTACTGAAATAACGACTACGAGTGAAATATCACAATATATGGCCGATGTAACGACGCCTCAAGGAGTGATCAGTTTCCCGATATTTTTTTTTAAAGAGGACGGGCAATGGAGGGTGGATTCTTTCTGATCATGGCTTCATTTTGTTTACGCTATTTAACGGATTGGACGCCATTTTCCAACGGCTTTGTGCGGCTAAGACTGGCTTTGATTTTGTTTTTACCGCTGGTAGGTGGGTGTCATTATGCGATAAAAAAAGAGACGTTTTATTGTTATGACGAAACGGGAAATCCCTTAGCGGGAGTGCTCGTTGTGTGCACATATTCGGTGAGCACGCCTATGACTTATCGGCCGGCTGGGTGTGATTATCGGTTTTCTGATGCATTTGGCAGGGTGAACTTTGATTCCGGCGGTATTGTTGATCAGTTAAGTGGGAAGGAAAGGCGTGTCGTCTCTTTTGTGTATTCAGTGACAACGCACAGTGGCGCGTTTGGGGGCGGGGCGTTGCTTCCTTATGATGCGGAATTGCCTGCTGGCGGGCCGGACAAATCTACGGTTTACGAAAGGTATCCCTATATGTATTTTCAAGATTGTAGGGGCGATCCTGTTCGTTGGTTTATTTCTCTGGCTTGGTTGAGTGAAAATCTAACGCATATCCAAGAGCGTAGTTATGCGTATGAGCGTGTTGGGGTGCAGAGACTTGAGGCTGCGCTTATCCCTTATGTTGATGAAGAGCGGGGGAGATTTTTGGAGAAATATGGCGATATGCTAGTTCCGAATGATAGGCGTGTAGATGCTATTGTTGAGCGATTATATACTCTTGATCGTTCAGGGAGGGGGCGGTGGAAATTTAAGGATTTGGTTTCTGCGCTTGAGTGAATTCAATTTTATTTAAAATGAAATTTTTAGTCATATTTATTTTTTTATATTGTTGTGTGGCGCTTGCGCATGATAATCAAACAGTGCATCCGGCTATTACGGATAAGGCCTTTGGGATCTGGGCGCGAAAGGATTCAGTTTTGGATAATTTAGGGATTAATTTAACGCAGACTTTTGCGGATACAAGCAGCGCTGAATTAAATGCAGCTGGGGCGTTGACGGTGGACAAGTGGCTTCGCTTGGGGTCAATCACTGAAGACGAGGACGAGCCCAGCAGGAGATGTTTCGCTCATTTTTATAATCCTGCGTCATCAGGACATAATTTGACGGATCCGGTTTTTTTCTTAGGGGCGCCGAACTCTTTTGAGTGGGCTTCGGTTGGTGAGGCGTTTACAACTCAGGAGGGTGGAAATAAGGAGGATTGGACACATGCCCGCGAATACTATTTGAAGGCATTGACTGCGCCAACTAAGACGGAGCGCGATGCTGGGTTTGCTCACACATTTTATGCTTTAGGGAAAGTAGTTCATCTTTTGGAGGATCTTTCGCAGCCTGATCATGTGCGTAATGATGCGCATGTGATTAATGGAACGGACACGCCAAAATTAAAGCATGGACCTGAGGCAAGATGGATTGAGAATTATGGGCAACTCAAAGGTGTGGATATAATCAAAGGATTGAATGATCTGGCGCCTCTGGATTGGCGTGCCTCAGGCTTTTCTAAATTAGAGGATTTTTGGGATAGGAAGTTTTATCACGGAGAAGCTTCCGTCTTGGATGCAGATGCCAGTGGTGCTGCAGAGGCGCGGCTGGGGTTGGCGGAATTTATCAATGGAAATTTCTTAGGGGAAGATGCCAGTTACAAGGAATTGACCATTCCTTTTGCTTGGCACCATTTTGAGCATCCGTCCTTGGCGGATACCAATTTAAAGGCATTAACGGGGACGACGGGCGCTCGGGTTGGTTTTGTTGGATTGGATTCCACTTGGACCAGCTCGGCGACAAGTGATGCCTCGCCGCGGACGTTTCGTTCACTTTTCCTGCGTAAAGAAAAATCAGGAATTGTGGTGGAGAAGCATTCGATGCTTTATTATTCAACCGTTTATACGACGAAGCGAGGCAAGCAGCAAGGGCCGATGCCCAGTGTGACTATCAATTCGCCATCGGTTTTGGAAGAATATCATCGTCTCATTTTGGCGAAGGCCATTGAATACTCCGCCGGGTTGATGGATTATTTTTTTCGAGGAAAAATGGATGTTCGGATAACGTGGGATAAGGATGCGGATAATTATAATTTAGAAATTGAAAACCAGTCAGGGCAGCCATTCAAGGGAGGGCAATTTACACTTTATACCGATGATGGTAACGGACTGCGCGACTCCGGCCAGGTTTTAGATGTCTTGTGCTATGATGGGAGTGCTTGGGGGGATGACAGTCTGCTTGAGGACGGAGATACTGTGACTGCTACGTTTCAAGCTTCAGCTCAACCAAGCAAGGGTTATACGCTGGTTTATAAGGGGTCGATCGGGGTGGATGGTAATAATGAAGCGGCGGATCCTATAGATACAGGCATGGCACTGGCTGCTTACAGCTTTCAGATTTTGAGATTTAATATTACTTGGGATGTTGCTTCGGATATTGATCTTTATCTTGTTGATCCCGATGGTCATGTTATTGCGTATTATAATCGTAATTCAGATTTGGGTGAGCTGGATAATGATGATAGGCACGGCACTGGTCCGGAGAATATTACGTTGAAAAGGTTGGTTGATGGGGATTATCAGGTATGGGTAAATTATTATGCTGATCATTATTATGAAGATGATGAAGGGGGGGCGCCCACGTCGATTAACGTAACATTAAATACGTATTTTAATGCGGCATCAGAGATCGATTCGGTTTCATTTACACTTAATGAAGGAAACGGCGGGAGTTCTCATCCCGCCGGAGTCTCTGGGCCAAATACCCAAGCATCTTGGTATGTTCGGAAACTGGTGAAGATTAAGAATGGCCTGATCACAGCTCACTGATTACCCCTCGAATCAGCGAGCGCAGAGTGTTAGTAATGGTAAGTTGATTTTGAAATAAAATCGAGCCAATGGAGTATTAGGAGTTTTGGGTAATGATAGTAAGGAGACCCGATTTAGTGACCGGGCTACGGGGACTGCGTTACTCGCTACTTTTCTGGCTTCACCCGAATTTAAAGTTACTTCTTCAAGCGGCGCTCTAGCGGGGGGACTGGCTTGAGTCTAACGGGTTGGGGCTTTTTGGCAGATAAAGTCAAAAAGGGATAACGGGAAGTGGTCGGAGATCACTTTGTTTGCTTTGCTACTCTCGGGTTTGCCCCGCGTGTTTCTTGCTATGCTTTGCTTCGTCTGAATCCGGAGCCGCCCGCCCCTCTTTTAAGAGGCATACCCCTGTTTCCCCTTATGCTGCCTGATCACCATCTGCTTTCTCAAATTCCGCTGCGCGCCGACTCCGTCATGCGCCGGCTGCAAGGCGCGATCTGGCGTGAGACGCTCGCCCTCGATGTGCAGACGACAGAGGCCCGCGCGGAGCAGCTGGCCTGGGCACAGGCACGCAAGCTACCGCTTCAGCCGGAACGCGTCGGCACGCCGTGGGGCAAGCTCTTCGACCAGCGTTGGTGTCGTGTCACGTTCCCGCGTAAAACCGATGGCTCGCGTTGGCTGCACTGGAAGGACGAGGGCGAGGCCACGTTGTATGTGCAGGGGCGTCCGTATTTCGGCTTTGATGTCGGCCATAAATACTGCCGGCTGCCCGCTGGTTTGAAGGAGGTCTGGATCGAGGCCAACTGCGTGCAGAGCGCCATCTGGCATCCTGAGGCGCGCGGTCTGTCGGCGAACGGCAGCGTGTTTGACGGCGCTTTCCTCGTTACCCGCGACGACGACACGTGGCACGCCTGGCACGATTTGAAGTGTCTGCTCGATGTTGCGCTGAGCCTGCGTCAGCAGGAAAACGTCGCGCTGCTGCCGCAGGTCGCCCCGGGCCACACCCAGGCCGCCGTGGAAAAACACAGTCCCGCTTATCGTCGAATGCTCCGTTGGCTCGATGACGCCTGCACCGCTCTCGATGCGGATGGCACCGCCGCCGGCCGCAAGGTCATGGCCAAGGCCTACGCCGAACTGCGCACCGATCGCGCGCTCATGCAGGCAACGCTCACGGGTCACGCGCACATCGATCTCGTGTGGCTCTGGCCGGAACGCATCGGCGAACTGAAGGCCGTGCACACGTTCTCCACGGTGAATCGTCTCATGGACGAGTATCCCGAGTTCCGTTTCGCCTACAGCCAGCCCGCGAGCTACGAGGCCGTGCGCCGTCGTTCGCCCGAACTGGCCGACGCCGTGCAGACGCGGTTGAAGTCCGGCCGCTGGCAGGCGACGGGCGCCATGCAGGTGGAGTCCGACACGTTGATCGCCTGCGGCGAAGGTCTGTTGCGCAGCTTCCTCGTGGGCCAGACGGAGTTCGTGAAATTGATCGGACATCTGTCGCGGCTCACTTGGCTGCCGGACGTGTTTGGTTATTCCGCGTGTCTGCCGCAGATGATGAAGCTGGCTGGCGCGGATTACTTCTTCACGACCAAGCTCACGTGGAATCTGGTGAACCGGTTTCCTTACAGCAGCTTCACCTGGCGCGGCAACGACGGCTCCGAAGTCGTCGCGCATGTGACGCAGGATAGCGGTTACTGCGCGAGTCTCGAAGCGGCTGAATTGAAAAACTCCTCATGGGGCCACCAGCAGGGTGACGTTCATCGCGAATACCTGCTGCCGACCGGCTACGGTGACGGCGGCGGCGGGCCGACGGCCGAGATGTGCGAACGCGCGCGTCGCCTCGACGGACTGCCTGGCATGCCCGCCGTGAAGTGGGATCAACCGGAAGCGTTTTTTGACCGGCTCGCGAAACTCAAAGCCCGCCTGCCGGTGCACACGGGCGAGTGTTACGTCGAAGGCCATCGCGGCACTTACACGACGCACGGCGCGTTGAAGGCGGCATTCCGCGAACTCGAACGCGCGTTGCAACACTCCGAAGCCGTCGCCTGCCTGACCGGGAAAAATTGGGACCGCACGCATGTGTGGAAACGGATGATTTTCGCCCAATTCCATGACTACATCCCCGGCAGTTCCGTGTGGGACGTTTACGCCGAGGGCATTCCCGAGTTGCAGGCACTCGCCGCCGCCGAACTCAAAAAAACCGAGGCCGCCCTGCACACTTCGGGTTCTGCGTCCGCACCCGCCAGTCTCTTTAACCCGCACGCCGTGCCCGTGACGAAATGGGTAAAACTGTCCGGTTCAAAAAAAGCCGTGCGCGTGCGCCTGCCTGCGCTCGGCGCGGTTCCCGTGAGCTCCGCGCAAATCGACGCCGGTGCGCCGGTCGTGATCGCGGGTCTGCGGGTGTCGAACGGACTCGCCGAGTTTCAACTCGATAAAGCGGGCTGGCTTAAAGTGCTGCGCTGGGGCGACCGCGACGCCGCGCTCGCCGGTCCCGCCGGACAGTTGGTTTATTACACCGACAAACCGTCGCGTTTCGAAGCTTGGGATATCGACCGTCACACGCTCGCCATGGGCACGGTGTGCGCCGCCACGCCGGTGATCACGCCGTTCTCTGAAGGACACCGCGCGGGGTTCCGTGTCACACGAAGTGTGGGCAAACAAAGCACCGCTACCGTGGAGTTCTCCCTCGAAAGCGGTAGCCCGCTTTTGCACGTGTCGGTGGACATCGACTGGCGCGATGAGCATGCGTTGTTGAAGTTCTCCGTGCCGACGCGGCACCAGGCTCCTCAGGCGCGCTTCGGTATTCCTTACGGCAGCGTGCTGCGTTCGCAGGTGGCGACCGGCCCGCAGTCCGAGGCGCAGTGGGAAGTGCCGTTCAGCCGCTGGCTCGCCGTATTCGACGAGCAGGAACGCGACGGCCTCTTTCTCGTGACGGAAGCCAAATATGGCGCGACGGTGCGCGACGGCGTGATCGGTCTCAGCCTCGTGCGCAGTCCGCGCCAGGTCGGCTACGACAACCATCGCGGCGCGTGGCCGCCGGCGTTGTCGCGCATCCAGGCACCCTCGCAACACACCGACATCGGCCGCCATACGGTGCGTCTCGCGCTCGGGCACTATCACACTGGGCTCGCGCGGGCGGAGCATCCGGCGAGCCTCGCCGACACGCTCTTCACTGAGCCGTTGGCGTATCACGGACGGGCTCACGCTTCGCCGCTCGAATCCCTCGATGGCGGCGAGACGCTCATCCCGGCGTGGGCGCAACCGCTCGACGACGCGTCCTGGTTGTTGCGTCTGCACGAAGTCGCCGGCCAACGCGGTCATGTCCTCGTGAAACCGTCCGCCGGCTGGACCGCCGCGCCCGCCGACGCGACGGGCAAGCCGTTGAAAAAGCCCTCCGCCATCCTGCGCCTGGCGTTTACCCCGCAACAGATCGTGAGCGTGGTGTTTCAGCACTCGCCTCGCCGGACGCCACGCGGATGACATTGCCGGGGAAACAGACGCGAATCGGCGCCTTGGCCATCCTGTTGTCGGGAGCGGCGGTGCTGGCGGGCGAGCCGGTGTTCAACCCGGCCAGCGGCTTTACCGAGTTCACGCTCACGACCGAGTATCAGGCCGGACCGGCCTTGGTGCGCGTGCTCCTGCCTGAGCCGCTTGATCTCGAGAAGCGTTACCCCGTCCTGTATATCCTGCCGGTGGAAAGCGGCGTGAAAGCCGAGTTCGGCAATGGACTCACCGAGGCCAAAAAAGCCGAATTCGCCAACCGCCACGGTGTCATCTGCGTTTATCCGTCCTTCAACAAAGCCGCGCCGTGGTATGGCAACCACGCGACGAATCCACTCCTCCGGCAGGAAGACTATGTCGTGCGTGCGCTTGTGCCGTTCATCGACCAAAAATTCCCCACGCAGGCGGATCGCTCGGGCCGCTGGTTGATCGGTTTCAGCAAGTCGGCCTGGGGGGCGTTTACGCTGCTGTTCCGACATCCCGACGTCTTTGGCTACGCCGCCGGTTGGGATGGTCCGCTGATGTTGAACGGCGACAACAACGGCGCCGACTGGGGGCCGATGGGTCTGAGTGCTAACTTCGGGACTAAAGAAGCGATGCAGCAAAGTCTCCCGCCCAAGTTGGCGGAGGCCAACGCCGCATGGCTCAAGCAGCGCCCCTGCGTGGTGTTGGGCCTCGGGAAGTTCTGGGCTGATCAAACGAAACAATTTCACGCCCGCCTGAACGCCTTGGGTATCCCGCACGTTTACCGCGCCGATCTCACGTTCCCTCATCGCTGGGACAGCGGCTGGTTTTCTCCCCTGGCGGAGGAACTGGTTGAAATCGCCCGCGCATCAAAACCGAATTCCTGACGAAACCCGCGACCACTCTCCACCCCATGAAGACCTTTGATTTTCAACGAACGATCACCGTCGAGGAAGGTTACGATGTCGTCGTCGCGGGCGGCGGCCCGGGTGGTTGCGGGGCGGCAATTTGCGCGGCGCGTCTCGGTGCGAAGGTTCTTTTGCTCGAAGCGACCGGCTGCCTCGGCGGCATGGGCACGTCGGGCATGGTTTCGGCGTGGTCGGATCTCGCGGACGGCACTCGCATGATCGTCGGCGGACTGATGGGCGAACTGGCGGAAACCATGTATGCGCGGAATTTCTACAAGTCCGGCATCGACCCAAGTTGGTGGCGCAGCCGGCTGCATGGCGGCTTTGGGTTTAACGGCGAGGGTCTTAAACTTCTTTTGGATGAATTGTGCGTGCAGGCGGGCGTGGAGATCCGGTTTTTTACGCGCGTGATCGATGCTGAGGTATCCGGCGGACGGGTTCGCGGCGTCGTCATCAATAACATCGAGGGCCACCGCTACATCGAGGCGCGCGCGTTTATCGACGCCACGGGCGACGCAGTGCTTTCCGACCTGTGCGGCGCGGCGTATCGCGAAGCCGGCCGCGATACGAACCACATCATGGCTCCGACGCTCTGCTCGGCGCACGCGGGCATTGATACCGCCGCGTTTGATTGGATCGAAAAACAAGAGGCCGTTTTCAAGGCCATCAAAGACGGGTTCTTCACGCAGCCGGACCGTCACATTCCCGGTCTGTTCATCTCGGGGAAAACCACCGCGATCATGAATGCGGGGCACCTCTTCGGAACCAATGCGGTCCAGTGCCGCAGTCTCAGCGACGGCATGATTCGCGGACGTCAGTTCGCCTGGGAATACACGCGTTTTTTTAAGACCTACATGAGCGCCTGCCGCGACATGGAGATGGTGGCGACCGCCTCGCTGCTCGGCGTGCGCGAATCCCGCCGCGTCATGGGTGAATATGAACTCAACTACGACGACTTCAGAAACAGACGCAGTTTCCCCGACCAGATCGGAATCTATAACAAATCCATCGATATCCACGTGCATGATTGTTCGGATGCGGAATGGGAGCGCTACCTCGCGGAGTTTGAGAAAAACGACCGGCCGGCCGCCGGCGAATACTACGGCATTCCCTACGGCATCCTTGTGCCGCGCGGCTGGGAAAACCTCTGGGTCGCGGGCCGGTGCAACTCCAGCGACGTCAAAGTTCACGGCGCGCTCCGCGACCAGCCGGCCTGTTTTATGATGGGCGAGGCGGCGGGCACGGCGGCGGTGCAGTCCATCCGCACCGGACAACCCGCCTGCGACCTGAACACGCAGACGCTGGTTGAAACCCTGCGCGCCCGCGGTGCGGTGCTGCCTCAAACTGAACTCCGCAGCTCAATGAGCCGCACCGTGGTCTGACGGCTGCAGGGTTCGCTCAATTGGAATCGCAGGGAGGCTGCGTAATATCAGAATCCGGCCATTTCTTTCGCTAGCCCGCATCTCGATCGAGCCTCAGATTTTCCCTCGCAATGAACTTCCCCAACCCCGCTTGTGTCCTCCCCGTTCGTATCCCCGTGTTTTGCCTCGCCGCAGTGGCGATTTTTGCCCTCTGGAGCGTTTCCGCCTCCGCTGAAATCAAATGGCCGCCGCAAGGCACCGTGGACGAAGGCTTCGGCGTGCAACTCAAGGGCACGAGCGATTCCTCGCAGACGCTCGATCAGGTCAAAGACCTCGGCCTCGGTTGGGTTCGCCGCGGCTTCCTCTGGGAGGCGGTCGAAAAGGAGAAGGGCGTGTATGATTTTTCCAAATACGACCGCATCATGGCCGACTGCAAAGCGCGCGGTCTGAAGGTCGTGGGCTGCATCGCGTTCAGCAACAAACTCTACAGCCATGCGAAGGATGAACCGGGCCGTTCGGGGTATGCGAAGTTCGCGGCGGCTCTGGCGGTGCGTTACAAGGACCACGACATCGTGTGGGAAATCTGGAACGAGCCGAACACGATGACCTTTTGGGGCAAGCACGGCAAAAAAGGTAACTCCGAAGACTACGCCGAGGAATATCTCGGGCTCGTGAAGGCGACGGTGCCGGCCATGAAGAAGGCCAACCCGAAGTGCATCATCCTCGGCGGTTCCGTCTCCAACATGTGGACCGAGTCCTACAAGTGGATGGACTTCATGTTTGCGGGCGGCGTGCTCAAGACCGGCATCGATGGTTGGTCGGTGCATCCCTACGGGCTGAAGAGCCCCGAGGATTATCTCGAAGCCTACGACATCATGCGGAAGTCGATGGCGAAGCATGGCGGACCGGCGAATATTCCGGTGCTCAACACCGAGCGCGGTTTCCCGCTGGGCAAGGCGGAGGGTTATGCGGGCGGACCGGAAGCGGGTGCGAAAGAATACCAGGCCTGGCATGTGGTGCGGCAGTATCTCATCGACCGCCTGTGCGATGTGAACGTCACGATCTGGTATGAGTGGGTGGGCAGCAAAAAGGAGGGCTTTTCGCTGTATAGCCCGACCGAAAAACTGCCCGCCTACGCCGCCACCGAAGTGCTGATCAAACAGCTGCGCGGTTATGATCTGACCAAGCGCATCGACCTCGGCGCCCCGCGTGATTTCGCGCTGAGTTTTAAAACAAAAGCCGGTGCGGAAAAGATCGTGGTATGGACCTCGCCGCCGCCGCACCAGCCGGTGGACAAAACGGTGCCCCATGCGGTGAAGGTTCCCGTCTCGGCGAACGGTCCGATCGAGGTGACCGATCTCTATGGGAAGACCAGCCGCCTCGAAGCCAAGGGAGGGGTGATCGAGCTGACGGTTTCCGGTTCGCCGCAGTATCTCACGATCAAGAAATAAGATCCAAAAAAACCCGCCGGCCTGGAGAGGCGGCGGGTTGAGGGTTGCGAAGGTCGCTGGGAGGCGAACTGCGATTAGAATACGAACGCGGCGCCGAGGATGTAGGCGACGTCGCCGTGTTCCTGGAAGGAGACGGTGCCGGAGAGGGCGATCGTGGAACTGGTCCAGTAGGTGACCTTCGGGCCGCCGGAGAACGCGCCATCGGCGGTGTTGGAGGAGAAGTAGTCATACCAGCCGACTTGGGCGGAGACGAGCAGGCGGCTGGAGACGGCGTATTCCGCACCGGCTTCGAACTGATACCAGGACTCGTCGGCGGTGGTCCACCACTCGTAGCCGAGCGTGGCGCGACCGAACGCGCGCACCTTGCCGAAGTCCTGATAGCCGGTGAGGTTGACGGCGAGATCCTGGTAGTTGTCGGAGCTGTCGCCCTCGAGCCAGTTGTGCTGGAACGTCACGCCGACATCGAGGTTGGTGGCGATGGGGGCATTGAAGGCGGCGCCGATGCCGTAGGTGTCATCGGGGGACGCGGAGACGAGGCCGGTGACGACTTCGACGTAACGTTTGCCGAGGAGGCTGGGGGAGGCGGGTTCTTGGGCCGCGACGGGGGCGGCGGTTTGGGCGAACGCAGGGACTGCGATCGCGAGGGCGAGGAATCCAGACAGGAGGCGGAGTTTCATGGGTGTTTGTAGTCAGGACGTAACGCGAAGCGCGTCGTCATGGAACCTGCGAACTTGGAGGGGGATGCGCCGTCGGCGAGACTAAAGATCAGTGAGTTGCATTATTGGGCGCTAAGCTGCGCACACAAAAAAGGCGCGGACCGGAGTCCGCGCCTGAATGAGCCGCAGGGTGGGGGCTCAGGCTTTGACCAAGGCGCGGTTGAGCGCGCTGACGACGGCTTTGATCGAGGCGAGCTCGATGTTGGTGTCGATGCCCGCGCCGAAAAACGCGCCGCCGCGTTCGGTCTTGATCTGGATGTAGCTCACCGCGCGCGCCTCGGCGCCGCTGCCGAGCGAGTGCTCGGAGTAGCTGACGAGTGCAAACGGGGGCAGACCCGCGGCGCGCAACGATTGGACGAAGGCGTCGATCGGGCCGTTGCCGGTGCCGGTGACGATCTTCTCCTGGCCGTAGGCGAGCAGGTCGGCCTGGCAGGTGACGGTGGCGCCGCGCTCGATGGTGCGGAACTCGCGCAACGCGACCGGCGAGGAGCGCTCGATGTATTCGCGAACAAATACGTCGTGGATGTCCTGCGGCGTGAGCTCGGCGCCTTTCGAGTCGGCCAAGTCGTTGACGACTTTGCCGATCTCCTTGTGCATGAGCTTGGGCAACTGGTAGCCGAACTCGTTTTCCAGGATGTAGGCGACGCCGCCTTTGCCGGACTGCGAGTTGATGCGGATGATCGCCTTGTAGCTGCGACCGATGTCGGCCGGATCGATGGGAATGTAGAGCACGTCCCACACGCGGCCGGGCTGCTGGTGCGGCCAGGATTTTTTGATGGCGTCCTGATGCGAGCCGCTGAACGCGGTGAACACCAATTCACCCGCGTAAGGATGGCGCGGATGGATTTCCATGCGCGTGCAACGCTCGTAGGTTTCCCGGATGCCGTTGATGTCACCGAAGTCCAGCTTCGGATCGATGCCGTTCATGTAGAGGTTCAACGCCACGATGACCAGGTCCAGGTTGCCCGTGCGCTCGCCGTTGCCGAAGAGCGTGCCCTCGACGCGGTCGGCGCCGGCCAGCAAGGCCAGCTCGGTGGCGGCGACGCCGGTGCCGCGGTCGTTGTGCGTGTGCAACGAGACGATCGTCGCGTCGCGGCGGGTCAGGTGCGTGCACATCCACTCGATCTGGTCGGCGTGGACGTTGGGCGTGGCATACTCGACCGTGGCGGGCAGGTTGAGGATGATCTTGTTGGTTTTCGTGGGCTGCCAGACATCGGAGACGGCCTCGCAGATTTCCAAGGCGAACTCCAATTCGGTGCTCGTGAAACTCTCGGGCGAATACTCCAGGCGCAGGTTCGTGCCGGCGTCGATCAACGCCTGGCCGTGCTGCTTGAGCAGCGCGACGCCCTTGCAGGCGATGGCCACGATGTCGGCCTTGGACGCGCCGAACACGTAGTCGCGCTGCTTGGGCGATGTGGAGTTATACAGGTGGAAAATAACGTTCTTGGCGCCTTTCAACGCCTCGAGCGAACGCGTGATGAGCTCCTCGCGGCACTGGCACAGGATCTGGATAGAGACGTCGGCCGGGATGCGGTTTTCGTCGATCAGGCGGCGGCAGAAATCGAATTCGATCTGGGAGGCGGAGGGGAAGCCGACCTCGATTTCCTTGAAGCCGATTTTGACCAACAGGTCGAAGAACTCGAGTTTCTCCTCGACGCTCATGGGCTGGGCGAGGGCTTGGTTGCCGTCGCGCAGGTCAACGCTGCACCAGATGGGGGCGCGTTCGTGGACGCGGCCGGGCCATTGACGGTTGGGCAGGTTAACGGGAGGGAAAGGGCGATATTTCGTAACAGGAGCGGATTGCATGGGCGTGGACTTAGTCGTGATAACGGTGGGCGGACGGGGATCGCAACGTCGCGTTTAGCGGGCGACGGAAACGACACGGACAGGCGGACGCACGATCAGCTGCTAGGCAGCGATTAGAGATCGTGCGTGTGACTAAGTCGAAGGGCCTGACGAAAAGCGTTCATTGAGCGTGGTGACGTTCCCGCGCCCGTGAAAAAAGTCAAGAGTCGCGCCGGTGGAGGGGAGACGATGCGCGGCTGGGTCTGCATGCCGCGAAATCATGCGAAAACCCCTAGGGCGAGCTTGCTACGTATTGGCGATTACGGCACTTCCGGCAGCAGCGCATGAAATTTTCCACGATCCTCGCTTCCTCGCTCGCGGTGCTGGCTCTGGCCGGCTGCGGCAAAAAATCGGCCGATTCGTCGGCTGTTCGTATCGGTCTCAACGTCGAACTCACCGGTGAACTCCCCGCGGTCGGCGCCTCTTCGCGCAACGCGGTCCAACTCCACGTTGACCAGATCAACGCTGCCGGCGGCATCACGTTGGGTGGCAAAAAAGTGCCCATCGAACTCGTAGTCGGCGACAACGGCGCGAAGGCCGACCAAGCCGCCGCCACCGCGCAGCGCCTGCTCTCGCAGGAAAATGTGCTCGTGATGATCGGCCCCAACGCCAGCTCTTGCGCCATCCCCGCCTCTGAAATCGCCGAGTCGCTCAAGACTCCGATGATCTCGCCGTGGTCCACCAACCCGAAGACCACGGTCAACGCCACGACCGGCAAGTCGAAGGATTACGTGCTGCGCGGCTGCTTCACCGATCTTTTCCAAGCGGGCGTGCTCGCTAAGTTCACGCTCAACGACCTCAAGTCCAAGCGCGCCGCCGTCCTCTTCGACGTGTCGTCCGAGGCTCCCAACGGCCAGGCCAACCTCTACCGCGAAACCTTCGTGAAGCTGGGCGGGACCATTACCGCGTTTGAAACCTACACGACCGGCGACCGCGATTTCTCCGCGCAACTCACCAAGATCAAGGCCTCGAACCCCGAGGTGGTTTTCCTTCCGGTTTATTACGGCGACGTCGCGCTGATCACACAGCAGGCGCGCCAGCTCGGCATCACCGCGCAGTTCGTCGGCAGCGATGCCTGGAGCTCCCCTGAAATCATCAAGCTTGGTGGCGCCGCCCTCGAAGGCGCGTATTTCTGCAACCACTACTCGACCGAGATCGCCACGCCCGCCGCGAAGAAATTCATGGCGGACTACGAGGCCAAGTTCGGCCAGGCGCCCGACGATGTCGCGGCGTTGTCCTATGATTCGGTCGGCTTCGCGATCAAGGCGATCGAGGCGGCCGGCGTGACGGATCGCCAGGCCGTGCGCGCCGCGCTGGCGTCCATCCCGAGCTATGAAGGCGTGACCGGCGTTATGCGTTTCACCCCGGGCAGCGGCGATCCGGTGAAGAGCGCCGTGATCCTTCAGATCAAGGGTGGCAAATTCGTCTGGGTGGCCAACGCCGCTCCCTGAGTGGGGTTTTGGCCGGTGGCGGTTTTGTCCAACGGCTGAGCTCTCTCGATAACGACGCAGCATGGAATATTTCGCGCAGCAGGCGATCAACGCGATCCAGTTGGGCTCGATCTACGCCCTGATCGCCTTGGGCTACAGCCTGGTTTACGGCGTGCTCTCGATGATCAACTTCGCCCACGGCGATGTGTTCATGGTGGGCGCGTTTGCCTGCCTGGTGCTGGTGTCGTTCGTGCCGCTCCCGTTTTTCGTCGCGCTGCTCGCGGTGATGGCGATTACGGCGCTGCTCGGTGCGTTGATCGAGCGCGCGGCGTATCGTCCGCTACGACAGGCGCCGCGTGTTTCCGCGATCATCACGGCGCTGGGCTGCGGTCTTGTGATCCAGAACACGACGCTGAGCCTGAGCCCGTATCCGCGCCAGATGCCGCGGTTGTTTGAGTCGGTGCCGTTCGAGGTCGCGGGAGTGACGATGAACACGCTGCAGGTGCTCATCATCGGGATCTCGGCGGTGTTTATGCTGACGCTGGATTTTATCATCCGCAAAACCTCGTGGGGCATCGCGCTGCGCGCGGCGTCGTGTGATCGCGGCGCGGTGGTGCTCATGGGCGTGCCGGTGAACCGCGTGATCTCGCTCACGTTTGCGGTGGGCGGTGCGCTCGGTGGCGCGGCGGGCGTGCTTTACAGCCAGGCGTATCCGGTGATCGGCGCGTCGATGGGCGTGATCATCGGCTGGAAGGCGTTTGTCGCCGCCGTGATCGGCGGCATCGGCAACGTGCGCGGGGCGGTGCTCGGGGGCTTCATCCTCGGCGCGGTCGAAGTGACGACGGTCGTGATGATGCCCTCGACGTGGCGCGACCTGATCGCCTACTCGCTGCTGCTGGTGATTTTGATTTTTAAACCGCACGGGCTGCTCGGGAAACCGGTGCAGCAAAAGGTCTGAACCGATGCGCCTGCTTCGCGAATCTGCCGCCGCCATCAACGCCTGCCGCTGGGCCATGCCCGCGTTCTGCGTGGCCCTGATGATCGTGGCGGTGGCGCATGAACAATGTGGGCTGTTTAACGGTTATGTGGAGTTCGTGCTGATCACGGCGGGCATCAACATCATCCTTTGCACGAGTCTGAATCTGGTGAACGGTTACATGGGCGAGTTCTCCGTCGGCCACGCCGGCTTCATGGCGGTGGGCGCGTATGCGGCGGGATTGCTGGCGGTGAAAATCCTGCCGGGGGTGACTCCGGTGTGGGCGTTTCCTTTGGTCGTGGTGTTTGGCGGACTCATCGCGGCGGCGATCGGGTTCCTGCTGGCGTTGCTATCGTTCAAGACACGCGGTGATTACCTCGCGATCATCACGCTGGCGTTTCTGATGATTGTGAAATCGGCGCTGGAAAACATTCCGTTCACCGGCGGTCCGCGCGGGTTGCTCGGCATCGAGCGTCTCACGACCCTGCCGCAGACGGTGGCTTGGGTGATCGTGACGCTCTGGGTGATCCGCAATCTCGTGTATTCGAAGTTTGGACGCGCCATCACGGCGATCCGCGAGGACGAACTCGCGGCGGGCGCGATGGGCGTGCGCACACGCGAGGCCAAGATTCTGGCGTTTGTCGTCTCGTCGTTTTTTGGCGGCGTGGCGGGCTCGCTCTTCGCGCACCAGCTTCAGTTTATCAGCCCGGCGACTTTCGACATCGTTAAATCCACCGACATTTTGGTGATGGTTTACATCGGAGGCATCGCATCGCTCGGCGGTTCGGTGCTCGGCGCCGTGCTGGTGACAATCCTCGCGCAAGTGCTCCAGCCGCTCGGCACATGGCGTGCGGTGGTGATGCCGCTCACGTTGGTTTTCCTGATGTTGTTCCGGCCGCGGGGTCTGTTTGGCCTGCGTGAGTTCGCTTGGTTTTTGCCTGGTCGCGAATGGCTGCGTCGGAGAAAGGATAAGTCGCCATGACGCCGCTGCTCCAACTCGACGGAGTGACCAAGCGCTTCGGCGGCCTCTGCGCCGTGTCGGACGCGCGGCTATCGGTGAAAACCGGTCACGCTCACGGGATCATCGGACCGAACGGCGCGGGAAAAACCACGCTCTTTAATCTCATCACCGGCATCTACACGCCCGACGAAGGCGCGATCCTATTCGAGGGTGCGAACATCGCCGGACTCCGGCCCAACGAAATCGCCACGCGCGGGATCGGGCGCACGTTTCAAAACATCCGCCTCTGCCGCGATCTCACGGTGCTCGACAACGTGCGCCTCGCTTACGACGTGCGGCTCAAGTCTTCGCCGTGGTCGGCGTTGCTCAACTTGCCGTCGCACCGTGCCGAGGAACGCCGCTCCATCGACGGCAGTTTCGAGCTGTTGAAGGCGTTCGGCATGGAGTCGTTCGCCGAGCTGCAGGCGGGCGGGTTGCCCTACGGTTTGCAGCGCCGGTTGGAAATCGCCCGCGCGCTCGCGTTGAATCCGCGTCTGCTGCTCCTCGACGAACCGGCGGCGGGCATGAACTCGGCCGAGACGTTGAAGCTCATGGAATTCCTCCGCTGGGTGCGGGACCATTTCAAGGTCACGCTCGTGCTGATCGAGCACCACATGAAACTCGTGATGGGCCTGTGCGATCACATCACAGTGCTCGACTTCGGAGTGACCATCGCCGACGGCACGCCGGCTGAGATTCAGTCCAACCGCCGGGTCATTGACGCTTATCTGGGCGAAGAAGAGGAGGACGAATCATGAGCGACATCGCGCTGTCGGTGGAAAATCTCACGGTGTCCTACGGAGATATTCAGGCGGTGAAAGGCATCTCGTTCGAGGTGCGCACCGGGGAAATCTTTACGCTCATCGGCGCCAACGGCGCGGGCAAAACCTCCACGTTGCAGGCGCTCTCCGGAGTGATGAAACACGGCGGCACGGTGCGTCTCAACGGACGCGATTTAGGCAACTTGGCGCCCGAGGAGATTGTGGCCGCCGGACTCGCGCACGTGCCGGAAGGGCGGCGGGTGTTTGGTCTGCTCACGGTGTTGGAGAACTTGAAGCTCGGTGCGTGGACGCGCCGCCATCAACGCGCCGCCGTGGCGGGTGATTTGGAGCGGATGTTCACCTTGTTTCCGCGGTTGCGCGAACGTCGCGAGCAAGCGGCGGGCACGCTGTCGGGTGGCGAGCAGCAGATGCTGGCGGTGGCGCGGGCGTTGATGAGCAACGCGCGGCTGCTGGTTTTGGACGAACCCTCGATGGGCCTCGCGCCGAAGCTGGTGAAGGAAATCTACGCGGTGTTGCACGATATCAACCGCTCGGGCGTGACCCTGCTGTTGGTCGAGCAAAACGCCAATCTGGCCCTGCGGCTCGCGCATCGGGCGGCGGTGCTGGAGACGGGGGTGATTGCGCTGGCGGGGGCGAGCGCGGATCTGCTGGCGGATCCTCGCGTGCGCGGGGCGTATCTCGGGGTGTAGGGTGCGGGGCTGTGAAGTGTAACCAATCTGTCAGGACAAGAGGCGGCTTGTCGGGGCGCCGCTCTCGCGCTAACCCTGTGCCTTCGTGAAATTCCCCGATCGCGTAACCTCGCCCGACTCCTTGCGTCTCGGGTTTTGTGTATGATGCCCACCCCAGTTTTCCATGCTTGAGGAGACCTTCGATCTTGCGGGTTGCCTTGAACGCGTGCGTCAGCAGGACCAGCGGGCCGCGCGTGAATTGGTGGAGCATTTGCACCCGATGGTCATCCGCATCGTGCGCGCCCGTCTTCCGCGGCGCGTGGCCGAAGAGGATCTCACCCAGGAAATCTTTCTGAAGATGTTCACGCGCATCGCACAGTATCAGGGCAACGTGCCGTTTCCGCATTGGGTTTCACGCATCGCGGTGACGACCTGCATCGACCACCTGCGCGCGCAGAAACGACGCCCCGAATTTCGCTGGGCCGATTTGTCCGAAAACGAGGCCGATGTGCTCGACGCCGTGCTCACCAGTGAAAACGACGTGACGGCCGGCGATGCGATGGCCGCCCATGAGTTGGTTCACAAGCTGCTGGGGCAGCTCAAACCGGATGATCGCCTCGTTCTCCAACTCCTCGATCTTGAACAAAAAACCCTCGCCGAAGTGAGCGTGCTCACCGGCTGGAATATCACTCTCATAAAAGTCCGCGCTTTTCGTGCGCGGCGGAAATTGCAAAAGCTGTTTATAGACCTAAAGAAAAAGGAACGCGCATGAAGAACTCACTTTCACCCTGGACCCGCCTCGTGGCGGCCGCCCGCCTGGCTCCCGCCGATGAGCGGGATGCGTCCGCGCCGCACGGTTTCGCCACGCGTGTGAGCGCGCTGGCCTTTGCCTCGATGGAACCGACGTTTGCGATGTTGTTCGCCCGGTTCGCGCCCCGCGCCCTCGGCGTGTGCGCATTGCTGATGGTCGCCGGCGTGACGTTGAACCTCGGCACGGTGTTGAATGCCTTTGAGGGCAACGACTCCGTGGCTTTTAATGATCCGGTCGGCGAGTGGCTGGATGCCTCGGCGACTTCGTCTACTTCGACCGCGGCATCGTCAGCCGCCTCTTCCTCCTGATCACCCGTGGCATCTACTCTTAAAGTCATTCTCGCCGTGAGCGGCATCTTTGTCGCCGGTGCCGTCACCGGTGGTTTTGTCAGCCTGCGCGTGGCTGAACAGATGGCCCGGGAGAAACGGCAGGTGGAGCGGGTCGGCCCCGGGGACATTGGCTCCCGACTGGCCGAGCAATTACACCTGACGCCGGAGCAAAAAACGAAGGTGAAGCCGATTTTTGCGCACAGCTCCGAAGAACTTAAAAAAATCCGGCGTGATTCGTTTGCGCAGACGGCGGCGTTGATCGTGAAGCTGGACGAAGACCTGGCGAAGGAACTGACGCCCGCCCAGCAGGCTTTGCTCAAGGAAATCCGCGCGAAGGAAGAGGAGCGCCGCAAGCAGTGGATCAACGAACGCACCAAACGTAACGAAGGCCGCGGGCCCGGTGCGGGGCCGGGTGCTCCGAATGAAGAAGGCGGGCGCCCGCCGGGACCACCGCCCGCTCCGTAACGTTGTAACCAGGCTGCATTTTGCGGGCTTGCTGCAGGTAGTTGAGTCGACGACTTCTGGACCCATGTCGATTTTGACCGGATCCATGCTTCACTTTGCCTATGGCGAAGATTTGTCGCACGCGGAGTTTAAGAAGGTGTGTGCGGGGGCGGATTGGTTTGGAGCGGCTCGGCTGGAGGATCACCGGTTGATTTTTAACAGTCAGGGGCGGGCCAATGTGCGGGCCGAGGTGGGTGCGGTGGTGTGGGGAGGACTCTGGTTGGTGCCGGCGGCTTCCTTGGCGGAACTGGACGGAGTGGCCGTAAGCGATGGATATGAACGCACGACGCGGCGCATCGTGTCGCCGGCGGGACCGCGCACCGAAGCGACGATTTATTTATCGAGGGATGAAGGAGAAGGCGTGGCGGCGGCGGGGTTGCTGGAACGGATGCTGGCGGGGGCGAAGGAGAACCGGTTGCCGGCCCCCTATGTGCAAGAGCTGAAACTGTTGCTCAAAGCCGGAGGAGCCCGGGCCGGGAAGGCGGAAAAAACGCACAAAGATTCTCGTTGAACCGCGCGATGAGCGGGGCACTGTTCGCGTCGGCCAGGTGCCATGCATGGGCAGGCGCGTGAACCCCGCCAGGACCGGAAGGTAGCAACGGTAACGACGTTCTCCCAGTGCCGTGGAGTGCCTGGCCACTTATTTTTTAGGAGAGCGGGGATGCGACGGGGCGCAGGGGTTTAACCCGTTGCGCGATCAAAGGTGGCGGGAACTCGCCGCCCTCCACCGCGGAGGCGACGGCGACGCGGGCTTACCTCACAGGAAACGCACGCAGACCGGGGCGCCGAGTTTTACAGTTTGGCCCGTGGGCGTGAGGCGGCCGGTGGTTTCATTGATCGCAAAGATCACGAGCGAGTCGCCGTCCTGGTTGGCGGCGATCAACCAGCGACCCGTCGGATCGAGGGTGAAGTTGCGCGGGTTGCGACCTTGCGTGGAGACGTGCTCGACCGCCGTGAGCGTGCCGGTTGCCGCATCAACTTTGAACACTGCGATGCTGTCGTGGCCGCGATTGGAGCCGTAAACGAAACGACCGCTGGGATGGACGAGCACCTCGGCGGTGGTGTTTTTCCCGGTGAAATCGGAGGGGAGCGTCGGGACCGTCTGAAGGGCTTTCAGTGCGCCGGTCTTCGCATCGAGGGCGAAGGTCGTGACGGTGTTGGCGAGTTCGTTGATGACGTAGGCGTGGCGTGCGTCGGGCGACTGGGCGAGGTGGCGCGGGCCGCTACCGGGCTCCAGCGAGACCGAAGCGGGCCAGGCGGCGGTGAGCGAGCCGGCGGCGGTGTCGATGCGGTAGGTGTAGATTTTGTCGGTGCCGAGATCCGCGGCGAAGGCGAAGCGCCCGTCGGCGGTCGGGTTGATCGAGTGAGCGTAAGGCGCTTTCTGGCGCGAGGGGTGGATGCTTTTACCCTCATGCTGATCGACGGAGGTCGGGTCGTTGAGGCCGCCGTCGGAGCGAACGGGGAGGAGGGCGACGACACCGCTGCTGTAGTTGGCAACCAATACGGCTTTGCCGTCGGGCGTGACCGAGACGTGGCACGGGCCGAGGCCGGCGGACGGAGCGGTGTTGAGCGCGGTGAGTGTGCCGTTGGCGGGATTCACGGTGTAGGCGAGGACCAGGCCGCTGCCCTTGCCATTGAACTTGGCGCCGGGACCCTCGGAAACGGCGTAGAGGTGGCGGTGATCGGGGGAAATCGCGACGAATGACGGGTTGGAGGCCTCGGCGGCGAGGACGGGTTCACTGAGCGTGCCGGTGTGGGTGTTGAAGCGGGCGGCATAGATGCCCTTGCTGGTGCCCTTGGTGTAAGTGCCGATGTAGACAACGAGTTCGTGCGCGGAGCCGAGGACGGTGGACATGATGAAAAATGAAAGCAGCAGGAGGGGACGCATGAGAGTGGGCGGAGCGGGGTGTTTTTACTGTGAGATACGGGGATTGCATGCAAGCCGACCGCTTTGCAAGTTGGGCCGCTTATGGCGTTGTTCAGCTTGCTCGATGTTAATCTCTGCTTCGGTGGTCCGGCGGTCCTTGATAAGGTCAACTTTCAAGTCGATCCCGGCGAGCGCTTGTGCCTGGTCGGGCGCAACGGCGCGGGTAAATCGACGCTGATGAAAACCATCGCGGGCGAAATCAAGCCCGACACCGGCGCGGTGTTTCGCCAGCCCGGCGCGCTGTTTACGCGGCTCACGCAGGAAGTGCCGACCGACATTGTCGGCTCCGTCACCGACATCGTGACCTCCGGCCTGCGTCCGCAGACCGAACACGAGGAAGATTGGGAGCGCGACGTGCGCGTGGATAACCTCATCGAAAAACTCCAGCTCGCGCCGTCCGCCTCGTTTACCTCGCTGTCGGGTGGTTTGAAGCGCCGTGTGCTCCTCGCCCGCGCGCTCGCCGGCCAGCCCGACCTGCTGCTCCTCGACGAGCCGACGAATCATTTGGATATCGAGAGCATTCTGTGGCTCGAAGAATTTTTGCTCACCGAAAAACCCAGTCTGTTTTTCGTGACGCATGACCGGGCGTTCTTGAAGAAACTCGCCACGCGCATCGTCGAATTGGACCGCGGCATCCTCACCAACTGGGACTGCGACTACGACACCTACCTCCAGCGCCGCGCCGACCGCCTCGAAGCCGAGGAGCGCCAGCAGGCCGCCTTCGATAAGCGCCTCGCGCAGGAAGAGGAGTGGATCCGCCGCGGCGTGCGCGCCCAGCGTTCCCGCGCCCAAGGTCGCGTTCACCAGCTCATGGCGATGCGCGCCGAACGCGCGGCACGTCGCAGCAAGGTGGGCAACGCCAACCTGAAGCTCGTCGATGCCGAGCGCTCCGGCGCGAAGGTCGTCGAGGTGGAGAACATGAGCTTCTCGTATCCCGACGGACGCGTGCTGGTGAAGAATTTCAACACCACGATCATGCGCGGCGACAAGATCGGCCTCATCGGGCCGAACGGCGCGGGCAAGACCACGCTCATCAAACTGCTCCTTGGCCAGCTCGCGCCGACCACCGGCACGATCACCCACGGCACGCGCATGGAAGTGACCTACTTCGACCAGATGCGCTCGTTGATCGACGACAACAAGACCGTCGCCGACAACCTCAACCTCGGCAGCGACAGCCTTACGATCGACGGACGCTCGCGCCACGTGATCAGCTACCTGCAGGACTTTTTGTTCACGCCCGACCGCGCGCGCACGCCGGCCCGCGTGCTCTCCGGCGGCGAACGCAACCGCCTGCTGCTGGCCCGCCTCTTCACCAAACCGGCCAACGTGCTGGTGATGGACGAACCGACGAACGACCTCGACGCCGAGACGCTCGATCTGCTGGAGAACTTGCTGGTGGAATACCAAGGCACGCTCCTGGTGGTGAGCCACGACCGTTCCTTCCTCGACGAAGTGGTGAGCAGCACGCTCGTGTTTGAAGGCAACGGCCAGATCGGCGACTTCGATGGCGGCTATACGGATTGGAAAGACGAGATGGCGAAACGTGCCGCCGCGGCGGCCGCGCCGAAAGCGGGCGCGATCAAAGTCGCGTCCGGTCCTGTGCGCGCCACGGCGACGGCGGTTGCGGCGGCGGCCCGCAAGCTGACGAACAAGGAACAGCGTGAACTGGCCGAGCTGCCGGCGCGTATCGAGAAACTCGAGACGGAGCAGGCGGCGCTGACCGCGAAGCTGGGCGACGTGACGATCTACCGGAAAGATCCGGCGTCGGCCGCGGCGGCCAAGACGCGTCTCGATGAGATCGAGGCGGAGCACACGGTGGCGTTTGCGCGTTGGGAAGAGCTCGAAGCGGCGAAGTAAGCGGAGCAGGTCGTGAGGTGGGGGCGGGGCAAAAATTCGCCGCACCCCACCTCGGCGACTGGCTCAGTAGCTGAGTTCGATCATCGCGTGGGCGGTGAACTCGGGGACGGTGAACGAGACGACTCCGTCGGCTTGCGTGAAGGGCAACGCCACGCCTTCGGGGACGAGGCGGGCGGTCTTGATCTTGCGCGGGACGCGGGCCGAGACGCTGACGTTGCGCAGGGGAATCAGGTCTTCGATGACCTCCATGGACTTATCGTTGCCGGTCGGGTGCGAAGCGCCGCGCACGGATTTCGGGGCGTAGAGCAGGTGCGCGATGAAACGTTTCTCGGCGGTCTGTTCGAGGAGGTTGAAGCGTCCGTCGGTCGGGAGCGTGGTGACGGCGGGGAGTTTTCCTTCAAGGAGGTGGTTGATCGCGGCGGCGACGAAATCGCGATAGAGCGGCTGTCCGTATTGGCGGTAACGCGTAAAAATGTCGTGGGCGAACCAGGCGATGGCGGAGGTCAACGTGGCGGCGGGCGTGGCGGTGCCGGGGGCGTCGGGCGCGTGCTGGTGCGAGCAGAAGTGTTCCCAGGTGCGGTTGAAGTAGGCGGCGCGGCGTTCGGCGAGGACGCGGGTCTTGGCGGCGGGCTGCACGTCGTAGGCACCGCCGTGGATGACGATGGACGAGCGCACGGGGACGGCGGGCGTGAGCGCGGTGGCGGCGAGGTAATCGACGTTGGCGGTGGAGCGACCGAGGAATTTGGCGCCGGGGTCGATGGCGAAGGCGGTCTTTTCCGCATTGAGGAGCGCGCTGCCGGCGGCGAGGAGTTTGCCGCCCGAGGCGAGGTGTTTCTGCGCTTTGGCGAGCGTGGCGGGCGTGAGTTCGAACGAGTCGGGCAACACGATGAGATCGAAGCCGGTCCATTTGGCGTGTTCGTCGAGGATGAGGAACGGCAGGTGCAGTTCGAGGAGCATGCGGGCGACGCCTTCGTCGGCGCGGCTGACCGTCTCGTGTCCGCGGGGGGCGGCCTGGTTTTTCTCGGCGCTGACGAGACCGATGCGGGCGATGGGGCGGACGTTATCGGCCCAGGGTTCGCGGGCTTCGACCTCGGCGTAGGCGGCGCCGATGAGTTTGTAGGTGTCGATGTTCATCTCGCCGTCGGGATGGAGCTGGTCGCCGATGGAGCACTTGGCTCCGTAGGCGATCATGGCGGCGCATTCGTAGCGGAGGGCGGCGGGGCGTTTGAAGCCGCCGAACTCGCCCCACGACGTGTGGAACTTGCCGGTCATGCCGAGGAAGTCGCGCGGTTGCGTGGCGGCGTAGCGGGCGGAGGAGGCGAAGTGATCGTAGCCCCAACCGCCGGTGGGGAGGGACTCGAGCTCGAAGTGGGAGTTAAAGAAGTTGAACTTTTTCGCGCCGACGGGGATGTGTCCGCCGTTGTGGAAAACGGGCGTGTCTTTACGCACGCTTTGGACGGCAGCGGTGGTGCGCTCGTAGTAGCGGAGGAGAATTTTTTGGGTGAAGGCGGTGACGTCGGCGGGCTTTTCGGGGTTCAGGCCGAGGGCTTTCATGTCCTGGAGCGAGGACTCGGAGTAGTCGTCCCAGCCGGAGATGATATCGAGGAAGATTCCGTCGTTGTCGGGCCAGCGTTGCACGACCTCTTCGATCTGGGCGCAGAGGTGGTCGAGGTAGGCGGAGTTGAAGCGGAGGCGTTTGAACCAGCCGGCTTCGAGCGGGTTGTAGGTGGAGCCGTCGCGGTTTTTGACGATCCACTCGGGGTGGGCCATCGCGCTGAGTTCATCGACGCCGGCACTGATGTAGATGGGGCAACGCACGCCGATCTCGCGGCAGGCTTCGATCTGCGCGGCGAGGAGGTCAAACTTCAGGTGCGGGTGGCGCGTGCCGACTTTGGTCGGGTGGTAGCTGTAACCGTGGTGGCACTTGGCGAAGAGCGTGATCGAGTCGATGTGGCCGGCTTGGAGGGCGGCTTGGAAGGCGCGCTTGGAAAACTTTTTGCCGATGCCGGGGATCGTGCCGTTGGTGTGGAAGTCGAGGTGGACTTGGCGGAAGCGGAGGTGGTGCATGGATGGGAAAGGGGAAAGGAGCGGGGGTGGGAGTAACGGAAGACTTGCAGGGGAAACGGGGTGCTGGCGGGATGTGCATAATAACGGATGAAGCGACGTCTTGCCAATGCACCGGAGTCACCTGCTTGTGTGGAAAAGTCACCCGAGGCTTTGAGCGGGCCGGTGGTTTTCAGGCGTTACGAGCGGAGCGCCTGCGCCGATCCGCAGCTGCGCGTGCTCGAATGCGTGACGGCCGGGATGGAGCGCTGGGCGTTTGCCAACCTGTCGGCTCCTTACTGGCGGCTCTATGTGATGGGGGATGAAGGCGCGGAGGTGCGCTGGGGCGGGCGGACGATTCCGCTGACGCCGGACCACGTGTGGCTGATCGCTCCCGACACGGCGTTTGGCACGGGGCTGCGGGTGCCGGTGGTGACGCAGTGTTATGTGCATTTCACGCTGGCGCCGGCGTTGGTGGCGGCGCCGGGGGTGCTGGCGGTGCCGCTGACGAAAGAGATGCGGCGCTGGCATCAGCGGGCGTTGGTCGCAGGGGCGATGGAGACGGTGGAGCCGACGGGGATGATGGAGACGCAACGGACGAAACGGCTCCGCCGTTCCGCTACGGGGAAGGGGCAGGGGGCGGTGTCGGCGGGGATCGCGTGGCAGGCGCTGGTGTTGAGTGCGCTGGATGCGCTGCCGGCGGGCGTCTTAAGTGAGCGAGCGTTTGATCCGCGGGTGCAACGCGTGCTGGAGCATATCGAACGCGAGCCGGGCGCGGCGCATACGCTGGAGAGTTTGGCGAAACTCGCGGGCATGCATGCGCGGGCGTTGATCCGGCTGTTTCGCGCCGAGACGGGAGACACGCCGATGGCAAGTTTGCGGGCGCGACGGATCGCGCTGGCGTGCGAGTGGCTGCATCACAGCGACCGGAAAATCGACGACATCGCGGTGGCGGCGGGGTTTTGCGACCGGTATCATTTCACAAAAACCTTTCGTAGTCTGAGAGACATCACACCGGCGGCGTTTCGTGTGTTGCAACAAGGGCGCGGGGTGCGGGAGAAAGCGGGATGAATCGAACGGACCGACTCGTCGCGATGGTGATGCACCTGCAGGGGCGGCGCGTGGTGCGCGCGGAGGAGATGGCGGAGCATTACGGGATCAGCGTGCGCACGGTTTACCGAGACATCGTCGCGCTCGGCGAGGCGGGCGTGCCGGTGGTGGGCGAGGCGGGCGTGGGGTATTCGCTGGTGAAGGGCTACCATTTGCCGCCGGTGATGCTGACGGCGGAGGAGGCGGGGGCGTTGTTTACGGGCGGCGAACTCGCGAAGAAGTTTACCGATGGTTCGCTCACGGCGGCGGTGGACGGGGCGTTGAATAAACTGCGGGCGATCCTGCCGGGTGATCGCAGGGATCACTTGGAGCATCTGGCTCGCGGCACGGTG
>Ga0247813_10000741_pt1 | contig 27207 bp, 14 predicted proteins | sample UWRJL169409C1_FD_180719 | JGI IMG/M metagenome (GOLD analysis project Ga0247813, IMG submission 180719) | Plant litter microbial communities from Arlington Agricultural Research Station in Wisconsin, United States - UWRJ-L169-409C-1 | ecosystem: Environmental > Terrestrial > Plant litter >...
CGAGCTGATGACCCCCGAGATGTGCTCGATCGACGAGACCGCGCCGGCGGTGTCGGTCTGGATGGTCTCGACCAGGCGTCCGATCGACTCGGTGGCCCGGGCGGTCTCCTGCGCGAGGTCCTTGACCTCCGAGGCGACGACGGCGAAGCCCTTGCCAGCCTCGCCGGCACGCGCGGCCTCGATGGTCGCGTTGAGCGCGAGCAGGTTCGTCTGCTCGGCGATGGTCGTGATGACGCGCACGACGTCGCCGATCTCCTGGCTGGACGTGCCGAGCTTGGCCACAGACCCTGTCGCGCTCTGGGCCGCGGTGACGGCCTCGGCGGCCACCCGGGCGGCGTCGTTGGCCGACTGCGAGATCTCGCGGATCGACGCACCCATCTCCTCGGCGCCGGCCGCGACGGTCTGCACGTTCCCGGACACCTGGAGCGCCGCTGCCGAGACGACCCCGGCCTGGGCGGAGGTCTCCTCGGCACCGGCCGAGATCTGGTGGGAGCTGGCGGAGAGCTGCTCGGAGGCCGCAGCGACCGAGTCGGAGGACCGCACGACGGTGCTCATCACCGACCGCAGGTTCACCAGCGCGCCGTCGAGCGCCGCACCCATGCGACCCAGCTCGTCGCGGGAGGTCATCCCCGTCGTCCCCGTGAGGTCGCCCGCGGCGACCTTCTCGACGACGTCTTGCACCCGGCGGGCGCTGCTGGCGACCTGACGGGCGACCAGCCAGCCGAGCCCGAGGGCGAGGAGCGCACCGAGCACGAGCACGAGGACCGACACCACGCGCTGCTGCTCGTAGGCAGACCGCGCGCTCGCGACGGCCTCGACAGACCGCTCGGACTCGGCCTCGATGAGGGCGTCGACCTGCGCCGTCATCATCGAGCTGAGCGGCCCGACGACGTCTTCGTTGGTCTGGACCCAGCGGGCGGTGTTCCCGGAGAGGGCGATCGGGGCCATGACGGTCCGCTGGTCTGTGAGGTACTTGCGGAGCACGGTGTCGAGGGTGTCGAGGATCAGCTCGCGGTTGGCGTCGAGAGGCGTCGCGCCGTAGGCGGCGCGGGCCTCGTCGAAACGCGCCTCGACGGTGTCGAGCCCGGCGATCTTCTCGCGCTTGGAGGCTTCGTCGACGGCCAGCATGATGTCGCGCACCTGCAGGCGCATCTCGCTCATCGCGTTCTCCATGTCGGCGGAGTAGCGGACGCCGAGGATGTTCTCCTCGTAGAGCATCTCGGTCGTCGCGGCCGAGCTGCTCAGTGCCGCCAGGCCTAGCACGCCGATCAGCACGGCGACGGCTGTCGAGACACCGACGGCCGCGAGGACCTTGGTGCGCACACCCAGGTCGCGGAACCTGGCAGAGAAGCCGCCCCGCGCGGACGAGGTGCTGGGGCGTCGTGAAGCGGCGTTCATGGGGTGCTCCGTCGATATGGCCGGCGGCGGGGGTCGACCTGGACGGTCGAGGCCGGATACGCCTCTCATCGGCCGGTCGAGGGGCAGCGTGAGACGCCGAGAGGGTGTTCCCGACCGCCTGGGAGGTGGCGTGCGCCACACCCGCAGCGGCCCGCGACAGGTCCGCCGACGTGTTTCTCTCACAGCACATCGGGGCGGATGTGGTGCGCAGAGGGTGAAGAACCGGCTCGAACCAGGGCATCGTGACGGTCGACACCTGGGCTCGCGGAGCCTGCGCCGCGCGGCTGGTGGATCATAGAGGGTGGACCCGTCGACCCCGCCAGGGGCTCGGGGCCTTCAGGACACGACCGTGCGCGGTGCTCGCGCGCCCGCGGCCGGTCCACCCGAACATGCGGAGCGCGGCCGACGGACGCACGATGAGCATCCCGGCCCGTGGCCCGCCCACACGAACGACAGGAACGCGAACGTGAACGGCAACGCAACATCGAAGCACCAGAACGTGGCGCTCCTGTCGGTCGCGACGGTCGTGCCGGACGTCGTGACGACCTCGGAGGAGATGGACAACCGTCTCGCCGAGACGCTCAAGCGCCTGCGCATGCCGCGGGGTCTGCTGCAGCGCGTCGCGGGGGTCCACGAGCGCCGCCGCTGGGCCGCCGACCAGAGCTTCGAGTCTGCCGCGATCGCCGCCGGCGAGAAGGCCCTCGCCGAGGCGGGCATCTCGGCCTCGGACATCGGGCTGATCATCAACACCTCGGTGACCCGTCCCCACCTCGAGCCCTCGGTCGCCGTGCGCATGCACAACGGTCTGGGTCTGCCGTCGTCGGCCATGAACTTCGACATCGCGAACGCGTGCCTGGGCTTCATCAACGGCATGACCGTCGCCGCGCACATGATCGACTCGGGCCAGATCCGCTACGCGATGATCATCGACGGCGAAGACGCCGACGAGGTCAACGACAACACCATCGAGCGGCTCAACCGCCCGGAGACCAAGCGCTCTGACTTCATGAACGAGTTCGCGAGCCTCACGCTCGGCTCCGGCGCTGCTGCGGCGATCCTCGGCCCGGCCGACTCCCACCCCTCGGGGCACCGCATCCTCGGCGGCGTGACGCGCGCCGCGACCCAGTTCCACGACGTGTGCGTCGGCTCGGTCAACGGCATGTACACCGACACCAAGGCGCTGCTCAAGGGCGGCATGGAGCTGGTCGTCGCGGCGTGGCAGGAGGCCAAGGACACGTGGAGCTGGTCCGCGATGGACCGCTACGTGCTGCACCAGGTGTCCGACGTCCACACGAGCGCGATCGTCAAGGCTGCCAAGCTCGACCGCTCGAAGGTCCCGACCACCTACCCGAGGTACGGGAACGTCGGCCCGGCGTCCATCCCGATCACCCTCGCCGAGCAGTCCTCGACCCTCGCCCCCGGCGACAGGGTCCTGCTCATGGGCGTCGGCTCGGGCCTCAACACCTCGATGATGGAGATCACCTGGTGAACCCTTCGCTCCCAGCCGCCGCGTCCACCACGTCGGCGGCCGTGCTGCCCCCTGCGCTCGACGGGCTCGACCCGGCGTGGTCGCGCCTCGTCGAGGCACCGGACAGCGAGGGAGCGCGGCGCACCTGGCACGTCCTGGACAACCTCTCGCGCCTCGAGCAGTCCGGGTCCGAGCCGATCGGCACCATCCTCTGCGTGCACGGGAACCCCACGTGGTCCTACCTGTGGCGCGGTCTGCTCTCCGCAGCGACCGAGCAGGCTCAGGCCGGCGGCGACGTGTGGCGCGTCGTGGCCATCGACCAGCTCGACATGGGGTTCTCCGAGCGCACGGGCAACCCGCGCGGCCTGCCGCAGCGCGTCCGTGACCTCGACGCCCTGACGACGGCTCTCGGCCTCGAAGGACCTGTCGTCACCCTCGGTCACGACTGGGGCGGCGTCGTCTCGCTCGGCTGGGCCGTCGACCACCCGGAGCGGCTGCTCGCGGCGACGGTCCTCAACACCGCCGTGCACCAGCCGGAGTCCGACCCGATCCCCGCGCTGCTGCGCCTCACCCTCCAGGGCCCCGTGCTCGGCCGCGCGACGGTGAGCACCCCCGGCTTCCTCGCGACCACCCTGGCCCTCGCCCGGCCCGCGCTGAGCCGCGAGGTCCGCGACGGCTTCATGGCCCCCTACCTGCGCGCCGACCGCCGCGGCGGCATCGGTGCCTTCGTGGCGGACATCCCCGTCGACGAGACGCACCCCAGCCACGCCGAGCTCGACAGGATCGCCGAGGGGCTGCGCAGCCTCACGGTCCCCGCCCTCGCGCTCTGGGGCCCGCGCGACCCGATCTTCAGCGACCGCTACCTCGACGACCTCATGGACCGGCTGCCCCAGCTCGACGTCCACCGCTTCGAGGGCGCCGGCCACATGATCGCCGAAGAGGTCGACTACGCGGGCGCCGTGCTCACGTGGCTCGCAGACCTCACCGCGGCGCGCGCGGCCGAGCCCGTGGACGGCGCTGCTGCGGGCGTCCCTGCTCCTGGCGCCGCGGCTCCCACCGAGACCGCAGCCTGGACCACCGCGCCCCTGTGGCAGAACCTCGAGGACCTGCGCGACAGCGACGACACCGTCCTCGTCGAGATGGCCCCGTCCTCAGGTGCCGGCCCGCGCACCGTGAGCTGGCGGCTGCTGTCGCGCCGGGTCGACGAGATCGCTGCCGGTCTGCTGAGCCTCGGCGTCCGCCCGGGGGACCGTGTCTCCCTCCTCGTGCCGCCCGGCGCCGACCTCACGGCCGTCCTCTACGCCTGCGTGCGCATCGGCGCCGTGGTCGTCGTCGCCGACGCAGGCCTCGGCCTGCGCGGTCTGACCCGTGCCGTCCGCGGTGCCCGCCCCTCCTACGTGATCGGCGCGCTCCCGGGGCTCTCGGCCGCCCGCGCCCTCGGCTGGCCCGGCGTGAAGATCTCGACCACGGTGCTCCCCTCGCCGACAGCACGGGCCCTCGGCGTCACGCGCAGCCTGCTCGACGTCGCGGCGCTCGGCGCACGCGCCCTCGAGGGGACGACTCTCGCCGCGCTCGCCCCGGTGCCCTCGCCCGACGACACCGCAGCGGTCCTCTTCACCTCGGGGTCGACCGGACCCGCCAAGGGGGTCGTCTACGCGCACGGCCAGCTGTCGGCGGTCCGCGACGCGCTCGCCGAGCGCTACGGCATCGGCCCCGGCTCGGGCCTCGTCGCAGGTTTTGCGCCCTTCGCGCTGCTCGGTCCGGCCCTCGGAGCCCGTTCGGTGACCCCGGACATGGACGTCACCTCGCCCAGCACGCTCACGGCGCAGGCGACGGCCGCGGCAGTCGCAGCAGCTGACGCGACCACGCTGTTCTTGTCGCCCGCCGCGATCGCGAACGTCGTCGCGACCTCGGGCGACCTCACGGACGACGACCGTGCGGCGCTCGCCCGGGTGCAGACCTTCCTCTCGGCCGGGGCGCCCGTCTCGGGCAGCCTGCTGGCTGCCGCCGAGGGCCTCATGCCCGCTGCGACGGCCCACACGCCCTACGGCATGACCGAGGGCCTGCTGCTGACCGATGTGACCGCTGACGAGATCCGCGCCGCCGAGGCGAGCGGCGGGCGCGGCGTGTGCGTCGGTCGCCCCGTAGCGACGGCGACGGTGCGGGTCGTCGCGCTCGACGAGCAGGGCCGGGCGACCGGCGAGCTCGGCGACACCCCTGACGTCACCGGCGAGATCGTCGTGGCGGCCCCGCACGTCAAGGACCGCTACGACAGGCTGTGGTTGACCGAACGTGCGAGCCGACGCGTCGACGGGCCAGCGGCACCCGAGGGGCAGCGCTGGCACCGGACCGGCGACGTCGGGCACCTCGACGCCGACGGCCACCTGTGGGTCGAGGGTCGCCTCGCCCACGTGGTCGTCACGGCCGACGGTGTGGTGACGCCCGTGGCACCCGAGCAGGCCGCAGAGTCGTCGAGCCTCGTCGCGCGCGCCGGTGTGGTGGGCGTCGGGCCTGTCGGGACCCAGCAGCTCGTCGCCGTCGTCGAGACCGTCGAGCGCAGCCGCCGCCCTGGCCTCGCGCCGCACGACGTCGCCGAAGACGTCAGGGCGCGGGTCTCCGAGCCTCTCGCCGCCGTGCTCGGGGGGCCCGACCGGCCGACGGACGTGCGCCACAACTCGAAGATCGACCGGAGCCGTCTGGCCGCCTGGGCCGAGGACGTGCTCTCCGGAGGACGGATGGCCACCCCATGACCGAGCCCGCGACACCAGCCGACCAGACGGTCCTCGTCACAGGGGCGAGCGGGTTCCTCGGCCGTGCCGTGGTCCGCGAGCTGCTCGCGGGCGGCTACGCCGTGCGGACCCTCCAGCGGACGCCGAGCCGCACGCCAGGGGCGACCGACGTGCTGGGCTCGGTCACCGACCCGGAGGTCGTCGCTCGTGCCGTAGCCGGTGCCGACGCCGTGGTGCACCTCGCTGCGAAGGTCTCGCTCGCCGGTGATCCTGCCGACTTCGAGAGGGTCAACGTCGGCGGCACCCGGACGCTGCTCGACGCCGCGCAGGCCGCCGGGGTGCCGCGCGTCGTGCACGTGTCGTCGCCGTCGGTGGCCCACCACGGCGACTCGATCGTCGGCGACGACGCCGGGCCTGCGGACCCTGCGCTCGCCCGCGGCGACTACGCCCGCACGAAGGCCGCAGCCGAGCTGCTGGCCCTCGCCCGCGACGGGGCGGCTCTCGGTGACGGGTCCACGCCAGAGAGTGCCAGCGCCGGCTCCGTCATGCGCGTCGTCGCCGTCCGCCCGCACCTCGTCTGGGGCCCCGGGGACACCCAGCTGGTCGCCCGCGTCGTCGAGCGCGCCCGCGCGGGACGTCTCCCCCTGCTCGGTCACGGCGCCGCGCTCATCGACTCGACCTACGTCGACAACGCGGCGAGCGCGATCGTCGCGGCCCTGCGCGCCGTCGACGACGTGCACGGCCAGGCCTACGTCATCACCAACGGTGAGCCGCGGCCCGTCGCAGAGCTCCTCGCGGGGATCTGCCGTGCAGCGGGCGTCGAGCCGCCGCGCTGGAGCGTCCCGACGTCGGTCGCCCGGGCGGCGGGCTCGGCCGTCGAGGCCGGCTGGAAGATCCGCCCGGGGGCCGACGAGCCGCCGATGACGAGGTTCCTCGCCGAGCAGCTGTCGACGGCGCACTGGTTCGACCAGCGCCGCACCCGCCGTGACCTGCGCTGGGAGCCGGCCGTCTCGGTCGACGAGGGCCTGCGTCGCCTGGCCGCGTCGTACAGCTGAGAGGCGCTCGCCCGCGCGAGCCCTCCGCAGCAGTACGGCCGGTCCGCCCCCGCGCACCTAGCCGGTCAGCCCGCCGCCGGACCTGACCGGCCGGTACGCCGCCACACCTCACCGGCCAGCCCGCCGCCTTGCCGCTCAGCCAGCCTGCTGGCTGAGCAGCTCGCGCAGCGTCAGCGGCGGCCGGCCGGTGAGCCGTTCGACGGTGTCGGTGACCGTCGCGAGCTCGCCCTGGGCGATCGCCGTGTACGTCGACACCCAGGCGTGGACCTCCCAGTCGGGGGCGTCGTAGACGCGCCGCGACTCGTAGGCCTCCGGGACGGTCTCGTCGACGTAGGCGAGGTCGCGGCCTGTCACCTCGCGGATCACCTCGATGGCCTCGGGGATGCTCAGGGCCTCGCGGCCCGTGAGCTCGTAGGTCTGGCCGGCGTGCGACGCCGGGTCCTGCAGCACGACCGCGGCGACCCGGGCGACGTCTTCGCGGGCGACCGCACCGAGACGTCCCTGCCCGGCAGGCCCGCGGATCACGCCGTCCTCGCCCGCGAGCGTGGGCAGGAAGTCGAGGTAGAACGAGTCCCGCAGGAAGGTGTACGCCATCCCGGAGGCCCGGATGTGCTCTTCGGTGTACCAGTGGTCGCGGGCGAGCGTGAAGACGGCTGTCGGCGAGGCCCCGAGGAAGGACGTGTACACGACGTGCTGGACACCGGCGCGGGAGGCGGCGTCCACGAAGGCCCTGTGCTGGTCGAGGCGCTCGGCGCTCTCGGCCCCGGAGACCATGAAGAGCACGTCGACGCCGGCGAGGGCCGCGTCGGAGGCCTCGGTGTCCCCGTAGGAGGCCTGGACGACGTGGGCGCCGGGGATCTGGGGAGCGCGATCGGGCGAGCGGACGACAAGACGCTGCTCGAGGCCGGCCTCGCCGAGCAGGTGGGCGACGGCCCCGCCTACAGCACCTGTCGCGCCGGTGACGGCGATGGTGGTCATGGGGCTCCTCCTCGTGGTCTGGTGGCTTCTCCGTCGAGTCTGCCTCCTCGTGGGCGCCGCGTCGCGGCGGGGAGCCTGGACGTGACGAAGGCCCGGACGTGACGGAGGCCCGGAGCCCGACGTCTGTCGGTCTCCGGGCCTCCGCGGGCCGTCCGAGGGTGTGTCAGCCCTGCGTCTCACCTCTCGCGTCGGCCGTGCGGCGGCGACGGACCACGAGCACGGCGCCCGCAGAGACGAGCAGCAGCGCGACGACGCTGATCCACGCCACGTCGGCACCCGTCACGGGAAGGCCGCCTGCGGCAGCCGGGACGCCTCCGTCGCCCGGGGTCGAACCAGGTCCGGTCGACGGGTCTGTCGGGCCCGTCGGCTCGACGGGCCCGAGCGGCGTCGTGAAGGTGTTGACGACAGTCAGGCCGATCTCCTGCACCTCGTCGCTCGTTCCGACGACCACGGCGGTCTCGTAGGAGTCGGCGTCGATGGTCACCGTCGTCGCGCCACCGGTCTCGGTCTCTGCGGCGAAGCAGTGCGCCCCGTTCGGCAGCAGGAGGTCGGCGCCGTCGGCGTCGACGAGCCGCAGCGTCTCGCCACCACGGATCTGCGTCGAGGCCGACCCGATCGTGAGGATCGTCCCGTCAGAGGCCTCGACCTGGCAGGTGACCAGGACCGTGAACTCTGCGTCGCGCACGGCCTCGGTGTCGGCGGCGTCGCCGTCGACGATCTTGGTGAGGTCGAGCGTCGCGGCCGAGAACACGTTGGTGAAGCCGGCGACGACAGTCTGCTCGAGGCCCTCGACAGCGTCGGGGATCGTCACCGTGACGGGTGCCGGGGTGGTGTCGGCCCCGCCGGTCCCCGTCTCGGTGACCACGCACTCGGCGCCCACGGGGAGCCCGTCGAGGGGCTCGGAGTAGAGCGTCGTGCCCGAGCCGTCACCGGAGACGACCAGCTCGGACGAGACGACGTCGGCACGGCCGTCGAGGGAGCAGACCACCGAGAAGGTGAACGGCCCTGCCGACAGCCCGTCGGCGCCCGGCCCCGTGAAGTCCTTCGCGACGACGAGGGAGCCTGCCCGGAACTCGTTGACGATCGCGAGGCTCGCGACCTCACCGACGGCCGTGGGCGTCGGCCTGGAGACGTCGTCGGTCGCGTCCTCGCCGTAGGTGACCTGGGTGGCACCGCCGGCGTCGGTCTCGAGGACGGCGCACTCCGCGCCCGAGGGCACGTCGACGACCGTGGGCTCGAGCGAGCTCACCGTCACCTGGAGGGGGTCGAAGCCCGCGACGGGTGCTCCACCGTAGGTGCAGGTCACGGCAGCCGGGTAGGTGGTCTGCGCGTACGGTGCGGCCTTGCCGACGACGTCCTTGACGAGCGCGAGGCGCGTGGTCGAGAAGTCGTTGGTGATCCGCACCTGCTGCGGTGCCGTGGTGCTCGTCGGGTCCGCGGGGATGGTGACCCTGAAGGGGTCCGCCTCGGTCGCGTCCCCGGCGCCGCCGCGAGGGTCGGTCTCCCACACGGCGCACTCGGCACCGGACGGGATGCCGTCCACGCGGACAGGGGTGTCGACGGAGACCGAGAGCGTCTCGTCGCGGACCGTGGTCACGTCGCCGCCGACGGGGTCGACCGTGCACACGACGCGGACGCCGAAGTCGACGTCGTCGAGGGCGAGACCGTAGGGGTTCTCACCGATCTCCTTGGAGATCTCGAGGCTGCCGAACATCAGGCCGACACCCACCTGGATGGGCTCGGTCGAGGGCAGCACGTACGAGCCCCCGCCGCGCTGGGTCGTCTCGGCGTGCGCGAAGGAGTTCCACGCGACCGAGGGGTTGGCCACCTCGGTCGCGTCGACCGGGGAGGTCATCGCGAAGGTGATGTCGACGGAGCCACCCGGGACGAGCGGCGTCGCGAAGGTGAGGTCCATCGACGCCGCGGTGACGTCGGGGGAGAAGGGCGCAGCCCACTCTGAGCCGGCGCACTGCGCCTTGGACGAGCCCGCCCCACCCATGTCGAGGTCGGAGGTGCAGATCGTGCCGCTGGTCGTGTAGCGGGTGGTCATCGCCCCGGGCCCGGCGAGCTGCGGCTCGGTCGCGAGCGTCGGGCGCGTGGTCCACTGCGTCCCGCGGGACTGGTCGAGGATCACGCCGGTGTCGCCCTGGACGGGGAACCTGTCGACGATCCGCATGTTCGTCGCGGACTCGGTCCCCGCGTTGACCAGGCGCAGCAGGTACTGGAACTGGTCGCCCGGGTTGACGAGCGCGATGCACGGGAAGGCCGTGTAGACGACGCCGTCGGGGCCGACGCGCGACGGGCACTGCGGTCCGCCGACCGCGACGGCGGTCTTCGTCCGGGTGTTGTACCAGCCGAGGTCGACGGTCCCGGCGACCCACTTGCGGGCGCTGAACGCGGCTCCGCCCTTGACGGTCACACCGGCGCTCGCCGTGCAGTACGTGCCGGGGCCGAAGGCGCCGTCGGTCTGGGACGCGGCGTCGCAGGTGAAGGACGGACCCGTCCCGGTCGCCCCCATGGTGTTGGTGATGACCTGGTTGGTCGTCACACCGGGCTCGAGGCGGACTTGGATCTCGATGGTGAGGCGCGCGCTCGGGGCCAGGACCCACGGCTGGCCGTCGGCGCTGGTCGAGAAGTCCCAGGCGAGACCCGCCGTGCGCTCGCCGTCAGGTGTCGCGGTGAAGACCGGTGCGGGCACGGGTGGCGTCCCCGCGGGCACCGTCACGTCGACGACCTTGAAGGGCTGCCCGCCGTCGCCGGCGAAGCTCTCGTCGAGCTCGAGACCGACGGGCAGGAGGTCCTTGACCACGAGGTCGCTGATGTTCGAGGTGCCGGTGTTGCGCACGGTGAGCCTGAAGGGGGCCACCTCACCCGGCTCGATCGACGAGTTCGGCGTCTTGGAGACCGCCATGCTCGACGTCCCCTCGACGAGTGCGAGGGTCGCGTCGACGGGGTCGATCTCGCGGGGGTCGCCCGAGACCGGGTTGAGGAAGGTGTGGTACCTGGCGCTGACAGTGTTGGTCAGCATGGCAGGGACCTCGGCCGTGGCGTCGCTGCGCGGGTGCTGACGCGGGCTGACGGTGAAGAGCAGCCGGCCCGAGCACATGGTGTCCGCGCACGGCGTGAGCATGTAGCCGTCGTTGACGGCGCTCGTCGACGTGAAGGTGGCGCGCAGCCCGGTGACCGACGCGGCGCTGACGCCGTTCGGCAGGACGGCCGTGGTCCGCGGCGTGCCTGTCACCCAGGCGCCGCCGGAGTAGGCGTCGACCTGGACGCGGTCCGCGCCGGCCGGCATGCGCAGCCCTGTGAAGGTGCGGAAGTCGACGGCGTCGAAGAAGTCGGGGTCTTCGTCGGTCATCTGGAGCGACTTCATGCTCATGTTGCCGGTGTTGCGGGCCGTGAGCGTGACCGTCGCGGTCTGCTGGGAGAGCCCGGGGACCCACTCGGGGAGCGTCGCCGGGGCGATCGACTTGTTGAGCGAGCCGGCGTCGTTGGCCGGGCCGGTCTCGATCTGTGGGGAGCACGCCTCGGTGCCGACGTAGCCGCCTGCGGTCGGGGTGTAGCAGTTGGTGATGACGACGCCGTCGGGGACACCGGGGCGGCGCTCGGTGCGCAGGTTGAGCGTGAAGCCCTTGGTGGGCGTGAGCTCTCCGTCCATCCGGGCGCGGACGCCTGTCGCGCGCTCGAGGACGTCGGCTGCGGCGCCCGTGTACGCGACCCAGGCCGCGGCGACGGGGTCGTAGACCTCGATGGTCACTCCCGGGGTGCTGGCGGACTTGTCGACCGAGGCGCTCGTGAGGCGGAGCGAGTCGAAGGGGTTGCCTGCGGCGACGGGGGTGCCGTCAGGCTCGGTGCGGGGGTCGGAGACGACCGGGGAGACGAGGGCGATGTTGCCGTTGTTGACCACGCGCAGCGTGAAGGGGATCGGCTGGTCCTCGGGGACCGAGGTCTGCCCGACGGTCTTGGTGCCGCCGAGGCTCGGGTTCGCGGTCTCGACCTCGAGGTGCCCCGAGACCGTCCCGGAGGTGGTCCCGGTGCTGTCGGTGCGGCCGGCTGAGCCCGTGTACCCGGCGACGTTGAGGACGAAGGGGCTGGTGCCGTCGGCCAGGTCGTCGTCGGTCACCAGGTCGTTGAGCGTGCCGTGGATGCCGAGCCGGGCTGTCGCGCCCTCGGCGATGCTGGGGTTGCCGTCGGCGTCGCGGCCCGAGTAGGTGATGGTCACGCCGGTGACGCGCTTGCCTGCCTCGGTCGGGGCGGTGCCGTCTGCCGTGTAGGTCTGCTCGGTCATGGTGCCGTCGGCGTAGGTGACGAGCACCTGGGCGCTCGTGCCACCCTGCGGCAGCACCCAGCGCACCTGCGCGACGTCGAGCTTCTCGAGCTCGCTCGCGCTCGGGTCTCCGACAGGGGCGCTGTGCGGCTCGCGGACGACGATCTCCGCGATCTTGAAGGGGGACCGGTTGGTGATCGAGACGATCGCGGTCACCGGGGAGGCGTGGCCGATCACGGCGTGCTCGCCGGAGTCTTCGGAGTAGCTGCCGTCGGTGTCAGGGAAGTAGTCCTTGGTCGCGCCGAGGACGAGGGTGTCGGGGAGGATCTGCGTGCTCGCGCAGACCTGCGTCCCTGTCGACGGACCGGCGACGGCGTCGACGGCTCCGGGGACTGCGCAGTTGTCCACGACGATCCGGCTGCTGGGGCGCAGCGGCTCGCCTGTCGAGCGGAGCGTGTCGCGCAGGACCATGTCGAGGGAGACAGACCCGCCGGTCGCGTCGTAGGGGAGCGCGGTCCCGCCTGCGGTGAAGGCGATGCGCGCCCCGGTGACGGCTGTCGCGTCCACGCCCACGGGCAGGTCGAAGGCACCGGGGGCCGTGAGCTGGCCGGCCGGCACCTCGGCGCCGTCGACGACCACGAAGAGCTGGGCCGTGGTCGCGCCGGCCGGGAGGGCCAGGAGCGTGGCGGCCGTGAGGTCGAAGTGCTCGAAGGTGGCGGGGGTGCTGTCGCTGACGGACAGCTCGGTCACCTCGGCCGAGGTCGACGAGGTGTTGCGGACCCCGAGCACGATCGTGCTCGTGGACCCCGTGCCCGCGACGTTCGCGGGGCTGTCCCAGCGCTTCGTCGCGACGGGTGTCACGACGCGCGGGACCGAGACCACGAGGTCGGAGGTGGAGGAGTGCGGCTCAGCGTTCTCGGCGACGACCGTCGCGGTGTTCGAGACCGTGCTGCCGTCGAGCAGCGTGGTGTCGGCCGGCAGGCGCATGCCGATCGTGAGGTTGACGGCCGAGCCTGCGGTCAGGCCCTTCTCGCCGACGGGCTCCTGCAGCGCGTCGATGAACTGGACGGTGAGCTCACGGGTCGTCTCGTCGTAGGTGACGGTGCGCGAGGGGGGCGACGGCGGCAGGCTCGTGACGTCGAGGCCTGCAGGCAGCACGTCGGTGACGGTCTCGTCGACGCAGTCGACGGTGAGCCCGGAGCACTTGACGGTGATCTGGTAGGTGAACTCCTTGCCGGGGGTCAGTGCGCCCACGACGTCGTTCGTCTTGGTGACGTTCACCTGGCTCGTCGGGAGGTCCGCGGCGGCGACCGCGCCCTGGCGCTGGGCCGGGGCGTCGTTGGGGTCTGTGCCCTCGGTGGCTCCCGGGGCCTCGGGGGCGGTCGCGGCAGGCGCAGGCTCGTCGGCGGGCTGCGTGTCCACGGCCCCTTCCGGCGCAAGTCCCGTCTCGTCTGCGGTCTCCGAGGGAGCCGGCGCCGGTGCGGGGCTCGGTGCGAGCGTCTGGCTCACGGCCGGCTCGTCGGCCGCGACGGCCGCCACGGGTGGCAGCGTCAACCCGACGAGCGCGAGCATGATCGACACGGCGACGGTCCGGGCGCGGCGTCGCCCCCTCCCGTCCTGCGTCGGGCGGACGGAGAGTCCGGGCAGGGGCGTGGAAGGGTGCGGCATGAGGTGCTCCGGGGGCTTTCGCCGGTCGAGCCGACCGGCTGAGGCAAGGCGTGCCGCTCAGGACGGGGCACCGCTCCATGGCACCAGCGCCACCTTGAGATGCGCTCAGGTCCAGGGTGAATCCCGGGGTGAGACCCCTGTCATCCCCCTGACCAGCGGCTCCACCCGCCCCCTCGTCGCGGTGACGGGCGAGGGGTAGCGTCGCCCGCATGGCGATCGACGACGACCTCCTGCCGTGGCTGCTCGACTCCGACCCCGCCCTGCGCTGGCAGGTCGAGCGTGACCTCGCCGGTGCGCCTCCGGCCGTGTGGGAACCCACGCGGGCGCGCGTCGTGACCGAGGGCTACGGGGCCCGTCTGCTCGCGCTCCAGGACGACGACGGACGCTGGGCCGGGGGCGCGTTCTTCCCGGCGGGCTTCGACGTCCACGGTCCCGAGGCGGCCCCCGGGGCGGGGCAGCCGTGGACAGCGACCACCTGGTCCCTCGTGTCGCTGCGCGAGTGGGGCCTCGACCCCGACGTCCTCGCCGGGACCGCTGAGCGTCTCGACGCCGTGTGCCGCTGGGAGTACGACGACCTGCCGTACTGGGGCGGCGAGGTCGACGTGTGCATCAACGCCTTCACCCTCGAGAACGGCGCGTGGCTCGGGGCCGACGTCTCGGGGATCGCCCGGTGGTTCGTCGAGCACCAGCTGGCCGACGGCGGCTGGAACTGCGAGTGGGTCGACGGGGCCACGCGGTCCTCCGTGCACTCGACGCTCAACGCCGTCAAGGGTCTGCTGGGCTACGAGAAGGCAGCCGTCCCAGGGACGCCCCCGGAGCTCATGGCCTCGCTGCGGGCGGCCCGGCACGCCGGGGAGGAGTACCTGCTCGAGCGGCACCTGCTGCGCAGGCTCTCGACAGGGGAGCCGATCGCCCCGTGGGTGACCCGCTTCGCGTACCCGTTCAGGTCCTTCTACAGCGTGCTCAACGCCCTCGACCACTTTCGCTCGGCGTCGTTGCACGACGCCGGACCGCCCGACCCGCGCCTCGCCGAGGCCGTCGAGGTGGTCCGGGCCGCGCGCCAGCCCGACGGGACGTGGACCCAGGAGCGCCGTCACCCCGGACGGGTGTGGTTCGAGGTCGACGTGCCGGCCGGGGAGCCGTCGAGGTGGCTCACGCTCCACGGCATCCGGGTCCTCGACTGGTGGGACGCGCACCGCGACGGCTGAGGCGTCACCCGAGGACTGAGGCGTCACCCGAGGACTGCGACGTCGCCCGAGGACCTAGCCCTCTGCCCGAGGAGAGGGCCCGCACCGAGACCCGCCGGTCGCCGGCGGCTCCGCGCGGTCCTCGTCCTACGCGTCCCCAGCCCGGTCCTGACCGAGGAACCCCAGCCTGGCGCCCTCGGCGAGGGCCGCGCCGCGGCTCGTCACGCCGAGCTTGCGGTAGAGCGAGCGCAGCTGGCTCTTCACGGTGTTGACCGACACGAAGAGCTGCTGGGCGACCAGGTCGACAGGTGCACCCGTCGCGAGCTCGTGGAGCACGGCGACCTCACGCTCGGAGAGCTCGACGACGGGCACGCGCTGCGCGACACGCGCCGGGACGGCCGCCGCCCGCAGCCGCTCCATGACCTCCGCGGCCTCGGGCACCTGCGCGGCGACCCTCTCGAGCAGCGCGCGGTCGGTCAGTGCATAGGGGTGGAGCATCTCTGGTCCGGAGGTCTGGACGGCGCGACGCAGCGCCGAGCGCGCACCGTCTGCGTCGCCGAGGACGTCGCGGGCCTCCATGTCGACGAGCAGCACGGTGACGCGTTCGCGGGGGCTCGGTGCCTCGCGCCAGAGCGCGGTGGTGCAGATCTCGACGGCTCCGACGGCGTCGCCCGCGTCGAGGACGAGCCTGGACCGCAGGGCGGCGTCCCCGCGCAGCCCAGGGTGCTCGACGGTGAGGTTGGTCGCCCGGGTCGGGTTGCCGCTGCACGCGAGCACCCGGGCGAGGGTCGAGGTGAGGACCGTGTGGGCCAAAGACGGGACCACGAGGCGGTGGCCCGCCGCAGACATGGCGTTCTCGAGGGTGGTGAGCGCACCGTCCGTGTCACCGCGGAGTGCGCAGACCATCGCGCGCGCCAGGTCGACGAGGTACCAGGCGGCGTGCCGCTGGTGCTCGACCGTGCCCTGGGCCGGCAGGTCTGCGAGGTGCCGCTCGGCCGCGTCGAGGTCGAGGGTGTCGATCGCGAGGAAGGCCCGGGCGGCCGGGGCGGCGAGGTCCATCGTGAGCGCGAGGTGCTCGGGAGCCTCGGCGAGGGTCGCCCCGACAGCCAGGTGCTCGTGGGCGCGCTGGTTCGAGCCACGGACGGCGTCGATCAGCGCCACGGTCTCGATCGCGGTGCGGGCCACCAGCTCGAGGTCCCCGCCCGTCCCGGCCCAGGTGCAGGCGAGCAGGTCGTCGGTCGCGGCGTCGAGCCTGCCGGCGGCGAGCTGGGCGATGCCCGCGTGCAGCAGCAGGAAGGGCAGGACGTCGTCCGTCCCCGGCCTGTACCGTCCCTGCTCGTCGCGCAGCGCGTCGACCATCCGGGTGGCCGTCTGCGCAGCGGCCTCGAAGCGCTGGGCACGCCGGTCCGCGATGATCTGCCCGACGGCGACCCCGACCACGTCCCGCAGCGCCGACTCGTCGAGATCCTCGTGGGGCTCGGGCCACGGGACGGTCAGCGCGGTGATCGTGTCGTTGCGTGACCCGAGCAGCACGTCGCGGACCATGAGGAGGCGCGGCATCGCCCGGAAGCGTCCCGAGGGCAGCTGCTCGAGGGCCTCGCCGAGGGCTGTCGGCGCATCCGTCACGAGCCGCACCCAGCCGGAGTCGACGACCTCCACGACCCGGTCCCAGTCCTGCGCGGCGACGGCGTGGTGCAGGGCGCGGGCCGGGTCGTCGGCGAGGACGCGCGAGGCCTGCCGGTGCGCGTCGGTCACGAGCGAGCTGATCTTCGGCCACCCGGAGGTCGACAGCGAGCGCAGCAACGGCATGTACGTCCAGACGCGCCCCTGGGGACCTGGCCTGGACCGTGCGAGACCGCTGGCCTCGAGGGTCTCGAGGATCGCCTCGGCCGACTCGTTCCCGGTGAGCGACCGGGCGAGGTCGACCGTGAGCTCGTCGACGACGGTCGTGGCCACGACGAAGAGCGAGCCCGGAGACCCGTCGATCGACCGGTTGCCGAACAACGGCCCGAGGGTCTCCCAGCCGGCCCGGGGCACCTCGCCCGTGCCGATCGACGCCGTGAGCAGACCACGCACCAGACCGGGCCACCCCCAGAGGTCGTCGTGCAGCCCCTGGACGACCCCGTCGGCGAGCACGGCGTCGAGGGAGACGGCGAGCCGTGCGATCTCCCGCGGGGTGAGGGCGAGGGACTGGCCCTCGACGAAGGCCGTGTCCATGCCCAGGCGCGCCAGGTGCTCGGGGTCGCTCGACAGGTGGCTGCAGAGGACCAGCCGCACGGCCGGCGAGGCGCGCACCATCCGGGCGAGGTCGGCGTCCACGCGGGCCGCGCGGACCTTCTCGACGTGGTCGACGACCAGCACGAAGGGCGTCGTCCACCGCGCGAGCGCGTCGCGCACCGCGGCGGCGAGGGACACGGGCGCAGGCGCAGCCTCGGGAGTCGCGTCGACGGCTGAGCCACCCGCAGCCCCGGTGCCCTCCTGGGCCACGGCGCCGTGGCCAGCCCTGGGCGCGACCCCCGCGTGGACCAAGAGCTCGAGCAGCGAACCCCAGAAGTCGTCGGCCACCTCGGTGCGGCGCGCCGTCATCCACACGGCCGGGTGCCCCGTGCGGTCGAGCCACTCGCTCACGTGCGCGGACTTGCCGTACCCCTGCGGGGCGCGCAGGACGGTGACGGCGTTCCCGGCGTCGAGGACGCCGTACACGTCAGGCTTGGGGATGAGGTGGCTCGGCACCCGCGGCGGTCTGCTCCACCGCGGACGCTCGCTGCTCGTGGGCACGGCGGGTCCTTCGAGGTCTGAGATCAGGGAGTCTGCCGATCCTACGAAGCCTGACCTGCGACGACACGAAGTATGACGAGGGCTACCCTGCTTTCACCCGACAGACCGGACGTCCCAGGCCAACCCGCCCGGCGGGCGTCCCACACCTCGGCCAGGACGCTGCGCACCCGCGGTCCGCGGTCCCTCGCTCCCCGCCGTCCGCCAGGCACCCGAGACCCCGCCGTATCTCACCCACCGCCGACCCTCACACCGCGTAGGCCTCCACGAGCCGCGCCCGCTCGGTCGCGGTGATCGGCACGATCGAGCCGTGCCGCGGGTCGACGGGCAGCTCCGCGCCGGGGCTCTTGGTCCACGTCCCGGTGTCGAGGTCGTCGGTCTCGAAGGGGATGTAGCCGCGCATGCCGTACTCGTCGATGAACAGGTACCAGCGCTCGCGGTCGAGCGCCTTGGTCACTGTGGGCCCCTCGCCCTGGCGGATGCCGAGCTCGGGGTCGGTCGACATGCCGATCGCCCCCGTGACGTACTCCCAGCCGGTGCTCAGCAGGTCGTCGGAGCGCTCGAGCAGCACAGACTTGCCGTCGAGCCCGGGGGTGGGTGCCTCGCGCTCGTCCTTGCTGAACCTGTAGTAGGTGCCGTCGTGCTCGATCACCGTCGAGTCGATGACCGAGTGCCCGGGGTCGACCCACACCTGAGCGGGCGTGAACTCGCGGAAGTCCGTGGTCCGGGCGATGAGCATGCGGTTGTAGCTGACGCCCTCGTGCTCCGGGTCGTCGGCCGGGTAGAGCATCGACGCCCAGTACACCGCGTAGCTCGACGTCTCCTCGTGCCAGGTGACCTCGGGGGCCCAGACGTTCCCGGCCGTCGGCGGGGCGACCTCGGCGAGCCAGGGCTCGCTCCAGGTGACCAGGTCGGGGGACTCCCACACCACGAGGGACCGGCTGCCCGTGCGCTGGCAGGCCATCCAGTCCTGGCTGCGGTGGATGTGCAGGTCGGTCGCCACGAGGTAGAACCCGTCGCCCGTCGGCCTGCGCACGAGGAAGGGGTCGCGGACACCGCCCGTGCCCAGGCCCGAGGTGAGGACGGCGTCACCGCCGGCCAGGGTGTCCCAGCGCAGCGGGTCGCCGCCCCGGCTCACGGCGAACCTCACCTGCTCACCACCGGCGTGGTCCTCGCCGGTGAAGTAGGTGAGGAGATAGTCGGCGTAGGGCTCGTCGGGCATGCGTGATCCTTCTCTGGACGTCGTCGTGCAGCAGATCGGACGACTGTACAAGCGCGGGGGGGCGGACGTCGGTCGGTCGTGGGCTGCGCGGTGGCGTGGCGGCCGGGCTCGACCGAGCCAGGCTCGCCAGGTGCCGACGTCGAGATGTCTCTGAGGTATTCTCTGGTATGCAGTGGTAGAGGTGTCAGAGGCTGCGAACTACGGCGAAGGTGATGACGATGAGCGACATCCACGACAGGCTCCGTCGGGAGCACGAGCCGACAGGGCCGGCCGGCTCGGTCACCGTCCTGACGAACCATCTGGGCTACGGGCTCGCGGGAGCCAAGGCGGTGGTGGTGGCGACTGTCGGCGAGGTGAGCGTCGGGCCGGCCATGGTGGTCCGGGTCGACGGCGTGGACGACGTCGCGGTCGGGACGCTGGACCTCGGCCCGGCGCAGGTCGTCGACGGCTGGACGACAGGGAGCTACAGGCGACTCGAGCTCGACGTGATCACCGAGCCTGGGACCTATCGTGTCGACGTGGCGGGGGAGCGCGGGCTGGTGCGTTCTCGACCCTTCGTCGTCGGTGAGCACAGGCTGCAGCTCCAGACTGTCGCCGACCTGCTCGCCTACTTCCGTGCTGTCCGGTCGTCGGGCGAGATCGACCGGAAAGACCGGCACGCGCGCTTCTACGGCGACACCTCAGGAGCAGAGGTGGACGCACGTGGAGGGTGGCTCGACGCCTCGGGCGACTTCAGCAAGTTCCTCAGCCACCTCACCTACACCCGGATGATGAGCCCTCAGCAGATGCCGCTGTGCGCCTGGGCGATGATGGCGGCTCGTGACGAGCTCGCTGACCGCCACCCCGCCGTCGCGGCGGCCCAGGGCAACCGGCTGCGCGACGAGGCGCTCTTCGGCGCCGACTTCCTCGTGCGGTTCCAGTCCGAGGAGGGCTACTTCTACACGGCGATCTTCGACGCCCTGACCAAGGACCTCGACGAGCGTGTCATCACCGCACCGCTGCAGGACAGCGTCCGGACCCAGCGGTGGCAGGCGGCGTACAGGCACGGAGGCGGGCTCGCGATCGCGGCCCTGGCGAGGGCGTCGACCCTCGACGCCGACGGCGACCACACCCGCGAGGAGTACCTCAGGGCCGCGCAGCGCGGGTTCGACCACCTCGAGGAGCGCAACCTCGACTACCTCTTCGACGGCACGGAGTCGATCATCGACGACTACTGCGCGCTCCTGGCAGCAGTCGAGCTCACCGCCGCCGCGGAGCACCACGGCCTCCCGGCCGGACCCTCCAGGGCTGCGGCTTGCCGTCGTGCCGCCTCCCTCGGAGGCCGTCGTCGCCGTGGTCCCGACGGCGTCGGGTACCTGGTCGGGGACGCCGGAGGGCGCCCGTTCTTCCACGCGGCCGAGTCTGGTCTCCCGATCGTCTCGCTGCTGCGCTTCGCAGAGGTGCTCGGCGGCGACCCAGAGGTCGTCGACGCCGCACGCCGCACGGCCCTCGACCTCGCGCAGGACCTCGTGACCCGCGTCGACGAGGTCGACAACCCCTTCGGCTACTTCCGGCAGTACGTCCAGCCCACGGGCGCCGAGCCCCGGACAGCGTTCTTCTACCCGCACGACAACGAGACGGGCTACTGGTGGCAGGGGGAGAACGCGAACATCTCGTCGATCGCCTACGCGGCCACGCTGGCCGCCGAGGCGCCCGGGTGCGACCCGGTGCTCGCCCGGCGCCTGCAGCGCCTGGCGGACGACCAGCTCGCCTGGGTCACCGGGCTCAACCCTTTCGACTCGTCGATGCTCCAGGGCCGCGGACTCAACAACGTCGAGTACTCGACGGCCTTCCAGAACGTCCCCGGGGGCATCCTCAACGGCATCACCAGCGGGTTCACCGACGAGCGGGACATCGCGTTCATGCCGCAGGGCCCGGCGCAGAGCGGCGAGTCCTGGCGGTGGGCCGAGCAGTGGATCCCGCACTCCGGCTGGTTCCTGCTCGCCGTGTCGGCCGCCCGATGAGCGGCGGCACGCAGCTGCGTCCGTTCGTGACGTCAGACCTCCCAGGGATGTACGACGTCTGCCTGCGGACCGGCGACTCCGGAGCCGACGCGACGGGGCTCTACAGCGACCCGTTCCTGCTCGCGCACGTCTACGCGGGGCCCTACCCGGTCGCGGACCCGGGCCTCACCTTCGTCCTGACCGGCAGGGGCCGGGTGCTGGGGTACGTCGTCGGCACGGCAGACACCGTCGGTTTCGAAGAGTGGCAGGAACGTTCCTGGTGGCCGACCCTGCGCGAGCAGCTCGCCGACCACCCCGCAGCAGATCCCGGCGACGGGTCGCAGGACTGGGAACGCGTCCAGCACATCCGCCGGGCACGGCCTCAGCACGACCCGCTCTACGAGCGCTTCCCGGCCCACCTGCACATCGACCTGCTGCCCGAGGCCCAGGGGGGCGGCAACGGTCGACGTCTCATGACGAGGTTCCTCGACGCGCTGCGGACGCGCGGGGTGCCCGGTGTCCACCTGGGGGTCGGCAGCGGCAACCCCGGGGCCCGGGCCTTCTACCTCGCGACGGGGTTCACCGAGGCGCGGGTCCAGGACTGGGGCTCGACCATGGTCATGGACCTCGTCGACCGCTCCTGAGGCGACCGTTGCGCCGTTGCGCCGTTGCGCCGTGGCGCCCTGCAGCCCGACAGCCCTGCCGCCCGGTCGAGCGGCAGGGCTGTCGGTCCGCCGGGTGGCACCGCCGGGCGGTCACCCGCAGGGGTGCCTCACGGCTCCTCGGAGATCGACTCGACCCACGAGCGTGTGGCCTCGATGGTCCCGGACGAGGTGCGTCGCCAGACCCCGGTGCCCCCCTGCTGCCACGGGTGCGGCCCGGCGAGCGGTCGGAAGCTCACACCGAGCGCCTCGAGGCGCCCGGTGTGCAGCTCAAGGCGTCTGAGCAGGTCGCGCGGGTCGTCGGGGGTGCCCGACCACAGGACCTCGGCGAGCACGGCCGCCCTCGGGAACACGAGGTAGTCGAGGCGTTCTTCGGTCGGCACCCACTCGGTCCAGACCTGGAACTGCCCGCCGAGCACGTGCGAGCGCTGCTCGGTGGTCCACCCGGTCGGTGCTGGGGCGAAGGCGGCGACGTCGTCGACGGTGATCGGGCCGCCCTCGGAGCGCGGCTCGGCAGGGTCGTCGGACTGGTCGAAGTTGAAGTAGGTCGGGAAGAGCGGGGAGCGGACGACGTCGTGCGTCGTGGCTGCGCGGCTCGCGGCGGCGTCCCCGCGCCAGGCCATGACGATCGTGTCGTCGAGGACCCCGCCGGTCACGTAGCCCTCGTCCCAGACGAGCGCGCGCACACCGCGGCCGCGCAGGTGCTCGGCGAGCGAGCGCAGCATGTGGCCGTGCATCTGACGGGCCTGGGTGTACCCGTGCTCAGCCATCTCTGCGGCGACCGCCGGGTCCTGCTCCCACCAGGACATGTCGCACTCGTCGCCGCCGAGGTGGACGTAGGGCGGGTCCATCGCCTCGCACAGCTCGTCGAGGACCTGGGACAGGAACGCGACGACCGGCGCGGTCGGGCTCAGCGAGGATCCGCCAGCCCACACGGTGTCCTGGACGGTGTGGTCGACGCCCGCCTGGCCGAGCTCGGGGTAGGCGGCCCGCAGCGCGCTCGTGTGCCCGGGGACGTCGATCTCGGGGACGACGACGACCCCGCGGGACCTGCCGTGCTCGGCGATCTCGGTGAGGTCGGCGAGCGTGTAGCAGCCGCCGTGCGGGGTGTCGTCGTGCGCTCCCTCGGGGCCCAGCCGTGTCGAGGCCCGCCAGGAGGCGTCTGACGCGAGCCGGGGGAAGCGCTCGCTCGCGATCCTCCACCCCTGGTCGTCGGTGAGGTGCAGGTGCAGCCTGTTGAAGCGGTGCTCCGCGAGCAGGTCGATGTACCTCAGCACGGTGCGCTTGGGGAAGAAGTGCCGTGCGACGTCGAGCATCCCTCCGCGCCACTCGTGGACCGGGGCGTCCTCGACGCTCCCGCACGGGACCGACCACGCGCCACGGTCACGGCTCGCCACGCGCAGCGCGTCGGTCGGCAGCAGCTGGGCGAAGGTCGTGAGCGCGTGCCCGACGCCCTGCTCGTCGGAGGCCTCGACGGTGATCCCCGCTGCCGAGACCGTGAGCCTGTACCACTCGCGAGGGGTGCCCTCGACGACGCTGACGGTGACCGCCGTCCCGGGTGGCGCTGCGGGACCGTCGGGCAGCACGAGGATCCCGAGGTCAGACAACCGACGCGCGACGCGGGGCACCAGGCGAGGGTCGTGCGGTCCGGCAGCGCGGACGACCACCCCTCCCGTGAGGTCGAGGTGCCCGTCGTGCGTGTCGCTGTGCGCGGGGCGGGGCAGAAGGGTGCTGTACAGGTCCATGAGTCTCCATGACGCTCGTCGGGTGCGGGGCGCGACCGGCCTGCCGCGGGAGGCCGTAGATGCGCGATCCACGTGATCGTTGTCACTCGTTTGGTTCTAGTGGTACGTTACCCGGCAGTTAGTGGTCTTGTCTGGTCCGCAGCGTGGTGGGTCAGACGAGCAGACGAGAAAGTGGGCAGCGTGGCACTCGATCAAGCTCCCGCGACGACACGCACAGGTCGTCGCACAGCACGGCGCTCCCCAGGGGCGCCCCAGCAGCAGAAGCGGCACGTCGCCTTCCTGACGCGCCTGCGTCGTGACTACCCGCTCCTGGTCATGGTGGCGCCGGCCGTCGTCGTGCTGCTGCTGTTCACCTACATCCCCCTCCTGGGCAACGTGATCGCGTTCATGGACTACGTCCCGTTCCTGGGATTCCGTGACTCGGAGTGGGTCGGCCTCGACAACTTCAGCACCCTCTTCAGCGACGGGGCCTTCTGGAACGCCCTGTGGAACACCCTGCAGATCACGGCGCTCCAGCTCCTGCTGTTCTTCCCCGTGCCGATCGCCCTCGCCGTGTTCTTGCACTCGGTCCTGCGCTCGTCCGTGAAGCGGTTCGTGCAGTCGGTCGTCTACCTGCCGCACTTCCTCTCCTGGGTGATCATCGTCGCGCTGTTCCAGCAGATGTTCGGCGGTGCGGGCGTCCTCAACAGGTTCCTCATCACGCACGGGGTGACGCCGCTCGACATCATGTCGAACCCTGACACCTTCAAGCTGCTGCTGACCTTCCAGGGGGTCTGGAAGGACGCCGGCTGGGGGACGATCATCTTCCTCGCGGCCATCGCGGCGATCGACATCCACCAGTACGAGGCCGCGACGATCGACGGTGCGGGCGCGACCCGCAGGTTCTGGCACGTCACGCTGCCGGGCATGCGGCCGATCATCGTGCTCATGCTCATCCTGCGGCTCGGCGACTCGCTCACGGTCGGCTTCGAGCAGGTCCTGCTCCAGCGCGACGCCGTCGGCCCGGGTGCCGCCGAGGTCCTCGACACCTACGTCTACTTCAACGGCGTCGTCGACGGCAGCTGGGGGACAGCCACAGCAGCAGGCCTGCTCAAGGGGATCGTCAGCCTCGTCCTCGTCCTCGTCGCGAACAGCCTCGCCCACAAGCTCGGAGAAGAAGGGGTGTACCAACGATGACCGCGGTCGACCGTCCAGCCTGGCTCGGCAAGCCGAACCCGGGAGCGACCGCCCTGCGGGGCGTCGCGCTCGTGCTCATCTGCCTCGTGGTGATCTTCCCGTTCGTCGTCGTGGTCTCGACCTCGTTGGCCACCCAGGCCGACATCGACGCCAACGGTGGCTACGTGGTGTGGCCCGCGAGCCTCTCCTTCGACGCCTACCAGCAGATCTTCAACGGCACGCAGGTCACGCGCTCGATCCTCATCAGCCTCGGCATCACGACCGTCGGCACGGCGTTCAGCCTCGTGTGCACGGTCCTCGCGGCCTACGGGCTGTCCCGCAAGGGATCACTGTTCCAGCGCGGCCTGCTCACCTTCGTGCTCGTCACGCTGCTCTTCGGACCGGGCATGATCCCCGTCTACCTGATGGTGAAGAACCTCGGCATGCTCAACACGTACTGGGCGCTCATCATCCCGGGGGCGGTCAGCGCCTTCAACGTCGTCATCATCCGTGGCTTCATCCAGGGGATCCCGGGTGAGCTCTTCGACGCCGCCCGGATCGACGGTGCCAGCGAGTGGCGGGTGCTCGGGGCGATCGTGCTGCCTCTGTCCCGTGCGGCGATCGCCGTCGTCGGGCTCTTCCTCGCGGTCGGGTACTGGAACAACTACTTCGGCCCGCTGCTGTACCTCAACGACTCGAGCATGTGGCCGCTCCAGCTGCTCATGCGGTCCTTCGTGCTGCAGGGCAACGTCTCGTCGGCGGCCCAGCACATCCCCGGCACGGTCCCCCCGCCCCAGCAGGCGATCCAGATGGCCTTGGTCGTCATCGCGACGCTCCCGATCCTCTGCGCCTACCCCTTCCTCACCAAGCACATGTCCAAGGGCATGCTCACCGGCGCCGTCAAGGGCTGACCCAACCTCACAGGAGAGATTCGATGACGCAACACCGTGGTTCCGCATTCGGGCTCGACACGCACGGCGTGTCACGCCGCTCGGTACTCAGAGGAGGTCTGCTCGGCGCCGCCGCGCTCGCCTTCGGCGGTTCGGTCCTGTCAGCCTGCTCGGGCGGCGGGGGCGCGGCGGGTGGCTCTGGGCTCCCGCTCGCGGCGATGCCCACCTACGTCGAGCCGCCCAAGCCGACTCCCTTCCTGCCCGGCAGCGCCGACGGGGTGATGGACGTCTACAAGGCGTTCCCGCTCGACGGTGCGCGGACGGTCGAGGGGACGGTCGGGGACGGGGGTGACTTCCAGTTCTTGGTCATGACCTACGGGCAGCCCGCACCGCCCCTCGCCGAGAACGCGTACTGGCAGACGCTCAACGCAGAGCTCAACCTCAACCTCAAGCCCGTCATGGTGCCCTACGCGGACTTCCCCACGAAGTTCCCGGCACTCGTCGCCGGCGACGACCTCCCAGAGGTCGTGTCCCTGCCCATGTACATGAACACGCCTCGTCTGCCTCAGCTCGCCGAGGCGAAGTTCACCGACCTGTCCGACCACCTCGCCGGCGACGCTGTCAAGAAGTACCCGAACCTCGCGGGCGTGCAGGAGTCGGCCTGGCGCAACGCCTTCCTCGGCGGGCGCATCTACGGGGTCCCCAAGTCGGACCCGATCTTCGGCGGGCAGCTGTACACCAAGACGGACCTCTTCGAGAAGGCGGGCGTCAGCGAGCACCCGCAGTCGCTCGAGGAGCTCCAGGAGACCGCCGCGGCGCTGACCGACTCGGGGTCCGGGGTGTACGCGTTCGGCGGCCCGATCACCGAGCTCGTGCTGCAGGTGTTCGGGGTGCCCAACAAGTGGACCCGCACGTCGGACGGCACCTTCGTGCCGCACTACGAGCACGAGGGCTTCGTCCCCGCGATCGAGGCCATGGCCTCGATGTACAAGGCTGGCTCCTTCCACCCGGACACCGCGACGATGGACAAGACGCAGCGCGACTCGCTGTTCCGGACCTCGCGCCTGGCGATGACCTACGACGGGAACCGCGCCTTCGGCATCATCGCCGACGACCGCGAGCTCGAGTTCGGCATGGCCCGCAGCTTCGAGAAGGACGGCGGCACCCCCGTCTACTGGACGGGCGGCGGAGCCTACGCCGTGACGATGCTGCGCAAGACCGACGACGCGGCCACGATCGACCGGTTCCTGCGGGTGATGGACTGGCTCTCGGCGCCGTTCGGGTCGAAGGAGTCCTTCGTCCAGTCCTACGGGGCAGAGGGAGACAACTACTCGATCATCGACGGTGTCCCCGTGCTCAACGAGCGGGGCCAGCGCGAGCAGGACCTCGGGTTCGCCTACATCGCCGGCGCCCCTCAGATCCTGTGCAACCCGCAGGGCGCTCCCGGGGTCGACGAGGCGATCCACACGTGGCAGACCTCCGTCGTGCCGTTCTTGACGGACAACCCGGCCCAGCACCTGTACTCAGAGACCGCCAACGCCAAGAGCGGGTCTCTCGAGCAGGGGGTCACCGACGCGATCACGTCGGTGTTCCTCGGCCGCGACTCGGCGACAGCCCTCGAGCGGGCGATCGCGACCTGGAAGTCGAACGGCGGGGACAAGATCGCGGCGGAGTACGCCGAGGCGTACGTCGGCTGATGCCGGCTGCGGTGCCGGGGCCCCGCGGCCCCGGCACCACCCCCCGAGAAGAAGCACCGAGCACCAGGAGGAGAGCTGTGAAGATCACCAGACCGTTGCGCGCCCTCGTCGTCGTCGACGGGACCGACGTGCACCACGACCTGCTCGGGGCGGCCACCGCCCTGCGCGACACCGTCCTCGAGGCAGGGGTCGTCGCGGAGGCCGCCGTAGGCCTGGACAGGTTCGTCGACGCGACCCCGCCGACCTCGGAGGCCGACGTGCTCGTGCTCTACCGCTCTGGTGTCGTCTTCGATCCCGCCCAGCAGCAGGCGCTCTCGGACAGGGTCGCC
>Ga0247813_10000743_pt1 | contig 27170 bp, 24 predicted proteins | sample UWRJL169409C1_FD_180719 | JGI IMG/M metagenome (GOLD analysis project Ga0247813, IMG submission 180719) | Plant litter microbial communities from Arlington Agricultural Research Station in Wisconsin, United States - UWRJ-L169-409C-1 | ecosystem: Environmental > Terrestrial > Plant litter >...
CTCGCTCCAGAACGAGGCGACGATGCTGGTCAACCAGGCGAAGAACCTGGCCACAATCGGCTTCCCCGAACTTCAGGCGATCACCAGCACCCTCCGCCAGATCGACCAGCTGATGGGGCAGGCGCAAGCCATCCAGTTTCAGGTCGCTTCTACCGAGCGGCAGTTCCGCAGCCTGTTTCCGACCAGCGTCGGGCAGCTGCTGACCGGTCGCGCGCAAGTGGCTGCGGCACAGGCGCGCATGGAGGCGTCCGTCGCGGCGTTCCGCCAAACGGTGACGGTCCAGTCGCAGATCGTCGAAAGCGTTAAGGCCGACGCCGAGACGCTGTCCGGCATCGTCGCCCGCAGCCAGGGTGCCGAGGGCGCCCTCCAGGTCGGCCAGGCGACCAACCAGTTGCTGGCGCTCACCGCAAAGCAGCAGTTCCAGATCCAGAACCTCATGGCCGCGCAATACCGCGCCGAGGCGATCGAGCGGGCGCGGCAGGTTCAGGCCGAAGCCGATGCGCATACCGCCACCACCAGGTTTCTCGGTTCCGGCTCGGCTTACACCCCCCGGTAGGCCGTGCCGGATGCCCGGGCGACGGCGGGCCGCCTTCCGCCGGCGCCGCCGCGGGGTTCGGTCCCGTTCCCCGACCGGACCCCGCGGCAACCAATCCTCTTCGGACAGCAGCCACGCCCATGAACGACCTCAACGTCATAGACCGCTTCATGCAGGCCTTCATTCGCTATATCGACAGCGGGTTCGGGCTGCTCGGGCCTGACGTCGGCTTCCTGACCTCGACACTGATCGGCATCGACATCACGCTCGCCGGGCTGTTCTGGGCGATGGGCGGCGAAGACAATGTCATCGGTCGCTTCATCCGTAAGATCCTCTACATCGGCGCGTTCGCGTTTATCCTCAACCGCTTCTCGTCGCTCGCCGACATCATCTTCCGGTCGTTCGCCGCCGCCGGCCTGACCGCGGGCGGCGGCACGATGTCGGCGGATGATTTGCTCAAGCCGGGACGGCTGGCCGGCACCGGCTTTTCGGCGGCATGGCCGTTGCTGGATCAGGCATCGAAACTGACCGGCTTCACCACCTTTTTCGACCATTTCCTGACGATCACCGTTTTGCTGTTCGCCTGGGCGCTGGTGATCCTCGCCTTCTTCATCCTCGCCGTGCAGATGTTCGTAACGATCATCGAGTTCAAGCTGACCACGCTTGCCGGCTTCGTGCTCGTGCCGTTCGCGCTGTGGAACCGGACCAGCTTTCTTGCCGAGCGCGTGCTCGGCAACGTCGTCAGCTCAGGCATCAAAGTCATGGTGCTCGCTGTCGTTATCGGGATCGGCTCGAACTTCTTCACTGAATTCGCCACCGCGTTACAAGGTCAAGAGCCGGACATCGGGCAGGCACTGAGCCTGGTTCTGGCGTCGCTGACGCTGTTCGGTCTCGGTATTTTCGGACCCGGCATCGCGTCTGGCTTGGTCGCCGGGGCACCCCAGCTTGGCGCAGGTGCAGCCCTTGGAACCGCGGTAGGCGCGGCTGGCGTCACGGCGCTGGCGGGCGGTGCTGCCGTTGGTGCAGCGAGTGCGGCCGGCGGGGCTGCGCTCGGCGCAGTTCGCGCCGGCACCGCGATGGGATCGGCGGCTTCGGCATCCTATCAGCTCGGCCAGTCGGCCGCCGGATCGTCCAGCGTCGGTGCCGGTTTCGGCGGCGTGGCTCGAGCCGCCGGCAACACCGTCCGTCAGAAGGCATCGAGCGCGCTCGGCCTGTCCGAAGCCGCGCAGTCGGGCCGTGATGCTGCGTGGACGGCACTCAACGGCGGCCCGGCGTCAGGGCAGTCGATACTCGGTGCGGCGGGCGGCGCGCCGCAATGGGCGCAGTCGCTGCGCCGCCAGCAGGATTCCCGTCACCACCGCCAGGTCGCGTTGCAGACATTGAAGGAAGGCGACCGCGGCGGCGCCTCCGCCACTCCCGACATCAAGGAAAAGGACGACTGACCGCCATGAGCATCGGAATCTTCAAACGCAGCGTTCAGCGCTATGGACGCACCCCCGAACCCTCGACGCCCTATCAACGCGCCGGCCAGCTTTGGGACGATCGGATCGGCTCGGCACGCGTGCAGGCGCGCAACTGGCGGTTGATGGCATTCGGCGGCCTCGCCCTGTCGACCGCTATGGCAGGCGGGCTTATCTGGCAGTCGCTCCAGAGCCGGGTGACGCCCTACGTCGTCGAGGTCGACCGGCTCGGCGAGGCGCGTGCGGTGACCGAGGCCGAAGCGGGCTATCGCCCGACCGATCCGCAGATATCCTGGCACCTTGCCAAGTTCGTCGAGAACATCCGTTCGGTGTCGCTCGATCCGGTGTTGATGCGCCGCGACTGGCTAGCGGCCTATGATTTCACGACCCGGCGCGGCGCGCAGATGCTCGGCGACTATGCCCGCCGCGCCAATCCATTTGCGGCGATCGGCGATAGGACCGTATCCGTGCAGGTCACCAGCGTCGTGCGGGCATCCGACCGATCGTTCCAGGTCAAATGGACCGAGACAGCCTATGAGCGCGGCGCCTTGATTGGCTCGTCGCACTGGACCGGCATCCTCACTGTGTTGACGCGCCCGCCGACCGCGGCTGACACGCTCCGCAAGAATCCACTCGGCGTCTACATCGATGCGATCGACTGGAGCCGCGAACTCGATCCGCCCGCGCCAGCGAAGCCACCGGCACCGCCCGCACCGCCGCCGAACGTACCACTCGGCTCGCCGCTCGATCCAACCCTCGCCGCTCCCGCAGCTCCAACGGAGACCCAGCCATGAACCGCTTTCTCGTCATGCCGGCACTGTCCGCCGCCGCTTTCGTCCTGATCGCCGCGGATGCCCTACCGCAGACCGCGACGGCGACGGTAACGACGCCGATCGCCGCTACGCCGAAACCAACGGCGCTCGCACATCGACGCGGGAAGAGTCCGCATTATCGGACATCGCGTCCGGTCGCTTCTGTCGCCTCGGCCAATCGGGCCGCGACGATTGAGCCGGTCGCGCAGGGGTTCGTCAACGCCGTGCAAGTGTTTCCCTACGCCGACGGTCTCGTGTTCCAGGCCTATACCGCGCCGGGCCGCGTCACCGACATCGCGCTGCAAGCCGGCGAGACCCTGGTCTCTATCGCAAGCGGCGACACCGTTCGCTGGGTGATCGGCGATACGACCAGTGGAACCGGGCCCGACAAGCGCACCCATGTTCTGGTCAAGCCGTTCGCGGCGGGTCTGGCGACCAATCTGGTCATCACCACCGATCGCCGCAGCTATCATCTGGCACTGACCAGCACCGGCAGGACCGCGATGGCAGCGCTGTCCTGGACCTATCCGCAAGATGCGCTGATCGCGTTAAAGCGCGCCGCGGCCGAGACCGCCGCTGCCCCGCCCGTAGAAAGCGGTCTGGAGGTCGATCAGCTTCGCTTCGATTATGCGATCACCGGCGACAAGCCAATGTGGCGGCCTCTGCGGGCATTCGACGACGGGCGGCAGACCTTCATCGAATTTCCGGCGACGCTGGCGGTCGGCGAGGCACCGCCACTGTTCCTCGTCGATCGCAAGGGCGATGCGCAGCTCGTCAATTACCGGCTGCGGGGCCGCTACTACGTTGTCGACCGGCTGTTCGACGCGGCCGAACTGCGCCTCGGCACAAAGCGTCAGGACATTGTGCGGATCAGACGTGTCCCGGCCCAGCGTGATCGGACGGCGTCGTGAGCGAGGTCGTCGATCCTGCACCGGTTGCAGAAGCGCCTTCTTCGCCGCCCAAGGCCGATCCGGAGACGTTCGTGCTACGAGGGAAGCCAACCCGCGCGATCCGGTTCAAGGGCGGGGTCATCGTCTCGCTGGCGGCATTGACCTCGGTCGGCCTCGCCGCGACCGCCTGGGTCGCGCTGCAGCCGGCGTCCTTCCACATCGTCAATCAGGATGACGATCGCAGTGATCCCGGCAAGGTATCGACCGATACCTTGAGCCGCTTGCCGACGAGCTATGGCGACGCGCCGAGGCTGGGGCCACCGTTGCCCGGCGATCTTGGTCGTCCGATCCTCGACCATCAGCGAGCCCTCGCATCCGAAACGGCCATGCCCGCCACCGACAGTCGACCGGCAGACCAAGCCGCGACCGCAAAACGCGATGCGCAACTCGCGGAAGCGAAGGCGGCTCGGCAATCCGGGTTGATGGTCAAGTCTGCTACCACGGAAAGCCTAGCAGACAATGCAGCGGCGATCGCCCCGACACCAATCGCGGCTGACACCGCCAAGCAGCCGCTCGACTCTGACCGTGACCCGAATACGCAAAGTCGAAAGCTGGACTTCGTTGCTACGAGCGATCGTGGTGGAGCAACCAATCCGCATGCCCTCACGGCTGCCGCGTCGCCTTACATGTTGTCGGCGGGAAGCGTCATCGCCGCCAGTCTGATCACCGGCTTGCGATCCGATCTGCCCGGACTTGTCACCGCGCAGGTCACCGAGCGAGTCTATGACAGCGCGACGGGGCGCATCCTGTTGATCCCGCAGGGCGCACGGCTGATCGGCAGCTACGACAGCGTCGTTGCGTTCGGGCAGCGCCGCGCCCTGGTGGTTTGGCAGCGGATCATCCTACCCGACGGCAGTTCGCTCGCGCTTGATAATGTGCCGGCGACGGACGCCGCGGGCTATGCCGGACTCGCCGACAAGGTGGATTTCCACACATGGTCGCTGCTCAAAGGCGTAGCGGTCTCGACCCTGCTCGGTGTCGGCTCGAGCCTGACCTACACCGGCAAGAGCGATCTTGTGCAGGCGATCCGCGAATCGACCCAGCAGAACGTTTCGCGTGCCGGCGACCAGATCACGTCGCGCAATCTTCAGGTCCAGCCTACGATAACGATCCGGCCCGGCGCGATCGTTCGGCTCGTCGTCCACAAGGATCTCATTCTCACGCTGTGGCGTAGCTAGGAGCACATCCTGCCCGAACTGAAACTGGCGCGGTTGACAGACAGGACCTCGGTCAAGCTGACGACTACTGTGACCCCCGATCCGCACCACATGCTGCAGCAATAGGCAGCGCTCTGTTCCGAGGCGTATGGTCGCGAGGAGTCGGTGGCCGATCTCGTATCCGCAATGCTGGCGGCGCTTTTTAAAAAAGCCACCGGAGTTTCGCCTCACAGCCAATCGACCGGCACTTGAGTATCGAGACGGAACCGCCGGATCACTTCGTCAAGCTCGACCAGGTGATGCGCCGCGTCGGCATCAGCATATCGATGACCTGTCGCGTGATCTAGGAAGGCAGGTTTCCTGCCCCATACAAGCTCTCATCCTTCCCGGCGCGCCAGAGCGACTTGGAGATGATCGCCTGAATCATTGATGTAAGGCCGGCTTTGTAGGCAAGAAGCAAACGCTCGAGAAGATGGTATCGCCTGCGCTCGCCATCCTGTACCATGAGAGTCGAGCGCGAGTGCCGACCGGGAAAAACCTGGAAGAAATTCCTGAAACTTTCATCTTCTGGAAGTATCTAGAATTATGTCCAGTCTTGCACGGCAGGTGTCTCAAACGAATTTGACGGGCCGGATCTTCTCCGAGCGTCAGCCGGCCGCCGTGGCGGGCGGCAGCGAGGCCCGATGTACGGCCTTGTCAACCGAGCGCTGAAGGATGACTCGCTTATCCCCGAGCAACCCGACGGTGACATTTAAAGACGCTTGCAAAGTCGTCGATGACGAGCTTATTCCAATGCTGCGTTGCTTTCCGCAACGTCGAGGCGTGAGAACCTTGCTTGAGTCGCCGAACTGCTAGGTTTCGACCGGGTGGCCGATGCACATGTCCAGGCCGCTCGCGGCTAAAAGCGTCGGCGCATATCTCAAGTATGTTCTCAACATCCGGCTCCCCCCGGTTTGCCTCGCCGACAGAGGCGAACAGCAATGGCCAACCGCAGCGCATATGACGAATGCGATCGACCCCGGTCCCCGGATCGGCCGGCGGCCCGAGATCGGCCGGCATGAATCTGGCCCGACCCCTGAACGCTACCATCGGCATGATCAGCGATGCCGATCCGCTGCCGCCCGACGACCGCACACGTGTCCAGCCTGAACGCACGCTCGCCGACCTCTACCAGAGCCAGCGTAGCCGATTGCGGAAATTCTTCTCGCGCCGCGCGGGTGACGTCGATGCGGACGACCTCGTCCACGAAGCCTTTGCGCGCTACGCGGCGCGTACTGGAGAGAGCGCCGCGTTCGTGGTCGAACCCGAGGCCTATCTTCAGACCGTGGCCTCCAACCTGCTCCGGAACCGTGCGCTGCTCGCGCTGCGGCGCGCGACCGCTTTCCATGATGTCTACGACGACGAGGCTGTCTCCGACGCGGATCCGATGCGTCGTCTCGAGGATCGCGACGCGCTTCGCCGCCTCGACAAGGCCGTCCAGCGCTTGCGGCCGCGGACCCGTGAGGTATTCCTCCTGCAGCGAGTCGACGGCATGACCTATGCACAGATCGCCGACCGGATGGGGCTGAGCGTCAAGGGTGTGAAGAAGCAGATGGCCAAGGCACTCTTTGAATTGCGACGCGACGTCGGGCCGCTTTGATGGGATGGCCTCTCGGCGATCGCGTAGGGCGGCGGATCGCGAAGCGCGCGGCGGCCTGGCGTGCGGAAATGGAGGAGCCATCCTCGCAGGCCCAGGTCGATGCGTTCGAGGCGTGGTTGAAGGCTGATCCCGCACACGTCCGAGCCTATCAACAGTCGGACAGGATCGCCCGAGGAGGCGCGCGCTCTTCCGCGTCAGCGCGGCCTGCAACGGCATCGAGCGTCACGGGCGCCCGGTATCGGCCGGCCTTCGCGCTTGCGGCGACCTTAGTGCTGGCGCTCTGTCTGTCGTGGTTGGTGCAAGAGCCTTCGCCTGCGTACGCCGCCGTCGTCAACCGCGGCCCGTCGACGCGCATCGTAAGATTGCGCGATCAGTCGATCGTTACGTTGGATACCGCCACGACCATCGAAGTGGCGAACGCTCTTAACGCGCACTCCGTCCGGCTATCGGCAGGCCGCGCCCGGTTCGTCGTGCGCCTTCCGGCCGGCAGGGCGATCAAGGTAGCGGCACTTGCCGGCGAGATCAGCGCGTCGGCCGGCACGTTCGACGTGCTGGTCGCAAATGGCCACGCGGAGTTCTACGTGATAAGCGGCAAAGCCACTGTGCTCGTGGCCGCAGCGAACGCGCCGCTCCAATCGCGTCCTTTGCGATCAGGTCAAGGTGTAAGGGTTTACGACGAAGCCCTGACTGCCCTGTCTCTCGACGCGGCGAATGCGGCTTGGCCACTGGGCCATGTCGCTTTCGACGATACGCCGCTTTCCCGCATCGTCGCCGTCGCCAACCGCGCGGGTCAGCCACCGATCTCGGTTATTGGTGACGCCGCCGGCAGGTTACGCGTCACCGGTGTGCTCGATCTTCGGGACACGCGCACGCTGGCGCGCAAGCTGGCCGCGGCACTCGATCTGCGGATCGTCGAGACGGACAAATCCCTTCGACTCACACGGTAAATTATTTCTTGCGTCGGGGGGGGCCACGCCGCCTTCGCCGTTGTCAGTCCCCCCGAAAGCCAGCCGTTCGATGGCTGTGCGGGGGAGGCAGTCGATGAACGGACATTATTTACGGGGCGGGTTGGGTTTGGCAGTGATCAGCCTGAGTACGCCGCCGGCGCATGCGCAGGCCGCGCAGCGATACGACATCGCGGCGCAGGATCTCGCTGGCGCCCTGCAGCGCTTCGCGTCGGTCTCGGGCCGCGAGGTCGTCGCGGCCAGTCCGATTGTGGCTACCAAGCGTAGCGCCCCGCTTCGAGGCGTCTTTACGGCCGAGGGAGCGATGCACGTCCTGCTTTCGCGGGCGGGACTGCGGGCCGACATCGTTGACGGCGCGTTCGTCATCCGCCCTATCGACGACATTGATGGCGATAGGGCGATCGGTCAGCCGCCGGCGGCCGACATCGTCGTCACGGGATCGCGCATTCGCGGGGCACCCGTCGCCGCCACGGTCATCACGATCACGCAGAACGATATGCGCGATGCCGGCCGCGGGGACCTTGGCGCCGTTGTGCGCGACCTACCGCAGAGTTTCGGAGGCGGGCAAAACCCCGGCGTCGGCGCGAACGTGCCGAGCGCGAGCGGCATCAACGTCGGCAGCGCCTCGACGATCAATCTGCGCGGACTTGGCAGCGATGCGACCCTCACGCTGCTGAACGGCCACCGGCTGGCCTATAATGGTTCGCGACAGGGGATCGACGTGTCCTCGCTGCCGATCGCGATCGTCGAGCGCATCGAAATCGTTCCCGACGGCGCATCGGCGCTGTACGGCTCCGATGCGGTGGCCGGCGTCGCGAACATCATCCTGAAGCGCGACTATGACACTGTGCAGGTCCGGGCTGCACTCGGCGGTGCCACCGACGGCGGTGCTTTCGAGCAGCGCTACAGCACGCTTGCGGGCCGACGCTGGACCTCGGGCGGCGTCGTGGCTGCGTACGAGTTCGCGCGAAACAGCGACATCTCCTCGACGCAGCGCCCTTATGCAGCCTCGCGTCCCGGCGTCACCATCTACCCCGAACTGCGCCGCCATGCAGTGGCGATTGCCGGCCACCAGACGCTGACCGACGGCGTGGAGTTCGCGGTCGATGCGCTATTCAACACACGGTGGAGCAGCGCGGGGTTTCCGCTGAACGCTGCCGGCGATCTGTCAATCAGCCGAACCGAGCAGATTTCCAGCAGCCGATCACTGGCCGTTGCGCCGTCGCTTTCGTGGCAGACGCCCTCGAGTTGGCGCCTAATCCTATCCGGCGTCTATGGTGACGAGCGGGTACGGCTGACCAGCAACAGCTTCACGGGCGCAGCCCTAAGCAGCACCGCCTTCGTCTGCTACTGCAACAAGGGGGCCTCGGCTGAGCTCGCGGCGGACGGGCGACTGTTCGCGCTGCCGGGCGGCTTCGCCAAGCTCGCGACTGGGCTTGGCTACCGGTACAATCTGCTCGACGCCTTCCGTGCCGTCGGCAACGTCAACAACGTCCGCCGCACTCAGGATAGCTACTACGCCTATGGCGAGCTCAATCTGCCGCTTGTCGGACCGGCAGCCGACATCCCTGCCGTCTCACGGCTGAACGCAAGCGCTGCTGTGCGGTATGAACGCTATCCGGGAACCGACGGCGTGGCGGTGCCCAAATTCGGACTGATCTACACGCCGGTCTCGGGCGTCGATTTTACCGGCAGCTGGGGGCGATCCTTCCGGGCGCCGACCCTCTTCCAGCAATATCAGGTCGCCAGTGCCTTGCTCTATCCTGCCGCCAGCCTTGGCGGCACCGGGCTGCCCGCCACTGCGACGGCGCTGTTCGTGCAGGGTGGCAACCCCGACCTCGACGCCGAGCGTGCCCGCACCTGGACCCTCGGCGTCGGACTCCAGCCGCCGGGCATGCCGGGTTTCAGGACACAGCTTTCGTATTTCTCCACGCGCTACACCGACCGAATCGTGACGCCGATCAGTTTCTTGGCACAGGCGCTCAGCAACAGCATCAATGCTGGCCAAGTGACGCGGCAGCCCGGTGCGGAGCTGGTAAATGCGACGATCGCTGGTGCGGCCCAATTCTTCAATGTGTCGGGACGTGCCCTCAATCCGGCAGCAGTCGCCGCGATCGTCGACAACCGCAACGTCAATGCGGGCAGCCAACGCATCGAAGGCCTCGATTTCCTCGTCTCGTACCGCACAGCGATCGGCGCCGGGCAGATCGGCACCATGGTCAATGTCAGCTATCTGACGAGCGACCAGCAACTGGTGCCGGGTGCGGCGATCGTCGAGCGCGCGGGCACGCTGTTCAACCCGCCACATTGGCGAGGGCGTGGCACGCTGACCTGGAGCAGCGATCCCGTCACGCTGTTCGTCGGCGCCAGTCATGTCGGCGGCGTCCAGGATGTCCGATCGACCCCTGCGGTTCGGATCGGATCGGTGACGACCATCGACCTCACCGGTCGATACGCCCCAACGGCACTCGGTGGCGTGCTGCGGGGCTTCGAACTGGGCCTGAAACTGCTGAACGTCTTCAACACGAAACCCGACCGAATCGCGACGACGCTGCCCTCCGACAGCGCGTTCGACTCGACCAATTATTCCCCGATCGGCCGGTTCATCGGCGTCGAGGTATCGAAGACATGGTAAGCTTATGGTCGAACCGTTGCGGGGTGGCAGCGCTCCTGCTGCTGACGGTGCTCCGCGCCACCCCGGCGCATGCCGCCTGCGACGATATCCTTCCCGACCCACCTAAACCGGTGTCGGCGGTGCGTTCCGTGACAGCGGACGACCTGCTACGGCTGCGCGATATCGGTCAGCCCGACGGTGCGATGGTGGCGCAGCCCAGTCCGTTGGCGATCTCGCCCGACGGTCGGACAATGGCTTTCTTCATCAGTCGCGCCGACCCGACGACCAACGGTTACTGCCGCGCGTTGGTAGCGATCGATCTGGTCGGCGCGGCGCGACAACGGATCCTCGACCGTGGCGGGGACTTGATCACGTCCGTCGTCGCGTCGCGCGGCGTCCTGATCGGGAACGGGCTCGCGGCACCCGTCATGCCGCACTGGTCGCCGGATGGCCGCTGGCTCGCTTATCTGCGCCGCGATCACGGCGTCACGCAGGTCTGGCGTACGCGCGCTAACGGGCAATCGGGCGCGCAGGTCACCCACTCTGCGGTGGATGTCGTTGCCGTCGCGTGGACGAACGAGGGAAAGCTCGCCGTGATGTCGGTGCCCGGTCAGATCGCCTCCGATCGTGCGATCGACGCAGACGGCCTGTCCGGCTGGCTTTATGAGGCCCGCGTCGTCCCCAACATCGCCGCGCGCCCGCGCAGTCCCGCCACGCTCGCGACCCAGGTCGATATCGTCGACCCGGATACCGGCGCGTCGGTCCTCGCCAATGCCAGCGAACAGGCGCTGGTCGCGCCGCCTGACCTCTACGGAATTCCCGTCCCGCCAGTGGCCCTCACGACCGATGGTCGCCGCGCCTGGACCGCGCACGTCACGGCATCGCCGCTCAGCGGCCTGAAGCTCATGGCCAGCATGGACGCCGATCATGCCGTGACGTGCGGATCGCCGACGTGCCGTGGCGCAATCGTCGCCCTGTGGTGGGCGGCCGACCACGGATCGATCGTCTTCCTTCGCCGCGAAGGGTGGGCCAACGGTGAGATGGGCCTGTATCGGTGGATACCCGGATCGGCACCGCCGCGGCGAATCCTGCGCACCGAACAGGTGCTGATCGGCTGCCTCCCCAATGCGCAGCGGCTCATCTGCACCGCGGAAGCATCAACACGACCGCGCAGCATCGTGAGCGTCGATCTGCGTTCCGGTCGCATGACGTCCGTCTTCGATCCGAACCCGGAGTTCGCGTCGATCCGGCTCGGACAGGTGCGCCGGCTGAAGTGGAAGAACAATCTCGGGCTGGAGGCTTGGGGCGATCTTGTTCTTCCGCCGGGTCATCGTGCCGGCGGCACCCGGCTGCCGATGGTGGTGGTCCAGTATCACAGCGACGGGTTCCTGCGTGGCGGCACGGGGGACGAGTTTCCGATCTTCGCTTTTGCAGCGCGCGGTGTTGCCGTGCTGAGCCTAGAAAGGCCTGCCTTCGTCGCAACCCTGGCGACCGATCTCAAGAGCTTCGAGCAGATCAACGCGGTGAGCGGCAAAGACTGGGCGGAACGCCGAAGCCTGCTGTCGTCGATCGAAACAGGCGTCGCGCTTGCCGTATCGACGGGCGATATCGATGACAGCCGGATCGGCGTCACCGGTCTGAGCGACGGCGCATCGAGCGCACGTTTCGCGCTGGTCAACACTCGCCTGTTCGCCGCCGCATCGATCAGTTCCTGCTGCGTCGATACGCGCACGGCGATGACCTATGGCGGGATCGGGATGGCAGACTCCTTCCGCGCGATCGGATGGCCGCCGTCCAGCGCGGTGGATATGACCTTCTGGCGTCCCTATTCGATGACGCTCGCCGCCGACAAGATGCGCACGCCGCTGCTGATGCAGCTGGCCGACGACGAATATCTGCTCGGGCTGGAAACCTTCACGGCGCTGCGCGAGCACCATCAACCGGTCGAAATGTTCGTTTTCCCCGACGAGCATCACCTGAAATGGCAGCCGGCGCACCGCCGCGCGGTTTACGAACGCAATCTCGACTGGTTTGATTACTGGCTGCGCAACGAGCGCGATCCCGCACCGGGCAAGCGCACACAATATGATCGCTGGGACAAGCTGCGCGCCGAACAGCCCGTCGCTAGGCAGCCGTGACCGCGCCTTCCTGCCAGGCGCGTGCCCAGGCTTCGGCATCGGCGAGTTCGAGAACACGCAGGAACGCTGTCCCATGCGCTGGGCGATCGTCGCGCACGACGGCCTCAACCGCGGCACGATCGATTACGCCTTCCTTTGCGAGCAAGCCGTCGAGCAACAGCGCCGTCAGGGTCGATCGATAGCGTTCGAACACCTCGCCGACGAAACTCTCGGGGCTTCCCTTCGAGCGCCGCCAGACGACGCGCGCGGGAAGGTCGTCTCGGAACGCGCGACGCGCGACGACCCGGTTATGACCGTTCTCGAACCACCACCAGCTGGGCACTCGCAGACAGGTTTCGATCAGGGGCTGGCTGAGCAGTGGTGCGACGATGCGCACCCGGTCGAGCGGATCGAACGACTGGACGAAGCTCTGCGCAAAGGCGAGGAGCCGGACATGACCCGCCTTTCCGGGCGGGACGTCCGGCGGCGCGTCAAGCCAGGGGTGTACCGGAGCGCTCGTCGCGTCGGCGACCGCGCGGTCCGACAGGAGATCGGCGGAGATCGGTCTGAGCAAACCGTGCTTGCCGAACCAGGCTCGCGCCGCAGCGTCACGGGCGACCTCGAACATGCTTGCAGTGGCGAACCGGCTCATCGCGGTCAGCGCAGCGACAAAGGTCCGGCCGGGGCCGATCGCCCGCAGCACGTCCGCTGCGGGCGATCCCGACTGCAGCGAGCAGAAAAGATTGTCGCCGCCGCCGCCGTTGAAGATCATGGTGCTTCCGATCGCGTCGGCGACCGACAGCGCGGCGCGGCGCGACTCCTGTGCGAACGCGCGGGCGACCGGACGCGGCAGATAGGCCGCGTCCGATCGGGCGAGATCGATCCGCGTCACGTCCCGCTCCACGGTCACAAGAGAGCGTCCGGTCGCTTGGGCGACCGCCTCGGCGAAGTCGATTTCGTCGCCGGCCCGATCGCGTGTCGTGAGATTGAGTGGCGTAAAGTCGATCCTTGCGTCGTGTAGCGATGCGGCGACGATCGACGAGTCGAGTCCGCCCGACAGCGTCAGAACGACACGCGCACCGTCGGCCCGCGTGGCCACGCTCTCGATCACCGCTTCCCTCACATGGGTGGTCGCGTCCTCGACGCTGGCAAACGCAGCCGATGGCGAGGCAAAACGCCAGGGTGACCAGACCGGCTTGGTCGACAGATGCGGAACGGTCAGCAGCATACTCCCGCCAGGCAGGTCGCCGATGCCGCCGAGGCACGTCCGGTCGGACACGATGTTCCGGATTGCGAGGTGGCGACTGACCTCCGTCCAGTCGATTACCGGGCTGACGCCGGTCAAGGACACGAGCAGCGCAACGTCGGACGCGACCGCAATACCGTCGCGTGTATTGGCGAATAGACACGGTAGCTCGCCGAATGGCGCGCGAATGACAGTGACGTCGCGCCGCGCCACGTCGATGGTGAAGGCGACATAGGCGCCCCAGAAATCGTCTATGAGACTGGCGCCGGCGGTTCGGCGTGCGCGCGCGGCTTCCGCATCAGACAGCGATGCCACCGGTCGCCTGTCGCCCGCGCGCCAGAACGGGCCTAAGATCACGCCGCCATCAAAGTGGAGAGCCGGTTCGCCCGCGATCGCGATCCGTATGAACCGTTCGTCCACCACGACCGTCAGCTCGGCGGCGTCAGCCGCAGCGGACGAGCCGCTGCGAACCTCCGGTATCATCGCGCCCGGCAGGCCGATCGACGCGAGGAAGCGCATCGGTCAGATCACCAGGATCGGCGTGTAGTTGCGGACGTGATCGTAGCGATCGTTGACGATCATACCGCCGGACTGCGCCCAGCTGTGTGCGCCGAACGGACGCAGGCGCACGCCGATTACGAAGTCGACGTCGCCGCCACAGCGGAGCAGCATTCGCGCCGCAGCCAGCGAGCGTGGCAGGCACCGGTCGTGCGATCGAGCCCAGCGGGCGGTCCAGGCCAGTGCCTGTGCACGGCGCGCGATGTCACAAGAACGCATCCGATCCGTCGAGGCCGCCGCTTTCGCGCGCGCGAGCGCGTCGATGCTCCACGCCATGCCGCGTGTTCGCAACTGCGTTCCTGCGACGGCAAGCGCGGTTAGAGCGGTGAACCGGTCACGCCACGACGGTGGTGACGAGTCGCCGTCGAGCGCACTCGCTTGCGAAACGTCGAGCGATCGACACGCGTTGATCCGACCATTGCTGCTCGGCGCGATCAGTCCGGAGCGGAGCAGAAAGGACTGCGGGTCGAGATCGGACTGTCCCGCATCCTCGGTACCGGTCAGTGCCATGAATTCTGCAGCCGCACGATCGGACAGGCAGAAATACCGGTCGGCACGAAGGTCGAGGAAGATCGGGCGATCACCGACCTGGCAGAAATGGACACCGGATTTGAGGTGGAAGCGCATGGAGCTGTCGCCGAAAGGCGCGCAGCCGAAGCTGCGCGCCCCGCCGGATCAGTCGTTCGACAGACCGGCGACCAGCTGGCCGAGCGCCTCGTCGATCGGGAAGCCCGTCGCGCCCTGGGTCAGTTCGCTCGCGGTGCCGAGCTCGATCACGTCGTCGTTGCGGTCCATGACATCGTCCTTTCATCCTGCTGCGTCGATGCAGCGAGACGAAAACTATGGGCGAGGCGGGACTATCTAAAACTAATAGTCGGAATATATCCGGAATGTAGCGTCGGTGTCCTAGCGGCGATACAGCGCGCGCACGATCGCCGGCACGGCCCGAATCCGGCGACGATGGTAAGCCGCCACACGCTTTGCGATCTGGCCGGCGTCCGCATGATCAAAATCGAGCGCCAGCGATCGCAGTTCCGCCTCGGTGTCTTGGATGACGCGCGGCTCAGCATCGCGGACGGCCGCGAGACGGTCGCTGACGGATTCAATTTGTGCGAGGTGTTCGATGTTTCCCGAGCGCGACGCGAACAGCGCGAAGAACGACCGGGTGGCGCGCCCGAGGTCTGCGGGTAGCGGGGCGACGCTCGGCGTGGCGACGCCGCGCGGCCAGGACCGGACGATCAGCTGCAGCACCTGGGCGTTCCATGCATATAGGTCGCGCAGCGCGGGCTCGTTGACATGCGGCAGATGGAAGCCGTCGCTCGGTCTCGACTCGACCAGCCGCTCGCCCGACAGCCTATGCAGCACGTCGCGCACCGGCGTCACGCTGCTGTTCAGTTCGGCGGCGAGCACGGCCGGTTCCAGCTTTTCGTCGGGCAGCATAGCGCCCGATAGCAGCCGCCGCTTCAACGCTTCATAGACTCGCTCTGATGTAAGCCCGGAGTTCACAGGGCCCGACGCTGATCTTCGAAATAGGCTGTCATCATCGCCTGTTGATCGGGCCGCAGCGCGTCGACCGCGGCGATATAGTCTGGCGCGCTTTCGCCGAGCAGGATCGACGGACAGCACCCTTCGAAGTTGCCAAGGTTCGGCCTATGCTGCCGGTACCCGACAAGCGCCGCGAGCTCTGGTGAGAAGCGCCGCGCGACCGGTGGCGGATAGGCGAGCCACTGGTTCTCGTACGGCTTGAGCCAGCCGAGCGCATAACCGACGACCAGACCGCGACGCACCATCGACGACCGGTTCTCACCTGCGCCATGAAGGGTCGATCCGAGGAAAACCAGCGCGGAACCCGGCTTCATCACCGCCGGCTCGGGCTCGGTGCCGGGCACCGCTGCCAAGGCATCGGCCCCATGCGTGCGCGGCCAGACCAGCGTTGCGCCATTGTCGGCGGTAAAGTCGGTCAGCGGCCAGATGACGTTGACGAGATATTCGGTTTCGCCCTTCGGTCCCGCCCACATGTCCTGGTCGCGATGCGGCAACTGCGCCGGCGCGCCGGGATGGACGCCGATCGCTTGTGCGACGTTGAGTTGGATCGTGTCGCACCACCGCGCCAGGATGTTTTCGACCACCCCAATGATGACATCGTGCTGGACGAGCGTGGCCATCCGGTCAGATCGCGCCAGCAAGCGACCGAACCGCTTGGTGGTCTCGCCGTAGAATCCGCCCCGACAAAAGGGCGTGTGCTCGAAAGGGCCGGCAAGATCGTCGTCGAGCGCGGAGATCGTTCCGCGCGGCAATGCGTCGGGAATTATGCACCAGCCCTCCTCGCGCAGGAGACCCGTCCAGTAGGCGATGTCGCGGTCCAGGGTCGTCATGATAAGTCCCTCGGTCAGGCGGCGATAAGCCGCTCGTTGGCAAGAATGGCCTGACGGCCGCGAATGCCGGCGGCGGCGAGCAGCCCCGGCGTTTCCGGTGTGATGAAGATGCGCAGCGCGGCGAGCGTGCGGCTGCCCACGACATATGGCTGGCCGAGTGGCTCGCAGCGCCAGCCGAACGCGAGGATCTGCTGGAACCAGCCGAGTTCGGCGATCGCGGTGTAGCAGGCGATGCCGTGATCGAGTGCATGGTCGGCGAGTGCGGCGACCAGGGCATCGCGCACCGCTCGCCGCTCGGTCGCAGGGAGACGCCGGTCGAGGCAGAAGCGCGTCACCTCGAAGATCGCGTCGCCGCGTGGCGGCGCGTTGTCGCACAGCACGGGATAAAGGCTGTCAAGGATGTGCGGGCGTGTCGTCGGTAGCAGGCGAGCCGAGCCGAGATGGCGCTCCTCGCGATCTGCGAGAATGACGTAGCGGGCATGCTCGTCGTCGAATTGGTCGATCTCGTATCGGTTATCGAGGACAGGGACATCCCATTTCAACAGATCGACAAAAACCGATTTTCGCGCGGCGAACATCGATCGGAAAATGCCGTCCGGAACCGGGGCGGCGTCGTTCTGCACAACATGCAGCATAAATCACTCCTTGGTTTGGGATCCAAGGATCGTCGCCGGCGGACTTGCCGCGCCATACCGGAAAAGGGGTATATCAACGGCCGAAGATGTCGGTGAACGTGAGCGTCCCATCGAAGAGGGTCCGGATCGCCAGCAATGTACGCTTGTTCACCCCGTAGCGTTCGCATCCGTCCCTGATATGGCGCGCGACGGTCTCCTCGCTCAACCCGAGAATCCGGCTCGTTTCCCAGTCGCTTTTGCCTCGTGCCGCCCAAAGCACGCAGTCGCGCTGCCGATCGGTCAGGACCGGTGTCTCGTCGTGGCGGCGGACCGACCAGAGGCGTCGTGCAGCCTCGAAGGCGAACGCCCCGGCAAGCTGCGCCAGCGGCAGACTGTCCTGCGGCACGGGCTTTCCCGCTTCGCTGGCGAACGAACACGAGCCGCGCGCCTCGCCGGGAACATTGGCGGGAATCGTGAATCCATCGCCGATGCCATGCTCGCTGCCAAGCGCCAGCATTTGTCGGTCGCGCGGCGTCAGCGGGATCATGTCTTCGATGTCCGACCAGCGGAAGCCGATGCTGGTTACGTGGCTGGCGCGGTGAACAGGATCGGACACGCCAAGCGCATGGGCATCGTAATAGTCGGCCCATCGGTCAGGATAGTCGTGGATACGGATAGCCCGACCGGGTGCGAGCGCCACGTCGACATGGTGCGTCAGCGCGAAATACTGAAATCCCAACTCGACGCTGATGGCGCCAAGCACGCTTGCGAGATCGTCCGGGGTTGCAACCTCGGTTATGCCTGCGACGAACTCCCTCGTCGACGAACCCATTCCCATTACGCAAATCATCGATCGCAGGCGGCTCCTCAAGTCGCCGCTTCCCCCGCCATCGCCTTCCCGCCATGCCGGTTGACAGTTTCTCACACTGCCAACCGGCCATTCTCGAACTCTTGCGCTGAACTCGACGCATCCCAGCTTCCATTTTGCAACGCGCACGAAGCGCCGTCCATAATATTGCGAGTATATTTCACAGATCGACATCACCAAGGTAATTGCATCGCTGCACGTCACCGCACTGGGCTTTCGTGACCGAACCGCGGACATATTCTGCGGGCCGCAATTGGCGCACGAATGCAGACTATGTGCGGCTGCGTGACATCGATCGTGCCGGGCTCATGTGGGAATGGCTTCGTCGCGATCCCGGCTATGTCGCCTGGCAAGCCCGCGCGAGCGTCGTCACGCAGGGTATGCTTGCGGGCAACTGTCCGACCGACGATCCCGCACGATGGGGGATTCACTTTCGCCGAGCGACCGGAGGCCGAAGCCCCGGACGCTCGGATCATCTGGCATGCCGACCTCGACCCTGACACGCTGCGGGTGATCGCGACGCCAACGATCGTCGGCGACCCGGACGGCGTCGACCCGGCAACGCTTGCGCGGTGGCTGACGGTCGTCGCCGACGTCAGCGGGATCGAGCACGCTGTGCTGTCTGATGGCTGGCGCCACGTCCGTCTCGACCTGGAGGCCGGCACCCTGACCGGCGGGACGCCGATCACCTTCGAGTATCGCGTACGCGGGATCGCCAGCGCCATGACCAGGATCCTGCCGCTGCGGCGGCTGCTCGATATCGTCCGCCGCCGCCGCTTTGCGCCCTCGCTGTTTCCCCACGATCACCGCATCGAGCGCTGGCTTGTGCTGCTGCGCGTCCACGACGCGCTGACCGATGGCGCGAGTCAGCGCGAGATCGCCTGTGCGTTGTTCGGGGCCGCGCGCGTACAATCGGAATGGTCCGGGGCATCCGACTCGATGCGCTCGCGCGTCCGGCGCCTGGTAAAGGACGCCCGGGCAATGGCGCAAGGCGGGTATCGCCATATCATGCAGTCGGATCGGCGGAACTAACCCCTGGCGCCAACGCGAAAGCATCCAGTGGCATAATCGGTGCGGTGTAGCATTCCAGTGAAACGGGGGGCGGACTATGCCGTTCATTGATACTCTCGCCCATGCCAGTGGTGTAGCGCCGGCCAACTCGCACGATTGTCGCGGCCGTCGAACGTCGCCCACGCCGGCGCCGCAGCGGCCTTGCTACGGACTGTTTCCGCACGGCATCGAGCCTGATCGGCATGCGTCTCAGGCACATTGATCCCGGCGACGCGAATGCCTTCTCCGCTGGGCAACCGGAGCGCGTCGCCATCAGTGACGTAGCGCACCCGTGCCATTTCACCCGGGGCGGCGGCGATCAGCTGCAGCGGTGATCGCGGCAAGGCGGGCGTGCGAACCATCTCATGTTCGAACCTTTCCTCGCCGTTGTGCTCTGCCTCCGGACCACGCGCCAGCCGCAGGCTGCCGGGAAAGTGGGCTCTGCCAGGCGGCGGGGAACGGCAGATCTAATCCGCACGGCCCGTGTCCCTTTCTGTCCCCGCTGAACACCTTTCGGACTGACAGTCGGGCGGGGAATTGTCGCACGTATCGGTTCGCCCGCAACCCATTCCGACTTGATGAGCGCATGACCTGGACAGCCACCACCCGCGCAAAACCATCGCTTACGGACTGATTTCCCCGACCGCTGCGTGGTCTCCTCGCGGCCGCTTCGCTTCAAATCAGCCGGTCGCTCCGGTCCTCCGCTAGCGCTGCGGCCTGACGGTTCGCGTGGGCGGTTCGGCTGTCCTCCCGGTCGCGCCATCGTCCGAAAACGGTTCGGGCGAGAACCAAGGAGACGAACAATGCCAGCCATCGGATATGTCAGCCGCAACGGAAACGGCTTCAAGGGACAGCTTAAGACCCTGTCGATCCGCGCCGACATCGAGATCGTGCCGAACACCCACAAGGTCGCCGACACCCAGCCGGATTATCGCGTCCTGTCCAGTGCGGTCGAGGTGGGAGCGGGATGGAACCGGCGCAGCGAAACGTCCGGCAACGACTATGTGTCGCTCAGCCTCGCCGCGCCCGAGTTCGGTCCGCGCCGACTCTACGCCAATCTCGGCCGCGCTGCGGGCCAGGACCATGATGACGCCTTCGCGATCATCTGGAACCCCGCCGACTGACCGCCGGTGCTCCCGCGCCGGATCGGGCGCGGGAGCAGGCGCCGCTGCACGGCGGGGGTCGGAAACGCGCCTAGCCAAATGCGACCCTGCCGGACCTGGCGCGCGGCGTTCAATTCGAGCGCGACGCGGCGCAATCGGGCTCCGCGCATGGCCGGACCCGAACCATGGACGACACAGCCAAGCGTGCGCAGGCCGCGCGCGCTACCTGCCCCTATCTCACCAGCAAGCAGACTGCCTTCCATCTCGGCATCGCCGACAGCACGTTGCGGGCGCTCCGCGCCGCCGGACGCGCGCCGGTCGGCCGCCGTCATGGCCGCACCTGGCGCTATCATATCGACGATATCGAGGCCTGGTCGGTTGAGCGCAGCAGCGGAGGCGGCCATGACTGAGCGCCGCGACCTGCCGCCAGTCGGGTGGGGCGATGTGCTGCGCGCCGCGCGTCTGCGGCGCATCCGGCTGCGCCGTCGCTTTGCGGTCGCTGTTGCCGGTATCGCCCTGATCGGGATTACAATCGCCGCGCCGCCGCTGCCAAGGATGGTGTTGAACGCCAGCGCCAGCGCTCCGCTTGGGCTGTACGCGGTCACCCCCGGCGCGGTGCTCGTACGCGGCGACACCGTGGTCGCCTTCGCCCCGTCCGGGGCGCGCAGGCTCGCCGCCGAGCGGCACTATCTGCCGATCAATGTGCCGATGGTGAAGCGCGTGCGCGCCGTGCCGGGCGACCGCATATGTGCGATCGGTCGTGCGATCCTGGTGGAGGGCCGACGCGTCGCCGAACGACGAGCGCATGACGCAGCCGGCCGCCCGATGCCGTGGTGGACCGGCTGCATGACGCTCAAGAACGGCGCTGTGCTACTCCTGAACGATGTACCCGCATCGTTCGACGGGCGCTATTTCGGGCCGACGCGGGTAGAGGACGTGATCGGCACGGCGACCCCATTATGGGTGCGCTGAAGGCGATCGCCATCGCGGCGGCGCTGGTCGGATCCGCTTCATCTCGTGCCGAAAACGTCGCGGACTGGCGGGCCCATGTCATGGAGGCATCGGTCCGGTTCGACATTCCGGTCGCATGGATCGAGCGCGTCATGCAGGCAGAAAGCGCCGGTCGGACGAAGGTCGGGGGGCGACCGATCATCAGCCGGGCGGGCGCGATGGGGCTGATGCAGTTGATGCCGACGACCTGGGCGGAGATGCGCGCCGCTTATGCGCTCGGCGACAACCCGCACGATCCGCATGACAACATCGTAGCGGGCACCGCCTATCTCCGGGCGATGTATGACCGATTCGGCTATCCTGGCCTGTTCGCCGCCTACAATGCCGGTCCGGGCCGCTATTCTGCCTATCTGGCGGGGGCGCGGGCGTTGCCCGACGAAACCCGCAACTATCTCGCCACCGTGTCCGATGCCGCTGGCACACCACCGCAGGCTCAGGCTCAGGCTCAGGCTCAGGCGCTGCGACCGCGATCGATGCTGTTCGCTGTCCTGCGCGCGCCACCCCCGCCCTCGAAGGCGATAACGGCGGATGCGGCATCGCAAGGCCTATTCGTCTTGCTTTCACCGCGATGATACCGATTGCGGCTGCATGCCCAGAAGCAATAGCCCTCCTACCTTATCGTGAGCGCTACCATATTGAAGGTATCTGTTTTCAAGCGGTTGAAACAGTGTTCGACGCTGGGCGGTAAGATTATCTGCGGCCTGCCGCTCAATATCATCACCTGCGCCGTTGCAGTGGCCGCGATCCGGATCGTCTTCCCGTTCTAGACCGCCGGATCGGCCTTTGGTGGCGCGGCACCAACGCTGCGCAGCAATGCGTAGCCCAGCAGACCCGAGACGAACGAGCCGGCCAACACGCCAAGCTTTGCTTCCGATTGCAGGATCTGGCTCCCTGGGAATGCGAGCAGGGTGATGAAGATGCTCATCGTGAAGCCGATCCCGCAAAGCAATGCGACACCCAGCAGCTGCCGCTTGCCTGCATGCGCTGGCATATCGGCCAAGTCGAGACGAACGGCCAGCATGGCGAAGCCGAATACGCCTGTGACCTTCCCGATGAGCAACCCGAGCGCAACGCCGAGCGTGACGGGTGCGACCAAGGCTTCGGCGGGCAATGCGAGTACGGCCACGCCGGCGTTGGCCAACCCGAATATAGGCACGACGAGGAAGCCGACCGGGAGGTGCAGCGCATGCTCGAGCCTGTGCAGCAGACTGTCGGAGTCTCCGTCCGGGCGACCGGGCGTGCACTGCATGGGTATCGTCAACGCAAGCACCACGCCCGCGAGGGTCGCGTGGATGCCCGAGCGGAACACCAGGATCCAAAGGATCACGCCTACCAGAAGATATGGCGCCAGGCGGCGTACGCCCAAGCGGTTGAAGCTTATCAGGACCGCGATCGCTGCAGCGGCCCCGGCCAGGTCCGGTAGCGACAGTTTTGCTGTATAGAACACGGCGATGATCATCACCGCGCCAAGGTCGTCGATGATCGCGAGTGCCGCCAGAAAAATCCTGAGCGATGCCGGAACCCGGTTGCCTAGAAGTGCGATTACGCCAAGCGCGAACGCGATGTCCGTGGCAGCTGGAATGGCCCAACCGGCCGCGGTCGGACCGCGGTTGAGAGCGAGATACACCAGGGCGGGGACGATCATCCCGCCAGCAGCAGCGATCCCAGGCAATACGCGACGCGGCCAGGTCGAAAGCTGACCATCCAACATCTCGCGCTTGATTTCCAAGCCGACGAGCAGGAAGAATACAGCCATCACCGCGTCGTTGATCCAGTGCCCGACCGACAGCGGCCCGACATAGACATGAAGAATGGTTTCGTAGTGCGGCCCCAAGGGTGAGTTGGCGATGATGAGCGCCAGCGCTGCAGCCCCCATCAGCACCAACCCTGCCGAGGATTGGCTCTTGAGGAAGCGGCGAATCGCACTTGGCATTGCAGAGCGCGTGAGGCTCATAGGGAAAGTCTCCGGACACAGATTTCGCCGCTGGCGGCCCGACCAGCGTAAAACCTGTCCGCAGGACCCCGCGAACACCCGCGCGTTCTATCGCATCGTACCCGTATCCGAACAACCCGATAGGCAGGCGGACCCTGCCTACGAGCCGCTCATACCCAATGCTTCGCGATCGCCTTCGAACGAAAGGGCGGCTTCGGCGCGCATTTTCGCGGCTTCTGCATGATGGCCAGCTATCTTGCCGAAAACGTCAGGCGAATGTGTAGCAAGGCTGCTCAAGGTCGCGCGAAGGCGCAACTGCACCTCGATATTGGACGCCCCATCACGGGCAATCGGGCGGAAGAAGTCGTCGAACATATCATCGACCTCAAGCGCTGGCGCATGCACACGAAGATGGATCGCCGTCTTCGTGCCTGGCTCGGTATCGACAAAATCGGACAACGTTCGGTGCCCAGCGCCCAGCACGCGAATAGCGGTTCCCGGATCGTTGACCGCGGGAGACAATGCCCGTGAAGCGATTTCGGACAGGACGATCAGCCCAAACCGGGGGTCCTGTTCGAAGTCCCTATCGGGCAGGATCGAGAAGGTCTTTTTGATCGCCGCCCGGATCTTCCCGTCGATCGAGCCAAAGATGTGCGCTACGGGTCGCTCCGGATAAACGAAAGCGCCTGGCAGTTCGGCGACATGCACCGTTAGTCCGGACCGGTCTGCGATCCGCGCCAGCCCGGCCACGTCGATGTGCGCGATATAGCCCGTGTCCGCGGGGTATACTGGCGACGACCCAGTCGGGATGGCGACCGGCGGTTGCCCACCAAGATGCGGAGCCTCGGCCCAGGCCCGCATCGCTTGCCGGGCAACCGTTTCGACCCGCTCGATCGTATCCCGCACCCGTCCGAAGCTCGAGAGGTGCTGGATCCAGCGCAGCAGCGTGATGGCGATGACTGCAACGATCACGATGGTGGCGAAGAACAGGACGACGCGCCCTTCCGCACCGTACAGTCCGGTCGTGAGTGCGATGATGCCGACGATGCTGAACAGGAACGTGCCGACGAACGTCGACAACGCGTTCTGTGTGAAACGATCGTCAACCAGCAACTGGGTCGCGCGCGGCGTCACATTGCTCGTTGCGGCTCCGTAAGCGCTTACCGAGGCGGACAACGCGAAGGTCGTGACGGCCAGCATGCTCGACGCCAGGATCGTCAGGATATTATCGACCGCTTTTCCGCCTACCCGCAGGCTCAGTTCGTAGGGAATGAATGGCGCCACCCAGCCGGCAACCAGTGCCGTCAGGATCGCCGCAACGCTGAACAGCGACGCCCGGAACCAGATCCGTTTCGTGACCTGGCGCAGGATGTAGACGCTGCGGCCTGCGCCAAATTCTCTAGTCATGCCGATAGTCCTGCATGGTGTGGCTTCACCGAGCAATACCTAGCGAAGGCGGCCTTTCCCCGGCTTGGCCGTGTGTCAGTGACGAGGAACGACTTCGACGATCAGGTCGCCCGCCTCCAGGCGGCGCGCCTCGGGTTCCCAGAAGCCGAAACACTGTTGCCCACGATAGATCCGGTGGCCAAGCCCCGTCGCGATCCCGGCAAGCGGCTTGCCGACCTCGTCTGCGGTAATAGTGCGCTCGTGCAGCGCGACCCGTCCGCCGGTGGCGGCAAGGTCGGCCATGTAATCCGCGATGTGTGGCCCGTGCGTGGAACCGGCGAGCAGCAGGCCCGCAAAGCTGGCAGGATTGATGACCACGGTCGCGCCCGCCTGATGCGCGATCGCTTCGTTGTCCTCGGACCGGATCACCACGCTGATCGGCAGCTCAGGCGCGATCCGCCGCGCCGTCAGCACGATCAGTATCGACGTGTCGTCGCGACCGGCGGAAACGATAAGGGCGCGCGCACTTGCGAGACGGGCGGCTTCCAGGGCGGCGTTGCGGGTCGCGTTGCCTTCCATCACGGTCGTACCGCAGCCCTCAGCGGTGCGCAGTGCCGCAACATTCTCGTCGATCACCACGATCATGCCCGGATCGGCACCGCGCCGGACAAGTTCGCTGACCGCCTCGGACCCGCTTGTGCCGAAACCGGCGACGACGACATGGCCCTCGAGGCGCCGCTGGATCACCGACATGCGCCATTTCTCCCAGACGCCCTTGAGCAGAAAATCATACGCCGTTCCCAGAAAGATGAGCCAAACGAACAGCCGGATCGGCGTGACGACGAAGGTATCGAACATCCGCGCCTGCTGCGTTACCGGCACGATGTCGCCATAGCCGACCGTCGTCACGGTGATCATCGTGAAATACAGAATATCGGCGAAGGTCACCGGGGCGCCCGAATTCTGGCGGAGGCCGTCTCTGTCGAACCAATGCACTGCCAGCGCGATGCCGATCAGACCTACCGCGACCAGCGCGCGCCAGGACAATGCCAGCCACGCGGGCGTTCGGCTCTGCCGGCGCAGGCGGTAGTGCACGGCATCGGCATCGTCGGTGTGCATGTAACGCTTCTGCAACGGCGGTCGCGCCCTGTGAAGGCGTTCAAAATGTTTTCGTGCGCACCTGAATGGTCGCAACGACGTGAATTGAGCGCATTTACTCGCGTGATCTTACGTGTTGATCGTATCAGTCGGGGGGCTGCATCTAAGTCTGTTTGGAAGACTGAACGTTCGCAGCCCGGCCACGCTATCGGCAATCGCCGACCGTTGTTGCCCAACACGATTTGCCGTTCGGACCGCTGGTCGCGGTCACTGAAGCGAGATGAACCAATGGCTGGAGTTGGCGCGTTGAAAATGGCCAGCAGTTGCCCGCATTTCAGTCATTGCCCATGCCTCTGGGGGGATGGGACGCTAGCCTCGTGTAAACCCGGTAGCGACCGTTCGCTCGTCGTTGATGGCATGCTGCATGCTCATAGGTTGGCCTGTTCTTGCTCGCTCAACTCAGCATCGGGACCGTAATAAAGTTCTGCGCAAGTTTCGCGCAGACAGCCGCCCTTGATTTCGATATCGTCTCGATAGGCGTCCCCGATGAAGCCAAGCGTATCAACATGCTTGGCTTCGAAATACATCGAATGCACATCGCTGCGACCAGCACCATAGACGACGCGGCCGACTTTCGACCAGATCGATGCCATGGTGCACATGCCGCACGGCTGAAGCGTCGAGTATAAAGTTGCTCCGCGCAGCTCCAGTTCACCGGTTTTCTCGCACGCGCGGCGGATTGCCATCATTTCGGCATGCGCGGTCGCATCTGGCAGTTCCTTGGTCTGATTGCGTTCAGCTGCAATCACATTCCCGTCCAGAACGATGACGCACCCCAGTGGAGAGGTCGAGGGATCGGATCCTTTGGAGCGCGCGACCTCGATCGCCATCTGCATCCAGTGTTCGTCGTCATGAGTCTGCATTGCGTATCCCCCTAATCGCAGCTGCTATAATGTTCGGTGTGTCGATCCGGTTGCTGCGTCAGCTTCGCACGACCCTGACGGCCGCTTCAGTGGGGTCGACCGGATCCAATAGGAAAGCCCCAGCGTCACGGTTTGCGACAAGCCAGGCGACGTGCGCAGTAGTGATACGCTGGCCCGGCACCAGTCGAGGGACGCCAGGCGGTGCAGGTGCGATCATCTCGGCTGCGATCCGTCCTGCCGATGCCTCGTACGAGACCATCTCGGCAGGGCCATACAACGCTGAAGGACCGGGCATTGCCATGTCGACGGACAGCGTACCAATCCCCGGCGGGGGAGCGCGCTTGGGCAGGATCGCGGGGTCGGAAGCGAGCTGCTTCACAAGATCCTGCAAACCTCGGACGAGCTTGCGCAAGTCGGACCTAGTCGTGCCCAGCGACAGAACCGCGAGTATATGCCGGGAGTCAGACAGCCCCATGCTGATCCGGTGATGCTTGAAGAGCCAGTCGTCGATGGCATACCCCGATACGCCAAGCGCTGAGACGTCAATCAGCACCTTCGTGACGTCCAGACTGGCATCTGGCGGCAAATGATCATGACCGAACACGTGCAGGGGGGCGATACCGGCAATCTTCCTGCGGACCTTCTCCGCCAGCGCAATGACGCCGTTCCACATCTGCTCCCCGTTCAACGCGTGATCTCGCCGGGTCGCGTCAAGCGTTGCTAGGATCGGTACCGATGGGCTGGTGGTCTCGAACA
>Ga0247813_10000744_pt1 | contig 27165 bp, 24 predicted proteins | sample UWRJL169409C1_FD_180719 | JGI IMG/M metagenome (GOLD analysis project Ga0247813, IMG submission 180719) | Plant litter microbial communities from Arlington Agricultural Research Station in Wisconsin, United States - UWRJ-L169-409C-1 | ecosystem: Environmental > Terrestrial > Plant litter >...
TATCCTGCTCGACAGGTCGCTTACGCTGAAGTCACGGCCAGGCTTGCGATTCGCCGGCCAGATCACCGGCTGCGAAGGCTATGTCGAAAGCGCCAGCATCGGCCTGCTCGCCGGCCGTTTTGCGGCTGCGGAGCGCAAGGGCCAGCCACTGCCGCTACCGCCAGAAACCACGGCCTTCGGTTCGCTGCTCAACCACATCACCGGCGGCCATATCGTTTCGGACGATGAGCCAGGAAAACGCTCGTTCCAGCCGATGAACATCAATTTCGGCCTGTTCCCGCTGCTGGAGCCGGGCGCGATCGTCAAACCCGAGGGCGTCAAGCGCTTTCGCGGCAAGGACAAGACGGTGATGAAGAAGCAACTGGTGGCGCAGCGGGCGCTGGACGATTGCGCTGCCTGGCTGAAGAAGGCCTAATTCTCCGGAAGAACGGCAAGTTCCGATTGCGGCTTGAAACTGCCGAGCAGCCAGAGGGAAACCTCGGCTGCTATTTCCGGGCTTGCAAACTCGTAGACGCCATCGAGATAGGAAAAGTCGGTGAAGTGCACCGTCAGGCCGCGCCCGCTATCAGCGTTGCCTACATTCACCTTGCCGGCTTCGATCAGATGGCAGACGAAATGCGTGCCATGCGCTGCCATGAAACCGGCCTTGCCGTCGTGCAGGCGGACGAAATAGGCCTTTTCATCCGCCGTCGCATGAATGGCTCTTATGGCTTCCTCGGGAAAGGCACGGCCAAAATCGAGGATCGCTATCCCTGCATCCGGTTCGCGCCGGTCCTTGTCGGCGCGCGCCTTCATCCGCATGTAGAAAATACCTGCGAGCAGAATGCAGATGATGACAATCGGCCAACCCATGGCGCCGACTCCCTTTTTACACAGTTCATGACAATAACACCGTGCGACCCTAAAAGGTGAACCTTGCGCCAATGTGCCCGCTGGCATCGCGCAACAGTATTGACGAATATAAGAAACGCCGTCTGCGTTTTACCATCTGCCGCTAAGGGCGGCCTTCCACATCCACCATTGCCGGCGCCATTGCGGCGGCACGATCGAATGTTCGAACAGTTTCGATCCAGCCCGCTCAGCACGATCGAAAACCGGTTCCGCCAGCGCCAGTGCGGTGAACGCAGATCGATTCTCCGGTGAAATGGTACCGGTAGCCGCACGGGCCTTGGCAAGGTGCTCGCGGCCAAGACCGGCAAACGCGCGGATTGCCAGACTGACGGACTGTTCGTTCTCGCCAGAGAGGAAACTGTCGCGGTCAAGCCCGGTTGCCGCGAGGAGTTCGGCTGGAAAATAGACCTGGCCGCGCCGGCGATGCAGCGGCAGGAGCAGAAGGAGACCGGCAATCGCCTGGGCAACGCCGGCATGACCGGCCGCTGACGCCGAGTTCTGCGCCTGTGCGGGATCGAGAATCAGGCTTGCCAACTGAATGAGTGCCGACGCCGTTTCGCCCGCATAGCCTTCGAGCGACGCACGGCTTTCCATCGGATCGTCATAGAGATCGAAGATGCGGGCATCGATCATGTTCTGCAGCACCGGGACTGGCAGATTGTGGCTCTTCACGCAGGCAAGCAGCGCCTCGGCCAGCGGGTTGCCCTCGCCGCTCGTTCCAGTCGGATCGTCAAGCACATCGCGCCACCATTGCAGCCGGATTTCGCCGGGCAACGGCTCACGCACGAGATCGCGCACGCGGGCAATCTCCGCATGAAACGCATAGAGCGCCGAAAGCGGACCGCGTTTGTCCTGCGGCGACAGGAGACAGGCGAGATAGCGATCGCGGTCGCTGTCGCGCAATGCAGTCAGACTGAAGTCGTAGACGGGTTGCGGAACAAGGGCAGTATTTTCTGGCATGTGCATTGTTCAGACGACAATGAAGGCGGCGGCGACGGCGCGTTCTTCGGCAAGCATGATATTGTAGGTTCGGATGGCCGCACCTGTGCTCATCGGATCGGATGAGATCCCATGTTCCTTGAACGCCACCTTCAAGGCAGCTGGCAAAGGTTTGATGTCCTTGCCGGTTCCCACCAGAATAACCTCGATATCAGCCGCTTCCTCGAAAACCCGCTGGAAACTTTCCACGCTCAACGGATCGCCTTCCACCATGTCCCAGCCGTAGATGCCCGAGGGCAGCATCAGCAGCGAGCCGCGATGGGACATTTCGGCAAAACGGAAGCCGCCATTGCCGTAACTGTCGATCGGCGCGCGGCCCGGAAAATGGGCCTTACGGATTTCGATGGGTTTTCGCATGTTACTGCGCTCCCCGGGCCGGTTGGGCACCGATGCCGCCGGTTTTCTCTGCATCGCCCGGTGTTCCGTGCCGCAGCTTGAACAGGATGAGAACCGGACCCGCGACATAGATCGACGAGAACGTGCCGACAGCCACACCGAACAGCATGACGAATGCAAAGGACTGGATCGCCTCGCCGCCGAAGAAGCACAACGCTGCGAGCGCCAGCATCGTCGTGGCGCCGGTGAGTACGGTGCGGGATAAGGTCTGATTGATCGATGTGTCGATCAGGATCGGTAAGGGCATGCGGGGATATCGCCTCAGATTCTCGCGGACACGATCGTAGACGACCACGGTATCGTTGAGCGAATACCCAACGATGGTCAAAAGAGCCGCGATACTCGTCAGATTGAACTCCATGCCGGTGACGACAAACAGGCCGATGGTCAAAAGCACGTCATGCAGCGTGGCGACGATGGCGCCTGCAGCAAACTGCCATTCGAACCGCACCCAGATATAGATCAGGATCGCCAGGAGCGACGCCAGGACGCCGATGGTGGCCGCAGTCGTCAGATCGCCGGAAACCGACGGCCCGACGACTTCGACGCGGCGGAACTCGTATTGATCCTCAAGCTCGCCCCGGATCATGATCACCGATGTCTGCTCAGCATTCTCGCCGCCGTCACGCGAATGCACCCGAACCACCACATCCTGCGGCGAACCGAACGGTTTTACCGTGACGTCACCGATATTGAGTTCATACAGGCGGCCGCGAATATCCTCGATATCGGCATTGCCCTCGCGGGCTTTCAACTCGATCACCGAGCCGCCGGAAAAATCGATGCCAAGGTTGATGCCGAGCGCGCCAAACAACAGCATGCTGACGACGGACAAAAGCGCCGTCAGCGAGAAGACATAATTGCGGATCGCCATGAACCGTAGGGCGGCACTATCGAATATTCCGGTGCGAATGCCATCCGGCAGCGCCGTCGGACGGCGGCGATCGACCCAGATTTCGAGCATGACCCGTGTCAGGGTAAAGGCAGTGAACAGCGTGGTGACGATACCGATGGCAAGCGTCACGGCAAAGCCGCGCACCGAGCCCGTTCCAAGGAACAGCAGGATGATGGCGGCAATCAGCGTGGTGATGTTGGCATCAACGATAGCAGCAAAAGCGCGTGAAAAACCATATTGCAGAGCGTCCCGCACAGAGCGGCCCTGCCGTACCTCTTCGCGGATACGTTCATAGATCAGCACGTTCGAATCGACCGCCATACCGATGGTCAGCACAATGCCGGCAATACCCGGCAGCGTCAAAGGCAGTCCGGTGGCTGTCAGAACGGCGATGATCATCACCACGTTGAGAGCGACCGCGAGGCTCGCAACCGCGCCGAATAGCCCATAGAAACCGACCATGAAGGCGATGACGAGGACAGCACCGATTGCGCCGGCCGTGATGATCGAGTGGATGGAATCGGCGCCGCGTCCCGCCCCGATCGAACGCTCCTCGACAACGGTGAGCGGCGTCGGCAAGGCTCCGGCGCGCAACAGCAGCGCCAGATCGTCCGCCCCTTCCGGGCTCATGTCCGCGACAAGCTGGACTGTACCATCGGTGATCGCCTTGCGCACCAAGGGCGTGGCAATCACCGCGCCGTCCAGAACGATGGCGACCGTTGTGCCGGAATTGTCGGCAGTCGCCTGCGCAAACCGAGCGGTGCCGTCGACTCCGAGCCGCAGGTTGACAACGGGGTTGCCGGACTGGGCATTGACCGCTGATTGGGCGTCGATGATATCAGCGTTGTCGATAATGGGTTGGCGGCGCAGCAGGTAGCCGATCGGCGGGTCGTCGGCCGAATAGAGAACTTCCGAACTGACCGGCGGCTGACCGTTGACCGCATCCTGGACCGGCATCGACATATCGATGCTGCGAAACGACAATATTCCGGCCTGACCGAGGATGTATTTGACCTGCTCGGGATCATAACGCCCGGGGATCTGGACGATGATACGGTCGCCACCCTGCCTGCGGATCTTCGGCTGCAGGGAACCGAGTTCCGTCAGGCGCCGGTGCAGAACCGTGATCGCGCCATCGAGTGTGGCGGAGATCCTGTGATTGATGCCGTCATCGGTGACAGCGATCGACAAGGTTCCATCGGTAGAATTCTCGACGGTGACTTCGCTGAAGTCGGTCTTCGTCAGGCCGGAGGCCTTGACCAAATCGGTCAGAGGCTTCAATGCCGCCCGCGCGGCATCGGCCTGGGCCGGGTCGCGAAGACGAAGCTGGATCTCCTGCCCGGTTCCCGACAGTCCGGAATAACCGATGCCGGCAGCGCGCAGGCGCGCGCCGACATCGTTGATAACAGCCTCAAGCCGCGCCTTGACGACATCTTCCCGTTCGATCTTCAGCGTGATCTGTGATCCGCCCTGAAGGTCGAGGCCGAGCATCATCTGCTTCTTCGGAAGCCAGTCCGGCAGCGTATCCAGCGTAGCGGTCGATACCGCATTCGGAATGGCGACCAGGATGCTAAGCAGCACGACGAGCCAGACGATAATGGTTTTCCAGCGGGAAAAATACGGCATGAAGCTCTCAAAGACACGTCGTTACAGGGTGACCAGTGTGCCCGGCCTCCCCTGCAAGCTTATTCCTTGACAGGTTCGCCCTTCACACGGACTTCGGATACACCACTGCGTACCACACGAATCTTCACCCCGTCAGCAATTTCGACTTCGAGTTCGCTGTCATCAACGACCTTCGTCACCTTGCCGAGAATTCCACCACCGGTGACCACCTGATCGCCTCGGCGGATGTTCTTCAGCAGTTCCTCGCGGCGCTTCATGTTGGCGCGCTGCGGACGGATGATCAGGAAGTACATCACGACGAAGATCAGCAGGAACGGCAGGATCGACATGAGAATATCAGCGCCGCCAGCGCTTGCGCCGGGTGCCGTCTGGGCGAATGCCTCGGTAATGAACATCAATCACTCCTTGAATGCAGTTTGGCGGACGGATGCCCGCGTTTCGGATCGCCGGAATATAGGAATTGCTGATTTCAATGCAACAACAGACCAACCGGCTTCTGCCTCCAGCCTCATACATGAAATCAGCCCGAGGAGAAGCTCTTTCTACTGGATTTCACGCCTTTTACCGTTAGATCAGCCATGCTACCGGACAGTTCGGCCCCACAGCCAAAAACCATAGTCATCATCGGGGAAGCTCTCATGCAGGACACAAAAATCGACCTTCTGATCGCCGAAATGCGCAAGCTATCGGCTGCCATCGAGCGGATCGCCGGTCCAGCCCCTGCCGTCAACGACTGGGACGCTGCAGAATGCTTCGTCTGGTCTCCCCAGCGCCTGCATCTCCAGCCGGTGACCAAACCAAACCGTGTCGAGCTCAAGCTGATCCAGAGCGTCGATCATGTCCGCGATATCCTGTTCGACAATACGCTGAGATTTGCACAAGGTTTTCCGGCCAACAACGTGCTGCTCTGGGGCGCGCGCGGCATGGGCAAATCCTCGCTGGTCAAGGCGGTTCACGCCAGCGTCGCTGCGGATGCCGGCATCCGCCTGAAGCTGGTCGAGGTGCATCGCGAAGATATCGCCACGCTGCCGACCCTGATGGAAATCCTGAAAACTGCGCCGGTCCCGGCCATCGTTTTCTGTGACGACCTGTCCTTCGATCACGATGATACATCCTACAAATCGCTGAAAGCCGTGCTCGACGGCGGCATCGAGGGCCGGCCGGCCAATGTGTTGCTCTATGCGACCTCCAATCGCCGGCATCTATTGCCCCGTCATATGATGGAAAATGAGCAATCGACGGCCATCAATCCCTCCGAAGCCGTCGAGGAAAAGGTCTCGCTATCCGACCGGTTCGGGCTCTGGCTCGGGTTCTACAAGTGCAGCCAGGACGATTATCTGGCGATGATCGATGGTTATGCCGCTCATTTCGGGTTGGAAACCGCCCCCCAACAGCTGCACGCCGACGCACTGGAATGGAGCACGACGCGCGGCGCCCGCTCCGGCCGTGTCGCCTGGCAGTTCATCCAGGATCTGGCCGGCCGTTCACAGAAGAAGATCGACCTGGCCTGAACGCAGAAAAGCCCCGAGAAGGGGCTTTTCTTTAGCTCGTTGAATGGCGGCCTCAGACTATTCGAGGAACGTCGCCGGGTTGACTGCGCTGGCGTTCTTGCGCACCTCGAAGTGAACCTGTGGCTGCGTGGCTGTGCCGCTCATGCCGGATGCGGCCAGCGTCTGGCCACGCTGGATCTTCTGGCCGCGCTGAACCTTCAGTTCCGACGCATTGCCGTAGACCGTGACCGTACCGTCGTCGTGGCGAACCAGAACGGCGTTGCCGAGTTCCTTCAGGCTGCTGCCGGAATAGATGACCACGCCATTTTCAGCGGCCTTGATCGGCGTACCCTCGGGAACCGAGATGTTGATGCCGTCGTTGCGGTTGCCTTCGACATTGGCGCCGTAGCCGGCAATAACCGCACCGCGAACCGGCCAGCGATACTTGCTGATGCCTGTGGCCTTCGGCGATGCCTCCGTCGTGTCCTCTTTCGAAGCGACTTCCGTCACCGACTGCTTGGCGACCGGAGCCGTGTATTCGGCCGGCTTTGTGCTGTCAGCTTTCGCAACCTTCGGGTCAGCCTTCTTCGGAACCGAAGCGGTGACGACCTGATCGGCACCCGAGGCATTGCTGCCCGGAATTTTCAGTGTCTGACCGATGCGGATTGCAGCACTTGTCAGGCCATTTTCCTTGCGCAGCGCATCGACCGACACGCCATTTGCCTTGGCGATCCGGTTGATGGAATCGCCCGCCTTGACCGTATAAGTGCCACCCTGGCCGTTGCCATCGCCGGAAACCGGCTGCTTGCCGGCGGCCATATCGGTGCGGTTGACGCCTTTTTCACGGGACTGGGACTGGCCGGGCAGGATTGCCACGTCGCGGCTGTCCGGCTGACCGGGGATGTTCTTCTGCTTGTCGACATCGAGGCTGGCGGCAGCGTCCGATGCAGACGCCTTGGCAGCACTGCCGGCAACACCGAAGGTCGGGATCAGAATACGCTGACCAGGTTCCGCCTGGGATGAAGACGTCAGGCCGTTAGCCTTGAGGATTTCCTTCTCCGGCACACCGAAGCGCTTGGAGAGTGTCGCGACCGTATCGCCCTGGCGCAGCAGGACAGCAGGCGCATTCGCCGCCGACCAGCCCCCCCTGGATGTCGTCGCCGTTGAGATCGGATCGGCATTGAGCTTCTGTTCGGCTTTTGCCGTTTCACGCGCCGCTGGGAATGGCTGGGAGAGCGAGTTGTCACGGGCCTTAGCCGTAGGATCAGCAAGAACCCCGCGCTGAACGTTGATGGGCGTCGAAGCTTCCCGAGCGCGCGAGACCGGCGCCGACGCAGTGTTCACCGGATCGGGGAATGGCTGACTGACCGCTTCTTGACGATTGACCTGCCCCACTGGGGCCGCTGCCAGACTTCCACCCTGCACATCGCTGCGCGGAATGGGAACATTGCTGCCGGCGATGGAGTTGGTCGTCAGGTTATCGGACTTGGAGAAGAGACCTCCGAAGCGTGACGCATCTGAGCTACAGCCCGTGGCAACACTTGCCAGCAACACCGCCGCAAGCAGGCGAACGACGGACTTTCCCACACTTGACGAAACTCTAATACGCATGACACTTTACCCACTTGGAACACAACTCGGTGTAAAATGATTAAAACGCATTAGAGTTACCGCACGGTTAAAACTGATATTAGCTTCCACTTTTTTTGATGAATTGATAACCATGATCGCAAGCCACCGTCGCGCACGCTCGCGACTGGGCCTCGTGCCTTGGCATTGCATCGGCCGAGCCGATGTAAAATGCGGAATACGTTAAATGCAGAGCGGCGGCCTCGGGGTCATCAAGGCAGATGTTTGTGGCCTTTGCCCGGCAGCCTGAACTGACTGAGATAGAGAGCTCAAAAACTTTCCTGGTAGAACTTCTCGATCTCGGAGAGCGCGCCGCGTGTCTGCGAGACATCCTCATAACTGATCGTACCGGTATCCCAGCCGAACATGTCGCCGGTGATCATGCCGCCGGTATCCTGGACAACGGTCAATTCCGATTGCACCTTGTCGGCATCGAGCAGAACGCTGACGAGCGTCTGAAACGCCGAGCCGCCGTCGATGCCACTTTCGTCGCTGTATGCGACCGAACGCGCGCCGGCAATAGCCGCATCGCGCGTGCCGAAATAGCGCAGGCTGTTCTGGTCTTCCGGGCGAAGGTTGTCATAATATTCGATAAAAGCGCGATAATAGGCCTTGTGGTCACCTGTCTCGCTGTATTTGCCAAAGGCCTGGTATTCGCGAGCGGCCAATTGCGGCGACAGCTTGTTGCTCCATTCATCCTTGGTCAGCGCCGGGTATTTTTCCTGAACACGCTTTGTCCGCCCCAAAAACAGCAATGCCTCCGCTGAGAGCGAGACACGAGAGGAGGGATCGTAGCCGCCGGTCAGCGATGCGGATGCGCTGGGACCTTCCCGATTGCCGGATGTACCTTGCACCGCCGCGCGGCCGGCAAGGTTGTTCATTCCATCTCCGGCGGTCGCCGAGGTCAATCTGTTCGCGATCTGCATCTGCCGCTCCTTGCGTTTCTACGCCTGGAATAGAACTGACAAAACACGCATCACTTCAGAGGTCAGCTCAAATATATGACTTTTGTGCGCAGAATTCGGTTAGGCCCCGAAGCTTGCTCCAAGCTGACCACCATTAACAAAAGGTTAACGCCCTGTTTTTGCATCAATAATTACTAATCAAGAAAAGACGACTGCAAAACAGTGCGCTGCGTTGCAGCAACAATCTCGGGAATCGACCTGCAAAAGCCGGGTTCTTTGACGTTTTTTTTGGATACAAACGCGGCGGAAGATCTATTCGCAATCAGAGATATGAAGCAACTTGCGGAACGAACGGCAGATAAGGCGCCTCGAACAGATCTTCACGATCAAAGCGGCTGCCGGTGCGCGTCAGCCGGACGATCTTGCATTCGGTTTCACTCATCATGATGGGCACAATGAGAATGCCACCCGAGACGAGGTGATCGGAAAAGACCCGCGGCAGGCTGGAAAATGCTGTGGTCACCAGGATGCGGTCAAAGGTCCCCTCGCCCGTCGGTCCGATGCTGCCATCCGCCTGGCGGACGATCACATTGCGGATACCGGCCTTTTCGAGGTTTCGCTGGGCGCCGGTTGCAAGCGTCTTGTAACGCTCGATGGTTAGCACCCGCTCGGCCATCCGTCCCATCACGCCGGCAGTGAACCCACTGCCGGTACCGACCTCAAGCACTCGGTGACCCGCCTTGACATTTAGGCAGTGCAAAAGCCGGACGGCGAAATCGAAGCCTTCCATGAAGGCGCCACACTCCAGGGGAACGAGCCGTGAGGAATAGGCATTTTCCTGATATTGCGGTGGGGTAAAAATCGACCGTGGCGTCTGCTCGACGGCGTTGAGCAGCTCCTTGTTGGATATGCCCTCAGCCCGCAGGCGCAGCACCAAGGCTGCAAACCCCTCCTGCTCGATGACGCGCGGGCTCAATCTGCCTCTCCGTCGAGAAGCGCGCGGGCAACCCGATCCTGTACGGCATAATCGGTCAGATCGAGCTTCAGTGGCGTCACGGATATCTTGTGCTCGCGGATCGCATGGATATCGGTTCCCGCCCGGAAGTCGCCGAAGCGCTCGCCGAAACGAAGCCAGTAATAAGGATGACCGCGTCCGTCAGAGCGCTCGTCGATCGACAGGCCGAAATCAAGCTTGCCCTGGCACGTCACCTCGGTACCGGTCACGGCATCAGCCGAACAGTTCGGAAAGTTCAGGTTCAAGAATGTTCCGTCCGGCAGATCGAGCGTCATCAGCTTCGTCAGAAGTTTTGGCGCATGGGTTTCCACGACTTCCCACGGAACGATGCCGCCATCCGCATGGCGATAGGCCTGGCTCAGCGCAAACGAACGGATGCCCTGCAGCGTGCCTTCGATGGCGCCGGCGATCGTGCCGGAATAGGTGACGTCATCGGCCATGTTGGCGCCGACATTGACCCCGGACAGAATGAGGTCCGGCTTGATATCGAGAACCTTGCGCACGCCCATGATGACGCAATCGGTCGGCGTACCGCGCAGCGCAAAGTGTTTTTCCGAAATCTGCCGCAGCCGCAACGGCTCCGACAGGGTCAGGGAATGCGCAAGGCCGCTCTGGTCCGTTTCCGGCGCCACCACCCAGACATCGTCGGAGATGGTCCGGGCGATCCGTTCGAGCACGGCAAGGCCTTCGGCGTGGATGCCATCGTCATTTGTCAGCAGAATTCGCATCTTAACCCCTGCCGCAAGACGCGGCTCAACCGGCCTTTTCGATCTTCGTGAGGCCGCCCATATAGGGCAACAATACGGCCGGGATGGTTACCGATCCGTCTTCATTCAGATAGTTTTCGATGACGGCGATCAAGGCGCGGCCGACCGCTGTGCCGGAGCCGTTAAGCGTATGAACGAATTTCAGGGCCTTGTCGTCCTTCACCCGGTAGCGGGTGTTCATCCGCCGCGCCTGGAAATCGCCGCAGACCGAGCAGGACGAAATCTCGCGATAGGCATCCTGCCCCGGCAGCCAGACTTCCAGATCATAGGTCTTGCGCGCACCAAAGCCCATGTCGCCGGTGCACAGCGTCATGACGCGGTAATGCAGGCCGAGGCGCTTGAGCACCTCCTCGGCGCAGGCCGTCATGCGCTCATGTTCATTAATCGAATTGTCGGCGTCGGTAATCGAGACGAGTTCGACCTTGTTGAACTGATGCTGGCGCAGCATGCCGCGGGTGTCGCGGCCAGCTGAACCTGCCTCCGAGCGGAAACAAGGCGTCAGCGCTGTGAAGCGCAGCGGCAAAGCGTCTGCGTCAAGGATCTGTTCGCGCACCATATTGGTCAGCGGCACTTCTGCAGTTGGAATGAGCCAGCGGCCATCCGTGGTCTTGAACAGATCCTCGGAGAATTTCGGAAGCTGTCCGGTGCCGTACATGGCTTCGTCGCGCGTCATTAGCGGCGGCTGAACTTCGAGATAGCCGTGTTCGCTTGTGTGCAGGTCGAGCATGAACTGGCCGAGCGCCCGCTCGAGGCGCGCCAGCTGACCCTTGACGATGGTGAAGCGCGAACCGGCGATCTTGGCGGCGCCCTCGAAGTCGAGCCAGCCGAGCTCTTCGCCGATTTCGAAATGTTCCTTCGGCTTGTGATTCCAGCCTGGCTTTTGGCCATGGCTGTGCTTGACCAGGTTGCCGTGTTCATCACTGCCGACCGGAACGTCGTCGAGCGGAATATTCGGAATGCTGGACAGCGCTTCGATGAGAGCGGCATCGGTCAGCCGGTTTTCTTCTTCCAGTGCCGGCATCGTGGTCTTCAGCTCGGCCACTTCCGCCTTCAGCTTTTCGGCGAGATCGCTGTTCTTCTGCGCCATCGCAGCGCCGATCTCCTTGGAGGCGGCATTGCGGCGCGACTGCATGTCCTGCAGCGACTGAACGAGGGAACGGCGCTTTTCATCGAGTGAAATCAGTGTAGCCGACAGGGGCTCGGCGCCGCGCTTTGCGAGTGCGGCGTCCAGGGCTTCGGCATTGTCCCTAATCCATTTGATATCAAGCATGGTCGTTCAGGTCCTGATCGGTCTTGGTAAAAACTGAGACCCGAACGCATCGGCTGATACGGTGCGTATCAGCCGGCGTTTTCTTCCGCCTCGGCAACCTCGCGCGCGGCAGCGTCGCGCGCCCGTTGCCGCTCGATGAGTCGGGCCGTGTAGATGGAAATCTCGTAGAGAAGGATGGCTGGCAGGGCAAGGCCGATCTGGGAAACCGGATCCGGCGGCGTCAGGATCGCAGCTGCGATGAACGCTATGACGATTGCGTATTTGCGCTTTGCCTTCAGGCCATCCGCCGTCACGAAACCAACACGCGCCAAAAGCGTGGTGATGACCGGCAGTTGGAACACCAGGCCGAACGCGAAGATCAGCGACATGATCAGGCTGAGATATTCAGACACTTTGGGCAGAAGCTGGATCGATACCTGCCCCTCGCCGCCATCCTGCTGCATGGCCAGGAAGAACCACATGACCATCGGTGTGAAGAAGAAATAGACGAGGCAGCCGCCCAGGATGAACAGCAGCGGCGAGGCAATCAGGAACGGCAGGAAAGCCGCCCGCTCGTTCTTATAAAGCCCCGGCGCCACGAATTTGTAGACCTGCGAGGCAATCACCGGAAACGCGATGACCAGCGCGCTGAACATCGCCACCTTGATCTGGGTGAAGAAAAACTCCTGCGGCGCGGTATAGATCAGCTCGACCGAACCGTGATTGAGCCCAGCCCAGCCCACAGCCCATTTGAAGGGCTGGACAAGAATATTGAAGATACCCTTGGCAAAATAGAAGCAGACGAGGAACGCCACGAAGAACGCGCCGACGGCCCAGATCAGGCGCGCGCGCAATTCAATCAGGTGCGCCATCAGCGGCTGGGGCTTGTCTTCGATATCGCCGCTCATGCGTCACCCTTTTTCTTCGTCGTCTTGCCAGCTGGCTTGCTGACGGCCGGTTTCGCAACACTAGAAGCGACCACCTTCGCCTTTTTCACAGGCGCTTTCGCAACTGGCGCAACAGCGGCTTCGGCTACCACCGTCTTCGGCTTGGCCACGCGCTTGGCTTTCGGTTTTTCGGCCTCGGCGGCACGGTCCATCTGCTTGGCTGCGGATGCGATCGCGGCGGCGGCAACCGGATCGACCTTCGGCTGCTCCGATGGAACGACGGCATCAGCTGAAACTTCCGTGGGAGCCGGCACGTCCGGTTGCTTCGGCTTGTTCTCGACTGCCGTCGCCTTCTGCAAATCGGCCTTGATATCGTTGCCCATCTGCCTCAGCGGGTTCATCGCCTCGCGGATTGTGTTGGCCGGATTGAGCTTCTGTGCGTCGCTCAGCGTCTTTCGCACGTCGTCGAGGTCGGCTTCCTTCAGCGCTTCGTCGAATTGCTGGCGGAAATCGTTCGCCATGCCGCGCATCTTCGTCATCATCTTACCAAAGGTTCGCAGCATCGGCGGCAGGTCCTTCGGACCAACCACAATGATCAGAACGATGGCGATAACGACAAGCTCGGTCCAGCCGACATCAAGCATTCTCAGGAACTCCACAAAACCGAAGGCGACAGAGCCTGCCCCTTTGGGTCAGGCTCTGAACAAAATGCATGATCAGCGGACTTCGTCGGATTTGTGTTCGACCGTCTTGCCATCGACGCCCTTTTCGGCTGTCGCGGTCTCGTCTTCGGTCATGCCCTTCTTGAAGCTCTTGATGCCCTTGGCAACGTCACCCATCAGTTCCGGGATCTTGCCACGGCCGAACAGCAGCAGAACGACGACCAGAACGATCAGCCAATGCCAGATACTAAAGGAACCCATATTCTTACTCCCTTGAAGCCTGTAACCCCGATTTAAGATGTTCAGCCATCTTTTTCAAACAGCAATCCATTTCGCTGGTTAGCGGAAAGGTGCCCGTCGCGCAATCCTTACACCGAGACTGAGGCGGAGATACAGCCAACCGTCTGAATATCCGAACTTTCCAGCGCATTTTGACCGTAAGTTCACGAGGACGTGACCAGACAACCGATGGAAGGAATAGGATAAGGACGCGGCGCTATTCGCCGTCCCCGCCCGACGGCGGCAGCAGGCCGAGTTCTTCCAGGTCGAGCTGGGTGATCGGATCCTCGTCCTCGTCAAAACCGTCATCGCCGAGCGGTACCGGGATCTGGAAATTGGCAGGAATACGGCCGGACAGCAGTCCTGCCCCCTTCAACTCCTCAAGGCCGGGAAGGTCGCGCAGTTCCTCCAGCCCGAAGTGATCGAGGAAGTCCCGCGTGCTGCCGAATGTCACCGGCCTGCCGGGTGTGCGGCGGCGACCGCGAAAGCGGATCCAGCCCGCCTCCATCAGCACATCGAGCGTGCCCTTGGACGTCTGAACACCGCGAATATCCTCGATTTCGGCCCGCGTCACCGGCTGGTGATAGGCAATGATTGCCAGCACCTCGAGGGCTGCCCGCGACAATTTTCGCACCTCGTTTTCATCGGCCTGCACGACGAAGGAAAGATCGGCAGCTGTGCGGAACGCCCAGTAATCGGCAACCTGCAACAGATTGACACCGCGGCCGGCATAGATGGATTTCAGCCGCATCATGATGCGCCGCACGTCTGCCCCTTGCGGCAGGCGCGCGGCGATATATCCTTCCGAGACCGGCTGGGCCGAGGCGAAAACCAATGCCTCGGCAATGCGTTCGGCTTCCAGCTCAATCCGAGGGTCAATCAGGAGGGTGGTTGCCTCTGCGCCGTCCTCTTCCTCGATCATGCCCGGCAGACGCTCTTGCGGCTCAATCACGCCCCGCCTCCATAGCCGCCAGCCCCTCTGGGGTCAGCGGGTTCGGTCCCTGGCGCAGGTAGATCGGTGCGAATGCTCCATCCTGGCGGATTTCGAGGCGCCCTTCGCGCACCATTTCCAGCGAAGCGGCAAAAGAGCTGGCAATTGCCGTGGCGCGTTCCTTCGGGCTCGTCATGTAACGCAGCAGAAAATGATCAAGCGCCGTCCAGTCGACCATATCGCCGATCAACCGGGCGAGCAGAAGCCGCGCATCGGCAAGCGACCAGACCTGCCGCTTCTCGATCGTCACCTGCATCACCGCCTCGCGCTGGCGCAGCGACGCATAGGCATTGAGCAGATCGTAGAGCGAAGCCTCGAAGGCGGATTTCTTTTCGACCGGAATATGTTCGGGCGCGCCACGGGCAAACACGTCGCGACCAAGCCGGTTGCGGTTGATCAGCCGGGTCGCTGCCTCGCGCATGGCCTCGAGCCGCTTGAGGCGAAAAGCCAGGGCTGACGCCATCTCCTCGCCGGATGGTCCTTCGTCCTTGGCCTGCTGAGGAATCAACAGACGGGACTTGAGGAACGCCAGCCAGGCGGCCATCACGAGGTAATCTGCCGCCAGTTCAAGCCGGATGCTGCGGGCGCGCTCGATGAAGGCGATATACTGTTCGGCAAGCGCCAGCACTGAAATACGCGAGAGATCGACGCGCTGATTGCGAGCAAGATGCAGGAGAAGGTCGAGCGGACCTTCGAAACCGGCGATATCGACGACCAGTTCTTCTTCGTGCAGGCCGCGATCGGAGGGCTCATCCTGCCACAGCGGGTCCATCGGCGCCCGTGTCGCCGGTTTCTTCTGCATGTCGCCGGCGTTACTCACAATTGCCCTGCCCCTGAAATCAGCCCATGCTCCTCAAGCGATAGCCAGCATGCCGTTAAATTCTTCCCGCAGCGCTGCCTCGTCCGAGGCGTCGGGCTTGGCAAAACCAGCCTCAACCGCCTTCACACGGCGCAGCCTGTCTCCGGAAATGACCGGGACCACCCGCGCGACCTGATGCATTTCATCCATGATGCCATGGCAATGCAACACCAGATCGAGTCCTGCTGCAATAATGCCGCGTGCCCTCGCCTCGATATCGCCTGCAAGCGCATTCATCGAGACGTCGTCCGACATCAAAAGACCATCGAAACCGATATGGCCGCGAATGACGTCACGCACCACCTTGGCCGATGTCGTTGCCGGATTGTCCGGATCGATGGCGGTGAAAACGATATGGGCCGACATGCCCATCAGCTCATCCTTCATCGCCATGAAAGGCAGGAAGTCGCTCTTGGCCAGTTCGTCGAAGGAAACATCGACGACCGGCAGTTTGTGATGCGAATCGACAAAGGCCCGGCCATGGCCCGGCATATGCTTCATCACCGGCAGCATGCCGCCTGCCTTGAGGCCAGCAGCGGCGGCGGCGCCTATTTCCGCAACGGCGCGGGGATCATAGCCATAGGCGCGATTGCCGATCACCTCGCTGCTGCCTTCGATCGGAACGTCGAGCACTGGCAGGCAATCGATGGTGATGCCGAACCGCATCAGGTCAAAGGCATGCAGGCGCGACATCAGCCAGGCGGCACGCAGACCCTGGTCGCGATCGCGGCGATAGATTTCGCCGATCGCCGCACCATTCGGATACTGCGCGACGATCGGCGGGCGGATGCGCTGAACGCGGCCGCCTTCCTGGTCGATCAACACCGGTGCATCGGGATTGCCGATACTGTCGCGCAAGGAGGCCGTCAGATCGGCGATCTGGTTGGCTTCGCCAATATTGCGTCCGAACAGAATGAAGCCCCACGGACGTTCATCCGCAAAGAAGGCTTTTTCGTCAGACGTGATGGTCAGGCCTTTGCAGCCCGAAATGAATGCTTTTGATTCGGTCATTCCGCATGATAGCCGCAGCGCTCGGAAAGGCGAAAGCCGGTTTCTTGTCTTGCATCATCATTCACAGCTGCTGCGGCCAGGCCCCGACACGCAAAAGGCGCGGCCACTGGGGCCGCGCCTTCAAGAGCGTGTTTGCTGGATGAGACTATCGCGTCACAAGGCAGCTGCCGCCAGCACTCTTGTACTGCGCGCACATCGCGTTGGCTGCATCGCGGGAGCCTGCAGGAATACGAACCCGGTAATAAGTCCCCTTGCCTGCTATCTCGGCCTTCTTGATATCGACACCCTTGCCGCCGATGACGCTGCCGAACTTGCCGGAGAGCGTCTTGTAGGACGTCTGGGCTTCGGCTTCAGACGGCAGCGATGCGATCTGGATCACATAGGTACCGGGCGCAATCGAGGCAGTCTCGACCGGCTTTGCTTCAGCAGCAGGCTGCGCTTGCGCAGTGGGCTGCGTTGCAGCCGCATCGGACTTGAAGGTATCGACAACCTTCTGTTCTGCTGCCGGGCGCGTCTGGGGTACGGGATTGGCATTGGCAACATCCGTCGTCTTGACGGGACGGACCGGTGCGGTTTCATCAACCGTTACGGCGGCTGCTTCGGCAAGCGCACTCTTCTGCCCCTGCTCGGCAAGCTGGTCCACCACTGGCTGCGACTTTGGTGTCGAAGCGGTCTCAATCGGCCTGGTCAAGGTCGTCGTCTTGACGACATTGACCTGCGGATCGCCGTTATTGGCAGCAACATTCGTCTGCGGCTGGGCGACCGGCTCCTCGCGGGCAACCAGCGTACCATCAGGCTTGACGATCATCGTGCGAACCTTGCGCGGCGACACAGCAGGTGACTGTTCCGCGTCGGCTGCCGTATTGTCCGCGGTCTGCCCATCCGGCAAAAGCCGGGCGCTGCCATCTTCGTCCACCGGCATCACACCGGGAAGGTCGTCATCGGCGCCTTCGTTTGGCAGATTTTCCGGCGTCAGCGTCCGCTGAACCACGTCCATCGGCTCCTCGGTGGAGGAGACAAGCGTACCCTGCTGCGGCGTGGTGTCCTGCGCACCGGCAACACGGTCGTAAACGGCCTTGTCCTGGTTCGGAACGGTCTTGCCGCCCTTCTCCACCGGCACCATCTTGACCGGCGACTTGTCCGCCAGGATGATTTTCGGCTCGCCGCCGGACAGCGCCGAACCGGTGCCGCCCATGAAGGCGTAGACGCCGACGCCACCGAAGATCGCCAAGCCAGCGACCGTTGCGGCAAGCAAGGCCAGACGGCGCTTGCCCGAGCCGCGGCGCTCGTCATCGTAATCGTAATCGTTGTTGGCAGCATAGCCGGAACCAACAGCCAAGCGATCAGAGGACGGATCCGTTTCCTGCCGCTGGCTCAGCGACAGGCGGAAGTCCTCTTCCATGGCTTTTTCGAATTCATCGAAATCGGTCTCGACAGGCGCGCCGGAAGCATGGACGGGGGCAGCAGCCTGCGTGACGGCAACGTGTTCACTATCCGCAACCCGGCTCGCGCCCGGCGCTGCACGGGGCGGCGTTCCGAAAAGTTGCGCCATCTCGGCATCGATGTCGAGATCGTAGTCCGTATGATGAACAGCCGGGCGCTCCTGCTCGACAACGGGTAATTGCGGAACGTTGAGATCCGCAATTGTCGTCAGGCTTTCTTCCGTTTCGGCAATCATCGATGGATCGAATGGCAGAACGCTTTCCGGCTCTTCGCTGGCAGGCTCATCGATTTCCGCAACAGTGGCAACTTCGGGAGCAGATGGATACGAGGCCACAACCGCAGCAGCGACCGGCTCTGCAGTAGCAGCCTTGACCGGCGCAAAAGCGGTTTCCTGAGCGGCAACCTCAAACTCGGATGGATCGATATCCAGATCGATGCCGGAAAGATCAATCTCGAACGTATCGAGGTCAAAATCGGGCTCGCGGTCGACTGTCGATTTCAGAGCCGGCGCCGCCTCGACGACAACTGGCTCAACAGGAGCCTGATAGGCCACTTCGGTGACAGCAGGCAGCACAGCCGCCGTTACAATTGCCGCCGGCAGCGGCGTTGCGAAAGCCTTCTGCGACGTGGAACCGCCATTCGAAGCAACAGGCGTCGCCCGGCTGAATGTCGGCGTGAAGGGGTAGTTGACCTTGCGCGCAGTTTCGATCGTGGGCGCGGCCTTCACAGGCGCTGTGGCCGGAACGGGAAACCGCTCGATATCCGCCAGCAAGGCATCGATGCCGTGTGAATCCCTCGACGAAATCACAACGTCGCCCGATGCGGCGGCGACTTCCGGCTGCCATTGCGGCAACGCCTGGGGCGCAACAGCTTCGGGCGCAGCAACGACAGGCTCGGCAAACTCCGGCAAAGCGGAGGCAACAACCGGCTGTGGCTCGACTGTGGTGATTTCCGCAGCGTAGTGCTGGTCAGGCTCGATATGCCGTGCCTCGATCAGAGGGCTTTCAACCGCCGGCGTGTCATCATAACCGATGGACAACTCAAGTTCGCGCTCAAGATCGGAGTCATCGAAAGCGGGCTCTTCCCACTGCTCCACCGCCCAGCCGCTATCGGCTTCAGGTGCAGCGGCTGCAGGCTCGACCCAGGAATGCGCTATCGAATCATCCTGCACAGCAGACTCGACAGCATAAGCCTGCGCGAAAACCGACTCTTCTATTGCAACAGGCTCGATCTCCGCCACAGGCTCGGCAGCGTCAACGGCGGGCTCTGCCTGCCATTGCTCGACGGGCGCAGGCTCGATGTAAGCTGCAGCTACCCGATCGTATTCATTTTCCACTGGCGCATGAAAAGCGGGCTCGACGACACCAACCGGCTCCGGTACGTGCACGGCCGGAATGGCCTGCGGCGCATCATAGACATCGAATTCGCGCAGGAGTTCGTCTTCGAGATCGAGAACCGGCTCAGCGAGCACAGGCTCCCTGTTCACCATCTCGCGATGCCGTTCGAGTTCCTGTAGCTGCTGGACCGCAGGCCGATTGTCATAGCCGACAATGCGGGCGAGTTCTGCCAAGGGATCATCGTCCGCCAAAACGCCGAAATCCGCAGTCCCGCTTCGTGCCAATTGTTTGTCTGCCATACGCTCCACTCACAACTACTAGCCAGTCATTGCCAGTGCATTGTGGGTAAATGGTGACAATACTATCGCATCTCATCCGGTGCAGCGGTACCTGTAATAGACAGGCCCGATTTCAACACCGAGGCGACAGCACGCACCAGCCCAAGTCTGGCAATAGTCAATTCTCCATTTTTATCGTTAACAAAACGTAATTCTGGAGACTCTTTACCTTTATTCCAGTGCGCGTGGAAGGCGCTGGCAAGATCATAAAGGTAAAATGCGATCCGATGAGGCTCCTGCGACAGTGCCGCAGCCTCGATAATACGCGGATATTCTGCCAGTTTGGCAACCAGCTGCAGTTCGTTCGAATCAGAGATGTTGCCATTGATGGCACCAGCGAGATCGATGGTGGCGAAATCGATATCGGGGAAGGCAGCACCTGCCTGCCGGAAAACCGACATGCAGCGTGCATGGGCATACTGCACGTAGAAGACCGGATTATCCTTCGACTGTTCCGTGACCTTGGCAAAGTCGAAGTCCAGCGGTTCGGAACTCTTGCGGTAGATCATCATGAACCGCACCGAATCGCGGCCGACTTCCTCGACGACATCCCGCAGCGTGACGAAATCACCCGACCGCTTCGACATCTTCACAGGTTCGCCGTCGCGGTAGAGCTTGACAAGCTGACACAGCAATACCGTCAGCTTCGAAGCGCCGCCGGATACAGCCCGCGCCACGGCTTCCAGCCGCTTGACATAGCCGCCGTGGTCGGCGCCGAGAACATAGATCATCTCGTTGAAGCCACGATCGAACTTGTCCTTGAAATAGGCAACGTCGGCGGCGAAGTAAGTGTAGGAACCGTCCGACTTGATCAGCGGCCGGTCGATATCGTCGCCGACTTCGGTCGAACGGAACAGCGTCTGCTCGCGGTCTTCCCAGTCTTCCGGCAACTGCCCCTTCGGCGGCGGCAATGTGCCCTTATAGACATGTCCCTTGAAGGTCAGGTCGTTGATGGCGTTGCGAATGGGCGTTGCGCCGTCCGCATGCAGCGTACGCTCGGAGAAGAACACGTCGTGATGGACGTTGAGAGCCGCCAGATCCTCGCGGATCATCACCATCATCGCAGCCATGGTGCGTTCCTTGACGAGCGGCATCCACTTGTCTTCGGGCATGATCCGCAGGCTCGAGCCGTACTCAGCGACCAGCGCCTCGCCAACCGGCACGAGATAATCGCCGGGATAAAGCCCCGCCGGGATCTCGCCGATCTTTTCGCCCAGTGCCTCGCGGTAGCGCAGGAAAGCCGACCGGGCCAGCGTATCGATCTGCGAGCCGGCATCGTTGATGTAATATTCCTTGGTCACCTCGTAACCGGAAAACTTGAGCAGGTTGGCAAGGGTGTCGCCGACAACGGCGCCACGGCAATGGCCGACATGCATCGGACCTGTCGGATTGGCAGAGACATATTCGACATTGACCTTGCGGCCGGCCCCAACGGTGCTCCTGCCGTAATCCGTGCCCTCGGAGACCATTACAGTCAGCAGCTTCTGCCAATAGGCGATCGAAAGCTTGACGTTGATGAAGCCAGGGCCGGCGACCGAAACACCGATGACTTCCGGATCTTCCTGCAGCTTGGCGACGATCTGATCGGCCAGCGCGCGCGGATTGGTGCCGAGCGGCTTGGCGAGCACCATCGCGGCGTTGGTCGCGACATCACCATGGCTGGCATCGCGCGGCGATTCCACGCTGATTCGGCTAAAATCGAGCGATGATCGGTTTTCACGCACGATATCAAGCGCTTCCAGAACGTTTTTAATTCTTGATCCGAAGTCAGTGAAGAGATTCATAGCACCCATCCGCTCAGCTCCGCCCGAAGGCGCGAGGCCGCGTTCATATCGTTCACATCAACGGCAGCCCGATATGCTCGCTGCTGCCGCCAACCGGCGCGGTGACTACCGCAAATCGGGGGTATGGTCAAACAAACGCCTGTGCACGGAGATTGCATAGGTGTCGGTCATCCCGGCCAGGTAGTCACCGACATGTCGGGCCTTGGCAGGTTCTGCCATGCCGGGGATCTGGTCAATCCAGTAGTGTTTCAGCATCTCGCGGGGATCGGCCATGAAGGCCTTGTAGAGATCGGTAACGATCAGGGCCGCGTCCTTGCGCACCCGCATGACATCCGGATGGCGGTATATCCGCGTCATCAGCATTTTCTTGATCAGCCGGTCCGTCTCCGCCATGGCCGGGGAGAAGGTGGCAATCACCCTGCCCGCATTGCGCACGTCCGCAGCACTTTGCGGGCGGATGTCCTTCAAATTGTCCTGCGCAACCGTGATCACGTCCTCGACCATGGCGGTGATCTGCCGGCGCATGATTTCATGGGTGAAACGGCTGGCTTCCAGTCCTGGATAGCGGTCACCGACCTCGCGCATCAGTCCGGCCAGGAACGGTATTTCCTCCAGCATCTCGAATTTGAGGTAGCCGGAACGAAGGCCGTCATCAATATCATGGGTGTTATAGGCGATATCGTCGGCAATCGCGGCAACCTGGGCCTCGAGGCTGGCAAAACTTGCGAGCTCCAGATCATGGAGCGCGCAATAGTCGAGAATGGGCTGAGGCACGGGACCGCGCGTCCCCTCACCGTTCGCTGCCACCAGCGGCCCATTATGCTTGACCAGTCCTTCCAGGCTCTCCCATGTCAGGTTGAGGCCGTCGAACTCGGCATAGCGGCGCTCGAGCTTGGTAACGATGCGTAGCGACTGCGCGTTGTGGTCGAACCCGCCATAGGGCGCGAGCATCTCGTGCAGCGCATCCTCGCCCGTATGACCAAACGGCGTGTGCCCGAAATCGTGAACCAGGGCGACGCCTTCGGCGAGATCTTCGTCCAGCCGCATTGCCCGGGCGAGCGCGCGGGCGATCTGCGCCACTTCGATCGTATGGGTCAGCCGGGTACGATAGTGATCGCCATCGGCGGCGATGAAGACCTGGGTCTTGTGCTTCAGCCGGCGGAAGGCCGTGGTGTGGACGATGCGGTCGCGGTCGCGCTGGAAATCGGATCGTGTCGGGCTGCCGGTTTCGGGATAAAGCCGGCCGCGGCTAGCCCACGGATCCGAGGCGAAAATCGCGCGTTCACCCGCACCGAAACCAAGCGCATGTCTGTCCAATGTCATTTCCCGTTCAGCATCCCATTGACGCGGTATTAAAGCCTTCATACCTATAGTGGGCGCTGCAGGAAAGCACCGAGTGGAAATCGCTCCTGACCTTGAACGAAAACAAGGATTTGCCGCGTAACTGACCCTTCCCGTCCGTCGGCACTATTTGGACAACGGGTGATGTAAACAGCGAATCTCTCCGGTTCTTGACCCCGGTAGGAGGTAGATATGACGATAGAAACCGTAACTCTCTCGGACTCGGCGGCAAAACGCATTGCCGTGATCCTGAAATCGGATGCAGAGAAAAAGGCCATGCGCGTTTCCGTCGAAGGCGGCGGATGCTCCGGCTTTTCCTACAAGTTCGATCTGGTCGGCGATGCCGATGACGACGACCTCATCCTGGAAAAGGGCGAGGCCAAAGTTCTGATCGACAGCATGTCACTGGTCTATATGAGCGGCTCCGAAATCGATTTCGTCGATAACCTGCTCGGTCAGTCCTTCCAGATCAAGAACCCGAATGCTGTCGCAAGCTGCGGCTGCGGTACGAGTTTCTCCGTCTGACCACAGCCTATTGTCCTAGAGATAGGGTGATCCCAGCCAGAATATCTTGTTGAGCAGGCGCGTCGTAAACGGCTTGGCGCGCAGATCGGCCAGTGTCACGGGCTCGGCACTGCTCAACACGGCCTGGAGCCTATGCCCAACGGCGACGGCAAAGCCGGCGTCCAGAACCTCCAGATCGATCTCGAAATTGAGCCGCAGCGAGCGTGGGTCGAGATTGGACGAGCCGACATAGGCCCAGCGGTCATCGACAGTCATCAGCTTGGAGTGATTGAACGCGCCTGTGGAACGCCAGATACGGCATCCCCCCTTCAAGGTCTGGTCGAACTGCGCCGTCATCGCGCGGTCCACCAGCACCAGGTTGTTGACGGCAGGCACGATGATATCGACCTCGACGCCGCGCATCGCCGCTGTGACAAGCGCGCTGATCAGCTCCCGATCGGGCAGGAAATAGGGCGACATGATGCGGATGTTGCGTCTGGCGACGGAAAAAGCCCCCATCATCATCTTGTGGTTGGATTCGTTGGCGCGGTCCGGTCCGGAGGGCACGGCCCGCATCAGCATGGTGGGCTTCTGCAGAGGCGGCGCCACCGAGATTTTCCATGCCTCACCGTCCAGCGCTTTGCCGCTGGCAAACTGCCAGTCTTCGGACGCCACCTGGAAGAGATCGGCAACGACCGGACCCGATACGCGAAAATGCGTGTCCCTCGCCTGCCCTTCGCCAGCAAACTCGCCCGTAAAGCCCGAGCGGATATTCATGCCGCCGGTAAAGGCGACCGAGCCATCGACGATGAGGATTTTCCGGTGGGTGCGCAGGTTGGCATAGGGAAGCCGCAGACCCATGATGATGTTGCCATTGAAGACTTTGACGGTGACGCCGCCCTGCTGCAGGTAACCGACAATGCTTGGCACCGAATAGCGCGCGCCAACGGCATCGATGAGCACCCGCACGGCAACACCGCGTTTGGCAGCGGCGATCAAGGCATCGGCGAATCGCAACCCGATTGGGTCGCGATCGAAAATATAGGTTTCGAGAAGCACAGAGCGCGTTGCGCCACCGATCTGCTCCAGCATCATCGCGTAGGCGGCATCGCCACCCTCCAGCATCGTGATGCCGTTTCCACCGCACATGCGATGCCGGCTGACACGATCCCCGAGCAGCTTCATCGCGCCGAATCGCTGGCCAAACCGCTCGGCAACCACCGTGCTGGAAATGTCGAACTTGCCCATCGCATCCGGCCCACGCTCGCGCAACAGCGACCGCTGCTGCCCAATCGACGAGCGGCGGATGCGGTTGATGCCGGCAATCGCATAGATCAGCGCACCGATGATCGGCGACAGCAGGATGACACCAACCCAGCCAAGGGCCGAGCGCACCTCGTCCTTGGTCATCGTCGCGTGAATGGCGGCCGGAACACCAAGGATGATGGAGAGTACCGCCAGGATATGCGGCCAATAGGTTGTCAGCAGATCGATCATGCTGCGACTATAACGGGCCGGGATCAGGAAGCAATTCAGCCGCATCTTCAACGGCTTTCGGCCGCATCGGGTTTGTCAAAAAAATCCTCCGGCGCTAAAAGGGATGCAGGCTTTGCGCCACCAGACAAAAGGACGTCATCCGCATGAAAATCGTTACCTGGAACATCAACGGCGTTCGGGCCCGCATCGACGTTCTCGTGGCCTGGCTGAAGGAATCGCAACCCGATATCGTTTGCCTCCAGGAAATCAAAACGATGGACGAAGGCTTTCCGCGTGCCGAGATCGAGGCGCTTGGTTACCATGTCGAGACGCATGGCCAAAAAGGCTTCAACGGCGTCGCCATCCTGTCAAAGCTTAAGCCGGACGAAATCAATCGCGGCTTGCCGGGCGACGATTCTGACGAGCAGTCGCGGTTCATCGAGGGGGTATTTTCCGTCAAAGGCGGTGCAATCCGGGTCTGCTCGCTCTATCTGCCCAACGGCAATCCGGTCGAAACGGAGAAATTTCCCTATAAGCTCTCCTGGATGGAGCGCCTGAACGCCTTTGCGCAAAGCCGGCTTGCACTGGAAGAGCCATTGATTCTTGCAGGCGACTACAATGTCATTGCCGAACCGCATGATTGCTGGGATGTCAAGGTCTGGCAGAACGACGCCCTGTACCAGCCACGCACCCGCCAGGCGTTTCGCCGGCTGGAAAATCTCGGCTTTACGGATGCCGTCCGTTCAACGACGGATGCCGCGCCGCTCTATACGTTCTGGGATTATCAGGCCGGTTGCTGGCCGAAGAATTTTGGTATCCGCATCGATCACCTGATGCTGTCGCCGGAAGCGGCCGATAGACTGATCTCGACGGATATCGAGAAGCATGTGCGTGCCTGGGAAAAGCCGTCCGACCATGTGCCGGTGGCGGCGGAGTTCAATTTCGCGGCGTAAGGCGTTTGCCGCCTCAGTCGCTGTCACTGTCGAGGTGAATGTTGTGTGCCATGGCGACGGCCTTGCGGCGGTCGTCTTCATTGGCAATCGAGAAGGCCTGTTCCTGCAGGGATTGCAGCCACGGCCGTTCCTTCGGGGTACACTGGTCAAGGGCTGCGGTCATATAGGCCAGCCCCCGTGCCGTCTGGCCTTCCTGGAAGATCACGTTGCCGAACACACCCATGGCACCGGCATGGCCATTCTTGCGGGCGCGATTGAGCCATTTCTTCGCTTGCTGAACATTGACGCTGCCGCCATCGCCAGAGAGCAGCATTTTCGCCAACTGGAACTGCGCTTCGGAAACGCCAAAGGTGGATGCGGCCTGGAAATACAGCTGCCGGGCCTGGCTGAGATCGCTTTTCACCGGGCTGTCCGGAATGCCACGGCGATAGTAGCCGGCCAGAGAGATCAGCGCATTGACGAAATAGCCGGTATCCTCGGAACCGGGCTCGACGCCCTTCTCGGCAATCTCGCTGTAAATCTTGAAGGCTTCCAGATCGTTTTCGGCGACGCCATCACCATAGGCATACATATTGGCCAGCGCCCAGCGGGAGCCCGTATGGCCCTTTTCAGCGGCATAGCGATACGCTTCGACGGCCTCGTCCTTGCGGCCGTTCTTGTAGGCGGAGAAACCGAACTTGAAGAGAGCGAAAGGGCCTGATTCCTTGGTGACGCCAGCATCCGGATCAAATGCATAGGCTGTGCGCCCCTGCGCAGCCACAGCGAGCGCAACCCCCAGAACAAGAAACGTCAAAGACCGGTAACCACGTATCAGCATGATAGTCTATTTCTTCCGTTCAAACCCAAAAGCCAGTCTGTGCCAGTCCAAATGAGCCTTCTGCGGTCAACACCGTTCACCGGGTCAGCTTCCCAACAATAGTCAGCGTTTCCGGCAAGAGTACGGCCCGCCCCGGCCGCACCATCCACAACGCACCCCTGCGGCCATCCAAGCAACTTGCGAAAGCTGCAGCAGAGCCACGTAACATCAGGGGAAACATGGATTTTTTTCGAAAATGCAATGACTCATCTTACCTCAAACGCCGCATGCTCAAAACTTACTGGCACGTTTGTCAAGACCATCGGTGCTCCTAGTTTGTGGCGGGAAATGGACATAATCGCCTCCCCGCTGCCCGTCACAGACTATAGAAAGAATGTGTTGCTGAATCGTCACAAAACGTGACGCCGGAAACACGAAAAAACCGGGTCCGGCCATTGAAATTCCCGGTCGCGAAACTATGGACGGCGAGCATCACCCCGGGCCGCCCCGCAGACGCGATCAGTCGCAAACAAAGGCACAAAAAAAGCCCGATGCGAACACCGGGCTTTCTGGATTGACTTCCAATGATCAGAACTTGACCTTCAGCGACGTCGAGATAGCGCTGACGATATCGGTGCCGAA